>SESF01033401.1_pt1 | contig 18768 bp, 17 predicted proteins | sample 3171521 | NCBI WGS metagenome assembly SESF01 (sample SAMN10866945, study PRJNA518727) | freshwater metagenome | biome: subpolar coniferous forest; feature: holomictic lake; material: water; isolation source: holomictic Lake 227, 6 m and 8 m depth | place: Canada: near Kenora, Ontario | collected...
GCGACACCTATGAACAGATCCAGATTGGGAAGACCGGCTATGATCATAACTGGGTGATCGACAAGGCCTCCGGCAAGCTGGGCTGGGTGGCCAAAGTCTATGAGCCTACCAGTGGTCGCGCCATGGAGGTTTTTTCAACGGAACCCGGGCTGCAATTTTACTCCGGTAATTTCCTTGATGGATCGAACGTCGGCAAGGGCGGCAAAGCCTATCGGTTTCGCACGGGCTTTTGCATGGAACCACAGCATTTCCCGGATTCACCCAACCACGCAAACTTTCCGAGTGTTGTCTTGAGGCCGGGAGAAACCTACAAGAACACAATCATCTATCGTTTTTCGGCTGGGAAATAACATCTCTATCGTTCTTTCGGGCTGCGGCATCAGCACGCCGTTGATCATCTACTGGCCGGCGGGCATGAAGCGCAAAGGTGAGTTCGAGCGGCGACCGGGACACAGCCTGAGGGGAGTTCATTACAGCTTGGAATGTCTCGAATACTTGATCGGAGAGTTTTTCGGCCGGGCGCATAATGATTTCGTACTTCCCATTGTTTAGCGCCAGTTCCGGCAGGATATAGGAAGACACAATGGTTCCCTTGCGCTGAAGATGCCGGAAGAGTTCAGCGTAATACTCTTTAATGTGCAGAGGAACGAAGTCGCAAACTTTCAGGGCAATCCTGTTCTCAAAACATGCCTGCATTTTATAGACCTGGCGGAAATTGCCCATGCAGAAGTTATTGAGCCCCACCAATCCCTCCGTGGCGGCGAAATTCTCAATCTGGTGCTCGGCGCTGCCACAGAAATGCAGCGTGCCGCCCCCGAACTCGCGAAAGACCTTCGAATTATAGGGAACAACGAATTCCAGGTATTGCTCGGTTGAAATTTGCCCACAGTCGTCATCGCAAAGCCAGACATTTCCAAACTCCGAAGGGAGCAGAATCCCGTGCGGGAAACAATCCCGGCCGCGGTCAGCCCCGATCTCCTGTTTCTGCACTTTAACCCAGCGAATGAACAGTTCGGTGGTGAACTCCATGAGTTCATGAACCGCTTGAGGGTATTCGTAAAGCCAGAGGAAAAGGGTCTCCGGTCCGACCAGCGTGAGCGCCGTGGTGAAGGGGCCTTGCGGGTCGGTACAGGAAATCGGCAGATCACTGTGTTCGCGGAAGTAACGGATGGTCTCCAGCACTCGCGGCATCAGCCCATCTTTGTGGAAATCCGGGAAATCGAGTTTTCGCACCTGTTCGGGCTCGGTGATAATCGCACCGTGAACGGCCGGGTCCAGTTTCTCCTGAAAGAGGATTTCAGCACCGAGCGCCGATGGGAGAACCCCGGTTCCATACCATGGAAAAAGGAAGGGTACGTAATCGTCGTCGTACCGGGCCATGTGCCGACGGATCTTGTCCGTCTGATAGCGCATCATGCTTGCCGGATTGGTAAAATAATCGGCGGGAATCAACTCCGCACTTTCACCCGATAGCCAATAATTGACGTCACTGACAATGAAGGGCACTTCATTGTTTTTTTTGTGCCTGTAGGCGTCGGAAATCCGCTCCCGCGACCGTTGGATCCTGCTCTCTAGGTGCATATTGCTAGGATTTAGCCGCGCCATTCCCGACATGCCTCCACGTAGGCTTCAATATTTTCCCAAGGCACTTCTGGCTCAAGCATGTGCGTGGGACAACAGAGCAGGCCGCCGAATTCCCCGGCCAGTTCTAAATTGCGCCGGGTGACGGCCTTGACTTCCTCCGGGGTTGCAAATGGCATGGTTGTCTGCGTGCCGATGGTACCGTTAAAGGAGACCCGGCCGCCGAATTGGCGCAATACCTCGGCGAAATCCATGCATTCGGGCTGGACCGGGTTGAGCACATCAATGCCGACCTCGATCAGATCGCCAATTAACGGCAAGACGTATCCACAAGAATGGTATTGTATGATGATATCCGGTTTAACAGATTTGGCAGCGTCGATCACCCTTTTCAGTCTCGGCTTAATCCAAGCGCGGTACATGTCCTGACTCATCAGCAGGGTCGATTGCATTCCTAGATCGTCGCCGAGTGCCAGGATGTCAGCCCCGGCCTGGGCATAGATTTTCGCTCTGAAACAGGCAAGGTCGGTAACCTTGTCAAGCAGCCAAAAGGCTGTGTCATCCTCAGCAGCCATTTCCATCATCAGGAGGTCCATTCGGCGCAGATACCACGAGACTTCCCATATCGTGCACTCCATCCAGACCTGCGCCGCAAGCCCCTGGCTTTGAATCCGCTCCACTTCACGCTTGGCAAAGGACCAGTCCGCGTTCTCGAAGTCCGGCCACGGATAGTCTTCAAATTCCTCCACGCTGCTCATCCGTTCCAGCGGATGCCGCATTTGGGTCATGTGTTTGGATTCGGGACCACCCGGTTCATGAGCAACCCCCCAGATATCCATCCTGGCTCCAGCCACAATGGGAGGATCATAATACGCTCCGTAAGCCCAGGTGCGCGCCGGGACAAAGCCGGGTATTTCCGCGATCCACGGGAAGCCGGGATCGGTAATGAAGCGCATTGGGAATTGAAAATACTCCCGATAATCAATCGCCTCCGGATGATGTTCGGCGAACTTGCCCTCCAACTCGGGGCAAAGATTGAAACAGACCGGGGCTTCTTTGAAGCCTTTTCTCCGGTACAAACTCAAGAGGTTTTCGCGCTTTGTCATGGATATACGAGAGTATGGCTGCTGGATTTGTTTTGTATGGCGGGGGATGATTTTGGCCAGCGTGATTTTGGCCAGCGGGGTGAACTTGATCGACCTCCGATCCTAAGCGAACCACCCAGGTGCCACAATGAAGAATCTGGCCATTCGAATGAAGAATATGGCCATCACGAAATACCATCTATTTTTAATGGAAGTGTCCATTTTATCTTGCATCAACTCGTGCTTTGGTTGATGAGCTTACGGCTTACTATATTCAGAATCCTATGGCTGCAATCCCCGTTTTCCCCCAAGAATCAAAACTGCATGAAGCTCTTCCTAGTCATGGAGGTTTTTTTGTTTTTGGCATAAGCCTGGTGGCCTCGCTGGGGGGGATGATGTTCGGATTTGATCTCGGCATCATTACCGGGGTAATTCCCTACATTAAACGGCAGTTCGCACTTGGGGATATTTCCCTTGGCTGGGTCGTGGCGATCTTTGAGCTTGGCTGCATGATCGGTGCATTCGCGATAGCCAAGTATGCAGACCGCCATGGCCGCAAAAAGACTATGCTCTGGAACGCCGGGCTACTGGTGTTCTCCTCCATCGGCATTCCTCTCTCGCCCAATGCCGCCATTCTCGCCTTTTGGCGCATCATCCAGGGGCTCAGTGTTGGTGCGGCTTCCGTGCTCTCCCCCATGTACATTGCGGAAGTTTCCCCCGCAGCTTCCCGGGGGAAATATGTCTCCCTCAATCAGCTAAGTATTATTTTAGGAATCCTCCTGGCCACTGTAAGCGGCTATGTTTTTGGAGACAAAAACATCGACAGCTCGGCCTGGCGTTTTATGCTCGGCTCAGCGGTGGCGCCTGCATTATTTTTTTTGCTACTGCTTTTTTTCATTCCCGAAACACCCCGCTGGCTGGTTAAGGCAGAGCGGGACACCGAAGCGCTTGAGGTGCTTAAAAAAACCGGGTGCGCAAGCCAGTTTGAAGAAATCAAGGCAACCTTGCGCGAGAAGCATCGGCACGGGAGATTCCGGGATCTTCTCTCCCCGGGGTTGTTCACCGCACTCATGGTGGGGATTGGGCTGGCTGTATTGCAACAGTTCTGCGGGGCCAACAACGTGACCACCTATATGCAGGTCATTTTCGAAAAAGCGCGTATCGAGCTGACCGATGGTCTTTTCAAGGGAATGTTCGTTGGCTTGGTTTTCTTCTTTTCCACGTTTGTGGCTATTGCCACGATAGACAAACTCGGACGCAGAAAGCTCGTGCTCATCGGCACCGCCCTGATGGCAATGATTCTGTTCGCCTTGGCTGGCGCATTCCGGCTCATTGGCCAAAAGGAACTCGCCGGGCAGGACACCTCTCAGGTAGGGCTCTTAATCTTTGGGCTGGTGCTGGCCTATATTGCCACCTTTGCCTTCACCCTGGGGCCGGTAGTTTGGGTGCTTTTGGCGGAGATATATCCCAATTTTATCCGCGAAAAAGCCCTCTCACTAGCATCCTGCGTGCTGTGGACAGCAACGTTTGTGGTCGTTCTGGTCACTCCCGCTCTATTGAACCTCAGCCCGATTTTCAATTTCGTCCTCTTTGCATGTTTTAACGTGATTGGTTTTTTTGCATGTTACAAATGGCTGCCTGAAACCAAAGGCTTGTCGCTGGAAGAAATGGATGCGCTGTGGACCAAAGATCGGAATGCGCCGATGTAAAATCACCGCCTCCACTGGGCCGGTGTGGTGCCGGTCTTTGATTTGAAGGTGAGGGAGAAGTGATGAGCGTCGCTAAATCCCAATCTGACGGCAAGATCGCTGACCTTGATGCGTTCTTCTTCCAGGAGACGCTTGGCGAGCGATATCCGAAAGTTCGGCAAAAACTGGTGTGGGGGCATGCCAAGTCGTCTGATATCCTGGAAAAAGTAAAACGCGGCCGCGCCAAACTTAATAAGTTACAGAGCGTGCGGCGACCTACACCAGGACAAGACCACCTGCTCCGCAGGCTTGACACATTCGGTTCGCTTATGACAGGCTTTTCGCATGAAAGAGCTTATCCCGATCGGTCTTGATGGGATGTGTTCCCGTAGCCCCCGGAACGCGATTTATTATCAGATGGCCATGATTCTTCGGGTTGTGATGATTTTGAGCGCAGGGTGGTTGCTGGGTTCGACGTTCGCCTTGGCGAATGATTGGAGGCAATACCGCGGCCCTCATGGCGACGGGACTTCGTCCGATACCGTGATCAACCGGGACTGGAAAGCCAAGCCGCCGGTGCTGCTCTGGTCCTATCCGTTAGGCGACGAGGGTTGGAGCAACCCGTCCGTGGGGGATGGCCGTGTATTTTTGATGGACCATGAGGGCAGGTCAGAAAGTCCGGACCTTGTGCGGGCCTTGGACTTGGAAACCGGACGGGTCATCTGGAGTACGCCGCTTGCCGGGCCCAGCCAGGATAAATATGGCTATACGGCCCAGACCCCAGCGCTCGACGATGGGAAACTGTATTGCGTCAGCCATACTATGCAGGTGAGCTGCCTTGATGCCGCCACCGGCAAAATCATCTGGACGCGTGATGCCGCCCGCGATTTTTCTGCCTGCCCCGCCGAGAAGGTGTTGGCGCATACCGCCTCGCCTCTGGTTGATGCGCAACACGTGTACATTGTGCCTGGAGGGCCGGATGCCTCCGTGGTGGCGCTCGACAAGAATACAGGCGCTACTTGTTGGAAAGCGCCCGGCGGGCCAGCCGGTTATGCTTCCCCGATTTTTTATGGCGACGGCACAAACCGGCAGTTGGTGGCATTCAACAGCGAAGGGTTGATTGGATTTAATCCCTGCGATGGCCGCCGCCTTTGGACGCAACCTTGGATTACGTCCTGCAACCAGAATGCGGCCACGCCGATTGTGGTCGGGAAACAGATTTTCATCACCAGCGCCTGGCGGGTAGGCGCTGGGCTGGTGGATATTACGGACAACAAACCGTCGATAGTCTGGCAGACAAAGGATCTTCAAGCGCGTTTCAGCAGCCCCGTGCATGTCAACGGGTTTATCTATGGTGTCAGTGAACCTCAGTCGCCCGGGCATCTTGTGTGTCTCGATGCCGTGACCGGAGCGACAAAGTGGAAGCAACCAGGGTTTGATTTTGGCCCTTTAGGCGCCGTGGGGGACACGCTTATCGTGCTGAATGGGAAGACGGGGGACATTGTCCTTGTCCAAGCGACCAGTGTGGCCTACCGGGAACTTGGGCGGATCAAATCGGAACAGCCGGCTCCTGCCTGGAACCTGCCGATTGTTGCGGATGGCAAACTGTTGGTTCGTAACAAGAAGTCGCTGTTCTGTCTGAACGTGGCGCCATAGGCTGAGGTTATAAGCAATTCTCAATGTTGATTGAACCTAAAAACGGCAATGGATCGGGGCGATCTGACACAATCTACTTGGCTGCGAGTGACTTTCGTCGAGGCTCGCCGTATCCATTTGGATACGCCTCGTCTCTCCTTAAGTCATCGCGGCTTAAGTCATCGCGGCTCAGTATCTTATGTCAGCTCATCCCCTCCCATCACCGTTTTTAGGTTGAATCAGCGATTCCTTAGATCTGTTCCTCTATGCCCTTTCCCGACAAATATGATGCGCCTTCCATGCTTGATGCGAAAGCGCCGCGACGGTTCCACATCATGGCCAAGCCTGCCGGCTCGTCATGCAATCTTGATTGCACTTACTGTTTTTATCTGAGCAAGGCAGATCTCCCGCACGGTCCCGGACCTGGCCGGATGAGCGATGAGACATTAGAGGTTTTCATCCGCCAATACATAGAAGGGGTGACTGCGGGAGATGTCGTCTTTTCCTGGCAAGGCGGTGAGCCGACATTGCGTGGCCTCGACTTCTATAGGAAGGTCATTGCGCTGGAAAAGAAATATGTCCGGCCTGGCCAGCGCATTCAGAATGATCTTCAGACCAACGGCACGCTTCTGGACGAGGAATGGGCGGTGTTTTTGAAAGAAAACCGTTTTCTGGTGGGGCTGAGCATCGACGGACCGCGCATACTCCATGACCACTACCGCGTCACCAAAGGAGGCGAACCAACCTTTGAGAAAGTATTCCAGGCGGCCAAACTGCTTAAGCGTCACGAGGTTCCATTCAATACGCTCACATGCATCAACCGGTTTAACGCGCGCCGTCCGCTCGATGTTTACCGTTTTTTACGGCATGAACTCGGCTCTACCCACATGCAGTTTATTCCGATTGTGGAATACCGTGGATTCAAGCGCACGGCACCGCAGCGCTGGGACGATACATCGCTTCCCGTTGATGGCGCTCCTGAATCGCACCCCGGCCATGCAGATTCTATTGTCACGGAGTGGTCGGTCGATCCCGAAGATTGGGGTTACTTCCTGAGCCGCGTCTTTGACGAGTGGCACTCGCGCGATATCGGGAAGGTGTATGTAAATCACATCGAGACCCTTGTGGCACAGCATCTCGGCATGCCTTCCCAGATGTGCGTTTACAGCGAACTCTGCGGAAAAGGCCTGGCGGTGGAGCATGACGGCTCCCTCTATGCTTGCGACCACTATGTTTATCCCGAATACCGCCTTGGAAATATTCACGAAACGCCGGTGGGGCGGATAGCGTTTTCGCGGGACCAGGTGAAATTCGGTTATGCAAAAAGCGAAGCACTGCCAAAATATTGCCGAAATTGCGCTTTCCTAACGGATTGTTGGGGGGAGTGCCCCAAAAACCGGATATTGCGTACGCCCGACGGCGAACCGGGGCTCAATTACCTCTGCCGCGGTTTCAAACGTTACTTCGAGCACGCGCTGCCGGAAATCGACCGGATCGTGACCGTGTTGCGCCGCAACCCCGTCGCCTCGCTTTCACGAATGAGTACCCCCAACGTCTAATGATCGGACGGTGGATGAGCTCTCGATAGATTTAATGTTGGTATTCGTTTCTACAAAAGGGACATGTTGGCAGGGGAACGTTCCCCATGTCGCTTTCAACAGCGATTTTATAGCCTATGAAAAGTGGGTTCAAAATAGTTTGACACCCTAGATCGATAGAGGGCAGGATTATTTTAATGTTTACTGAATGAAGCCCGAATCCCCCCCTCATCCCCCGGCTGTATTTGCTCAAAGCGCTCGGTGAAACCGAAAACAACACCACCGAGAACTGAGCTTGGTCGAATCCTAAACTTTGCCGTTGCCCAGAATTCCAGAGAGGGGCAATCCCGATTGAGCACATCCAGCAAACTAAAAAGAAAATCGTGCGAGATAGAGCCAGGCCAACAAATTTAAAAAAAAGAAACTATGGACATGATGAATATGTATACCGCGGACAAGCCGACGGCCTCGCAGGGCAACAGCACAATGCTGGTTGCCAGCGTGACGGTGGCGGCTTTGGGGTCGTTTCTGTTTGGTTTTGATACGGCGGTTATCTCGGGCACCACTGAGGCGCTAAGGCAGGTCTTTGGATTATCCGACAACCTGTTGGGCTTCACTGTCTCCAGTGCGTTGATTGGAACCATGGCTGGCTCTCTGCTGGTGGGCCGTCCCGCAGACTGGTGGGGGCGTCGTCCGGTTCTGTCGGCGTTGGCGGTGCTTTTCATCCTTTCGGCCTTCGGTTGCGCATGGGCGCAAAACTGGCATGCCCTGCTGTTTTTCCGCTTTCTGGGCGGGGTGGCGGTGGGCGGGGCCTCGGTCGTCTCGCCAATGTACATCACCGAGATTGCCCCGGCCAAACGTCGAGGGGTGTTGGTGGCGATCACTCAGTTGAACATCGTAGTTGGCATCCTTGTCGCCTACTGCTCCAACTATGGAATTGCCGCCGTTTTCGGGCCGGAGTATGCGAACAACTGGCGCTGGATGTTCGGCGTGATGGCGGTGCCCTCGCTGGCGTTTCTCGCCGCTACTCTGCTGATTCCTGAGAGCCCGCGCTGGCTGGTCAAGTGTAACCGCCGGGAGCAAGCCGAGCGGGTCCTCGCGCGCATCGGGCATGAGAATCCGGCCGCGGAGGTCGAGGACATTGCCCAGTCGCTCCACGCCGGTATGGCCGACACGCACCAACGGCTGTTCCAGCGCAAGCATCTCCGGCCGCTGCTATTGGCAACGATGATCGCGGTATTCAATCAACTCGACGGAATCAACGCCATTATCTACTACACCGCTGACATCTTTCGGATGGCAGGGGCCGATAAGGCCAGCGCGCTGCAGCAGTCGATGCTCGTGGGGTTGACGAACCTGGTGTTGACACTGGTGGCGATGGGGCTGATCGATCGCATTGGCCGCAAGGCACTGCTGCTGGTGGGGTCAGTGACCTTCGTGCTCTCTCACGGTCTGGCTGCATGGGTGTTTTGGACGCATGCGCAGGGGTGGGTGGTGATCGCGGCGCTGATGGGTATCGTGGGAACGCACGCCTACTCGCAGGGCGCCGTTGTCTGGGTTGTCATTAACGAACTGCTGCCCAATGCGATCCGAGCCTCAGGAGCGGCGCTCATCTGTTTCCTCATGTGGATGTTGTGCGCGGGCGTGAGTTGGTCATTCCCGATCATCGCCAGAGCGTCAGGCGCCCTTGCGTTCGGGTTCTTCGCTGCCATGATGGTTCTGCAACTGATCCTCGTATGGAAGTATTTACCGGAGACCAAGGGCGTTTCCCTTGAGGCGCTGCAAAAACAACTGGGGGTGCTCGATTAGAACATCCGCCAAAAGAAATTTCCGCAATAAGAATGCGAGCGCCGCAGTCCGTGGGCAAGGAAGGAGCAAAGCGGCTGTAGTGCAGAGCCGTTGTCCGGGCGAAATGCCCCCGCTCCATGGACTCCCCCCCCGCGGATTCTTTACGGAAAGGACTTTGGGCAGATGCTATAGATGCGTGAACCCTGGAAGAAACGGCTTGAAAACTAACGCGGTCTAGAGCAAAAAGGCCTCGCTGATGCCAAATCCCTTCTCTGCTCTCCCTCTGCCGATCTCCTCCAATGCTCTTCAACTCGAAGGCGATCCGGCCGTTGGCTTGTTCCTTGACTATCCGCTCCTTGCAGGCCGCAGGGATTGGGCAGAGGAGGTTTTCGGCGCTGCCAAACACGGTCGGCGTGGCATTGTGCTTGCCCCCGTGTATGCTATCGAAATGCTGACCCGCCCATGCAATGCCAGCCAGGCGCTCTTTGCCGAGGGACAATGTGGTTGCGGCAGCAAGTATTAAGCCCCATGAACACTCCCCCTGCCTGCACGTCTTCTGCAAAGGAAAAAGTTCCGCTTTCCACCCGGATCGCCTTCGGGGCCGGCGGCTTTTCCTCGGCGTTCATCATGCAGGTGTTTTTCATCCTGGTGTATCCCATTTACCAGGTGGGCCTGGGGATGAATCCGGCTTGGCTCGGCTGGGCTCTGGCCGCGCCGCGGCTTCTGGATTTCTTCATCGACCCGCTCATTGGTAATTTTTCCGACAACATCAAGACCCGCTGGGGCCGGCGCCGGCCGCTAATTCTGGGCGGCGCAGGTTTTTGCGCGGTCATTCTGCCCTTGCTTTGGATGCCGCCCACGCAGGAACCGAGAATGATGCTGGCCTACTTCGTGGCGATGAGCTGCGTCTATACCCTCGGCTACGCCACCTTCGAAGTTCCTTATACCGGCTTGGGTTACGAGTTAACCGATGATTATGACGAGCGGACGCGGGTGCTGGCTTGGCGCATGTATATGGGGTTGGCCGGAATTCTCATCTCCGGCTGGGCCCTCAAGCTCTGTTTCCTGCCAATCTTCGGTGGCAACGAGGTCAAGGGCGCGCCCTGGGTCTCGGGGGGCATTAGTCTCTTGATTCTGCTTGGGGCGGTTGTGACCTGTTCCGGCGTGAGGGAAAAGAGTCTCCGTCGCCAGCCCGAGGTGCGAGTCCTTGAGGCCATCCGGCTGACATTTACCAACCGGCCTTTTGTGAAGTTGATGGTGGTGAACCTGATTGTCCGGGTGGGGATCGTTTCCATTGGGCCCATTGCCTATTACATTAACGCCTACGAGGTCTGCCGACTTCCGGATTTTCAGGCCAGCAAGGAATTTGCGGCCAAGATCAGCGGGTGGAGCGTCACGCTGGTTGTCCTTGCCAGCTATGCCTCGCTCCCCGCTGCGGCCTGGCTTTCCAAGCGGGGCAGCAAACGCTTTTCGATGGTGCTTTGCCTGGCGGTGGCGGCACTCGGTTCTGCCAGCTTCTGGTTCACCTTCGATGCCCGGTGGCCTTACCTCCAGCTAGTTTCCGCGGTCGTCTCCAGCGCCGCCATGAATGGGGTCTGGCTTCTGATGAGTTCCATGGTCGCCGACATCTGCGACGAGGATCAGCTTCGCACCGGGATGCGCCGGGAGGGGGTTTTCGGCGCGAGCTATTCGGTGGTGGAAAAGCTTGCCGGGGCGGCGGCCACCAGCCTGGGCGGGTGGCTGCTGTTGGTCCTGGGCTACAATGCCCAACGGGCCTTGGCGGGGGATGTCGCTCCCGAGATTATTTTCCGAATGAAAGCCATTTACGTCTTCGCCCAGTGTGGCGCCCTTCTCGTGGCCATTTGGCTGATTGCCTCCTACCCGCTCACCCGCGCACGGGCCGCCGAGGTTCGCCGATTGCTTGAAGAAAAAGAGTCCCTATGATCCGATCCACCTCCATCCTGCTCTCTCTCACCCTTTTGATGGCTTGCGCCGCGGGCGCAGCCGAAATCGAAAATGCCCAGCTCCGGGTGGTGGTTGAGGAGAACGGTTCCCTCAAAGTAACCGACAAACGCAACGGCCGCCACTGGGAGCAACAAGCCCTCTCCAGCGAGTTCAAGGCGTCGAGCAAGCCGCAGTTAGCCGGAGGCAAAATCGAGTTTACCCTCGCCCTGGAGGGCCGGGCCCGCCAGGGCAAGCTGATCCAACCCGCCGAATACAAGGCGGTGGTGGCCTTGGAAAAGGACCAATCGGAGGTTACCCTCGCCCTGGAACCTTCAGCCGATGTGCTCGCCAGGGAGTGGCACACCGTCCGTTATCCGTTTGTCTTTTTGCCCCCGAGCGGCCCGGCCCCCTACATCCTCTATCCGCATGGCGAGGGAATGCTCATCCCGGCCAACAGGACGCATCCCGATTTTATCCAAATCCCCGATGGCTCCCTTTACGGTGGAGTCTGGTGTTATCTGAACTGCATCGGCACCGTTGAACTGGAAAGCGGGGCAGGGATGCTCGCAATCCCGGAGCCGTTTGAAGCGGGCGAGATTTACTGGCCTAAACTGGAGGCCGGAGCGGTTGGATTCGAGCATGGCTGGCAGGCCAGCCGTTATAAGCTCGACCGCCCTCTTTCCTTGCGCTGGCAGTTTACCGATCAAGGCGGCTACGTCTCGATGGCAAAAAATTACCGCGCGTGGTGCGGCACTAAAGGCTGGCGCAAGACCCTGCGCGAGAAAGCAAAGGAAAACCCGGAGGTGGACAAACTCCTGGGCGCCCCCATCTTTTGGGCTTATGGCGACATAAAAGAACTCAATGGCATTTTCGACAAGCTCCGTGCCGGGGGGATGCAGCATTGCGTGCTCGGGCTGGATCAGCGCCTTTACTACGGCTTGCTCGAACCGGATGCCGCGCAGCTTGCCCAGCGGCAGGCTTTGGTGGAAAAAGTGCGGGCTGCTGGTTTCCTTGTCCACCACTATGACAACTACCGGGACGCCTTTGCCCGCGACCCGGAGGAGTTTCCGTGGATGCAGATGAACATGGACGCCTACCCCCATGATATCGTGGTGCGCGAAGACGGCCAGTTGCTCAGCCCCGGGTTTCAAGGCAAACACGGAAGGGTTGGCGGCGTAATCACCCCGGGGGCTTTTCTCAAATACGCGCGCAGCCATTTTCCAAGCGACCTCAAGCGCTACCCGTGGAACGCCCGATTCATTGACTGTGTGGGCTCGTGCGGGTTCACCGAGGGGGTGGACTGGCATCCCGGCAGGAGCTACACATCCATCTACTATACGCGCGAGCAAAGAGAGGCGCTCATGAAGTATTCCTTTAAGATGGGCCAGGTCACGGGCACCGAATGCGGGCTCGATTACCTGATTTCCTCGACCTGCTGGTTTGACGGCGCCATGAGCCTGGTGCGGTATGTCGATTTGCCTCCCGGCACCTTTGCCCTGCAAACCGCGAACGCCGACGGGAGTGTGTCGGGCAAGAGCAGCGCCGATGAAGTGCCTCTTGGGGGTGGTAAACCTTATGCCGTCAGTGAAAGCATCAAGTATCGGGTTCCCTTCTGGTCTTTGGTTCACCACGACGACGCGGTCGTGACATGGCGCTGGGAAAACGGGATGAACCACCCCATGGAGCATTGGCGGCGCAAGCTGCTCTTGAACTTCCTTCATGGCACCCCGCCCATGTACCGCATGGACCTTCAGGAATTCCTCCCCATCGAGAATGGCATCGCTGCCACCAACGCGATCCTTTTCCCATGGCTAAGCCGTGTCGGGTTTGAAGAAATGACCGATCATCGGTTCCTTACGGCGGATCGCACCGTTCAGATGAGTTGCTTCTCCTCTGGCGCCGGCATTGTGGTCAATTTTGGGCAGAAATCCTATCGGCTGCCGGACGGGCAGGATATCCCCCCGGAGGGCTACGCCTGCTTTACGGGGCCGCTCGGTAAAGGTGGGGCGCCCAAACAATGCGAAGCCCCCAAGAGCCTCTCCCCGGCCATCGGCACCCACGGAATCACCAGATAACTGCTCCACTGCTGGCTCTGTCGGCCCGGATAGTGATCTTCACTTGCGGCCACGCCGCGCGCTGCCCCTTGACGAGGAGCTTGAGCACGGCGGCAGAGTGGTGGGCGGCGTCGATATTACTGGGGCGCAGGTAGGCGGTCAGCAGTTGTTCGCCGCAGAAGACGTAGAGCGGCAGGAAACACCAGTCGCCGTAGTAGCCGTGGAAGTGGCGTCCCGACTGGTTGCCATGCACGCGGTCGTCGGTGGCGTCGAAATCCAAAATCAACTCCTTGGGCGGGCTCTTGTGGGAGGCGATGAACTGTTCCAGGAGGATTTTGTGCATCTCCCAAGCCGCCAGGCGGTCGGCCCGATTTTCCAAAAGGACTCCGCCCCGCAAAGCATGGCGCACAGGGCAATCATGAGGATGTCCTCAAGGCGGTGTTCCTTGGTGCGATCAACGCGCGGATCGATGCTACTTACCAAGTGTTCGCTCAAGCTGGTGGGATGCCGGGTAGGTTGCATCCCGAGTTTCTCTCAGAAGTATATAAAAAGTACACTTTTATCGAAAACAATTCGCGTGCCATTTTCTGCGGTTTCTTGCGCTATTTAGATGCGTTTGCCCTGAAAAATCCCGAGCAACTGGCTTAAACTTCCATCACGATGGGGAACCCGTGGCTTGTATCTGTTTTTCAATTCACCTTCAGACTGCCAGTTCGGGGTTCCCCATTCAACTTCCGCTCTTGCCCCTTCATCCCTGTTTTGGGCAAGAGTGGGTCTGACATGTGAAAAAACAGGCTCTTGCCACGCCCCGGCACAGCATGAGGGCCACGCAACCACCTGCGACCACAGAATCGCCCAGCGGCAGGTCGTAATGGTAGGAAGCGGCGGAGCCAACGGTGGCCATCGCCGCGCCAAAGAGCATGGAAATGGCGAGGTGCGTGTGAAGGCTTCTGGAAAACACCGCCGCGCAAAGCACCGGCAGGATGAGGAACCCGAAGGTGACCAGCGGGCCAACGGTGGCAACGGCGACGCTGATGACGGCACCGTTGAGCAAGGCGATGAGCAGATTCCAGATGCCGGGCCGCACTCCGGCGGCTCGCGCGAAGTCGATATCCGAGAGGATCAGGAGCAGCCGACGACGGAACGCCAGTGACACGAAGGCGCAAGTGCCGAGCGCGATGGCCAGGACGGCGAGGCTTGAATTGCTGATAAGCAAGAGCCGCCCGTGAAAGAGATCTTGGATGTAAATTTCGCCCACGGCGTTGCTGGAAAGCAGCAGGTTTGAGGAAGAGACGGCTGTGAGAAAGACGAAAGCGAGGGTTGCCTCGGCCAACCGCTTTCTCCCCGCCAGCCAGAGGAGCACGGGCAGGGTGAAGAGCGCCGCGCCAAGAAATGCCCTGGCGGAATCGTCCGCAAGCGACGCGCACCACGCCCAGCCATAGGCCGAGCCTAGGAAGACGAAGGCCACCCCGGCAAGGGAGACTTGCGGCAGGGCGAGCCCCAGCAGAATGGAGCGGCCCAGAACGAGGTTGCGCCCGATGATGGGGCAGCAGCATCCCATGAGGAGCGCGGCCCAGAAGGCTTTGGTTGCAAGAAAGTCCATAGGTTAGGATTGGTCGGCTAAGGTTGCTTCCACAGGTTCAGGGCAATGGGCGAATGGATGAATGCGGCCCTCGCTCACTCGCACAAAGCGCTGGGCGATTTCATGGAAAACGCCCGGTTCATGCGTGACGAGGACCACGGTGACGCGTTCCTCCCGGTTAAGGCGATCCAGCAACCGGGCAATGATCCCTTGCGTTTCGTGATCCACTCCGGCAGTCGGCTCATCCAGGATCAAGACAGTGGGCTTCACGGCCAAGGCCCGGGCGAGCAGCACGCGCTGGCGCTGCCCGCCGGACAATTCGAAAAACGAGCGCCGCGCCAGATTCTCGGCATCACATTCGCTCAGGCACTCCAAGTAGAATGCCCGTTCCATCCTCCAAAAAGTGCGCCAAACCGGTAGCCTTGCAGACCCGCCAAGCTCCACCAGTTCCAGCGCGGTGATAGGCAGCGGGGTGTCGGCATTGGCTTGTTGCGGCACATAGCCGAACTTCACGCCATCCACATTGCGTGTCCCTGCCAGTAGCGGCAGCAGCCCGGTCACGCTTTTTAAGAGCGTGCTTTTACCGCCGCCATTGGGTCCACCGATGATCAGGAAATCCCCCGCCGGAATTTCCAGATCGAGGGCTTCCAATACTGCGTTCCGGCCATAGCCGAGGGTTGCATTTTTGAGGAGGATGGAGCCCATTGATTACTCCTTTCCTGCGAAGGCGTTCACCACGGCTTCCATGAAGGCGATGTAATCGGTCGCCTCCTTGGTGCCGTGGACTTGGATCGGCACGCTCACTAGCCGCGCTCCCGTAGCCTCGGCGATTTGCTTGGGCAAGCGGTCGCTGTAAAAACTCTCTTTCACGATGAGGCGGACGTTGTCCGCCTTCATCCGTGCGATCAACTCCTCCACGTAGCGTGGTCCGGGCTCGATACCAGGTTTGGGTTGGATCGTTCCAACGGGTTGCACTCCAAACCGCTCGGCGAAGTAGGGCCAGACGGGGTGGTAGGAAACAAACCGGATATTTTTCCCGGCGAGCTTCTGTTTCCACTCGACGATCTTCGCATCGAGTTGGGCCGTGAATTGCTTAGCGTTTGCTTGGAATTGCGCCGCGTTTGCGGGGTCAATCTCCGAAAGGCGTGCGGCGATTTCGCCAATGACAATCCGCATTCGGAGCGGATCAGTATTGTAATGCGGGTTGCCGTGCGGATGCACGTCCCCTTCGCTCCGGTCCAGGCTCGTGGGGGCTTCGCGTACGGAGATGCCGCGCGAGCAGTCGAGATACCCCGGCTTGCCGACCTGAATCTTCTGGTTGCGGGATTCCGCCAGCAATGCCGGGGCGTAGGCGTGTTCCAGGTCGAGCCCCATGACGATGAACAAGTCAGCCTGTGCCAGTTTGGTCACCATGCTGGGACGCATAAGCACGTTGTGAGGGTCTTCCACGCCGCTTGCCATTGCGTAGACATCCACCTTGTCGCCGCCGATGCGATTGGTGAAGTCGGCCAGATCGGGAATCGTGACGACCACTTTAACTGGCGCGGCTTGCGCGGAGATGGAGTAGAGGCTGACGAAGAGGCTTGCCAGTGTGAGAAAGAAGAGTTTTTTCATTTGAGTTACGAATCAATCAAATTGCGTTGCGGGTGATTTTGAAGTGGATCAGGGCGCGAAGTCGTGCTTGTGAGCGCCCAGGATGACGGTCCATTGGAAGAATGCCTGGATGTCGTTGCGCCCTTTGCCTGGCACAATGTCCTCCGAGTCGTTCACGTAATTGAGTTGAAACCGCAGCCGATTGAACTCGCTCAAATTGAGCGTGAGGTAGGCGGAATACGTCCAGACGTTGTTGGTAAGTCCGCTGAGGCTGTCGGCATCGTCGTTGTTGTCGCCGTCGAGCAGTTGAAAAGTGTTGGAGTGGGTGTAATCCACGCGCACGCCGGGTTGCCACAGTTTTCCGAAGCGATACTGCGCATAAACATAGCCGCCCACAGCGGAGGCGCTGCCCGCGGGTTGGTTAAACAGCGGCTCAGTCGAATTGCTTTGCCAGAGCGTCTGGTCCGCGAGTTGACCCGATTGCTTGCTCCAGAGCACCTCGCCGCCGGTTTCAAACATATCGTATTTGGCGGGATCTGGCTGCCATTCCAGTTTCGCATCGGCGCTGGCAATCTGCCGCTGGGTGTCTTGGCTCCCCTTGGCGTAATCCGCTCCAAGATGCAGCACCTTACCGCCTCCCAAATCGAAGAGCGTTGCCGCGCGGCCGTAACCCATGAGCGACTGGAACGGACGGTTGGCCCGGTCGTTGAAGGTACTTGCGCTGTTGACGCTGCCGTCGGGGTTGAGAAGCATGCTGGTGATCGGCAAATCGGCTCCGATGTTATCCACCACGCCGCCCGTGAGACGCAAGTAGTGATCCATCGGCACGAGCCAGTTCAACTCGAAGCCACGGGATGCATCCTCGCCTCCAATGATTTCCGTCAACGACCGGGGGCGGTCGACAAAAGGTAAGTCGTGCGAGTGGATCTTGTCCATCCGGGTGAAGTCCGCGAAGAACTGCCCGGCCTTGAGTTGCAATCCCCACGGCAGATTGGTCGTTTGAATCGCGGCCTCCTCGACGCCGAGACTGGTTTTGTCAAAGATGCCGAGTTTCTCGGTGGGGGCGAGTTCCGTTTCCGCGTTGAACACGAGGTAAGCCCGCGCATACTGATCCACGTTGGACTGGATCATCACTTCCGCATCGCGCAGCGTGAAGTTCACGTTGTTCGCCTTGCGGGAATAGGAGGTGATGAAATCGACCGCCGCCGAGATGTCCGGGTTGAACAAACCGCTTTTCACTTGGCGCTGGGCGGATTTCAATTCATCCACGTCGCGCTGGATTTGATCAAGCGTGCCCGCCGAGGCGCTCGGGCTGGGTTCGGCAGGGGCCTCCGTTGCACCACCAAGTGCCGCAGTGGCGGGGGCATGGTAGCCGTCCCAAAGCTGCTTTTGGCTGTCGAGTTGTTGTTGGAGATTACCAACGGTTTTGGTGAGGGCTTCCACTTGCCGACGGAGGGTTTCCAGATCGGCGGGAGCGGGAGTCGGTTCAGGAGCGTTTTGGGCAAAGAGCCGGGAGGCGTTTAAGACGCCGATGGCAACAAACAAGGGAACGTTTTTTTTCAAAGCAAAAGAAAATGGGTTGGGAATGGTTAATCGTGAATCGCAGACGCGAGGCCCCTTGATCGGAGGCGCGGCGGAGGGACAGATGTCCGATGGATTGAACCGCACCAGGATGCCGGAATAATGCCGCCGGATGGGACGGAGAGGCAAAATGGCGCGAAGGCTCAAAGAGATAGCCCGCAGCCAGAGCTCGGCGCGGAGCGGTTCAAATAAGGAGAAACGGGCGCGTTACAAGCCAGGAGGCGCGTGTTCCAAGACGCGGTGGGAGAGGAACAGGCTCTCGATCCAGATGGTGCAAATCCGTTGCACGCAAGTCCGGGGGACTACCAGAAATACAACCAGCGTCAACGCGACCGGGACGCCATCACACCCGCCGTGGGCAAACAAAGTCACCACGCATTCGTGGTCTTGGTCATCAGCGTCAGGGTGCGCCCAGTGATGAAGCGCCGGGCACACCGTCATCGCCACCACGACAAGCAGTTGCGCCACCAGCAATGCCACGATGGCACGCCGAAAAACGAAGCTCTGGAAGCGGAGAAATCGTGACATGGTCACTCCAACTGTTTGGCGCATTCTTTCTTAAAAAGCAACTATTCCATCGCGCAATTGGGGCGCAATGGCAATATTATACTGAATAATCCACTGGGTGCGATTAAAGTTGGCGTACGAAAAAGTTTGAGAAAGTGCTGGTACGATTGTAAAAAAGTCGCAATAAGGGAG
>SESF01032467.1_pt1 | contig 18753 bp, 7 predicted proteins | sample 3171521 | NCBI WGS metagenome assembly SESF01 (sample SAMN10866945, study PRJNA518727) | freshwater metagenome | biome: subpolar coniferous forest; feature: holomictic lake; material: water; isolation source: holomictic Lake 227, 6 m and 8 m depth | place: Canada: near Kenora, Ontario | collected...
ACATTCTATGGCAGGTTTAAGATAATAAGGAACACTCATGGCGACAGAAAAAAAAGTGATTGAACGAATTCGTACGAGGTTATCACGTGTTGCGGGAATTATCGTATTTGCTTGTGTGGCATTCTGCGGGAGCAGATGGGCTTTAGCCAGTCCGGTGACAGGTGCAATTTTGACTGGTTTAGGACTGATCTTGGTTTCGGTTGCAGCCTGTGGTCGTTTGTGGTGTATGTTGTACATCGCGGGATATAAGACACAGAAACTTGTCACGGCGGGTCCCTATTCGCTCTGTCGTAATCCGCTGTATCTATTTTCATTCCTGGGAGTCATTGGCATGGGGTTGGGGTCTGCGACATTGACCATTCCACTTATATTTATCATCGCGTTTATCCTGTATTATCCCTTTACCATCAAGAAGGAAGAGAACCGTCTTTTAGAGATTCATGGGGAAGCCTTTAGAAATTACTGTGAAAAGACCCCTCGCTATTTTCCAAGTTTTAAGCATTTCTGTGAGCCAGAACAGTATATGGTTGATCCGCGTATCTTCAGAAGTCATGTGGGTAATGCCATGTTATGGGTCTGGTTTTTTGGATTGTGGAAACTTTTCGAATGCCTGAGAGCTGAAAAATGGATCCCCACGCTTTTCAACATCTGGTAAAATAACGGAAGTTATAGGCGAGGAGGATGAGCTTGAAAACGTTTGGATTAAAATTTAAATTCAGACAATGGAGCTACCGAGGAATACTTACACTGACTGAGTTGTTTCTACTCGGGCTGATGGTCTTGCCAGCTTATGCGTTTCGAAATACTGGTGACAAAGCATCTTTGTTAGATGTTGGTGTGCGCCAGCAAACAAATCTTATGACTCGCGTGCTGTCGGCTGGTCAACTAAGCGCCGCCGAAACAGGGAGCAAGCTAGGGGTCAAGGTCGTATGGCATTCTCAGTTGAGTACTCCCTCATCCATCCGTGGCACAAATTTAGGTCAACGCCAGGCTTTTTCTGGAGGTAAGGGTCTTTCTTTGAGAGGTGCGGGAGCCTATCAGGACGATTCTGTTGCGGTTCTCGATAATCTTGCTTCTTTTTACCGGATTAAGGATGCGAAAAAGGAGTTTACCGTTAGGAAAGTTGAACCAGACGCCCTTGGCTTTCATCATGTCAGAGTTAACCAGACGCACCAAGGGCTGAGGGTCGTGGGTGGCGAACTGGCGGTACATTTCAACAAGAAAGGCCAGGCTTACGAGGTCAACGGACAATATGTGCCTGACATCAACGTGAGCGTTATCCCCTCGATTACTGCCGAGGATGCCATTCAGATTGCACAAGCGGATTTGAAGGGTCTTGAAAATCCGGTTGGAACGCTTACGAAGGCACCCGAACTGGTTGTGTTCGCACATGATACCGAGCCACGACTGGCTTATGAAATCACGCTTTCTTACCGCGTCCCGGGCGCGAACCCTGGCCGGTGGCGCTTCTGGATAGACGGTCTGCAGGGCAAGATACTGCTTCGTTACAACGACATCAAGAGGATCGCCCCACCCACGAGTAATGGAACGAACTCCGTGATCACAGGTAGCATCTTGGCAGGTGAAGGCGGCGCAGTGACAAATGTACCCGGGTGGAATGAAAACAGCGGGAGCTATTACCTCTATAACAAAACCCTGAACTGGTGCGTCTACAATGTGGCGACAACCAACAGCTATTCTGATTTCAATACATACGCCTACCGTACAACGAGTGACTGGGGCGTATCGGATCGCGCGGAAATGTCGGCTGCATCCAGTTTCGAGCAGATCCAGCGGTATTTCACCCAAGTGCATGGGTTAAACAGTTTCGACGGTTCGGGTGCCTTTGCCCGCGCGAATGTGCACGAGGGTGTTGATTATGTGAATGCCTATTGGGATGGCAGCGCCTTTTACTTTGGTGACGGAGATGGTCTTTCTGCGAACAGTCTGGCGGTGCTCGACATCGCCGGCCACGAATACACCCACGCGGTGACCGATTACTCGGCTAACCTCATTTATTACAACGAATCAGGTGCCCTGAACGAATCCTTTTCCGATATCTTCGGCAGTTGTGTCGAATTCTTCAGCCAGAAAGACGGGCGCGCGAGTTATCCAGCTCGGACGCCCGGCCAAGCTGATTGGCTTTGCGGTGAGGACAGTTGGCTGGAGACGACAGCACTGCGCGACCTCCGGAACCCTGCCAATCCCGCCACGGTTGGCGCAGGCAACGAGCAGGCGACCCGATATAAAGGGACGTACTGGTATTACGGCACAGGCGACAACGGGGGCGTGCATTATAACTCGGGCGTTCAGAATTTTTTCTTTTATTTGCTCTGCGAAGGCGGAAGCGGCACAAACGATAGCCTTTCCTATCAGGTCACGGGAATCGGAATTACGAACGCTGAGAAGGTGGCGTACCGGGCACTGACGGTCTACTGCACGGATCATACAGACTACCGCGCGGTGCGGGATGCGTGGCTGTCGGCCGCCCAAGATCTGAACCCGACCTGGGCAGGTTCCGTGGGCGCGGCGTGGGATGCTGTGGGTATACAGTTGGTCACAGTCACGCCAGAAAGTGGCCCGTCGTTCTTCGGTCTTGAGGGTGGTCCATTCTCGCCCTCGACCTTTGTCTTCACGCTCATGAACGCCAGCTCCACGGCGGCGGGCTGGGGGGTGAGTCACCTGCCGGCCTGGGTGAGTATCTCGCCCGCGAGCGGTTCCATTCCCGCATTCGGGACACAGACGGTGACGGTTACGCCTAACGGTACCGCGCTGGGACAACGTGTTGGAGAATATGCGGACACGCTGGTCTTCACAAACACCGCATCCTCGGTTTCCGAAATCCGGTCTGTCGTTTTGCGGGTACATCCCCCCGCGGTCTATACGTTTAATCTGGATACTGACCCAGGTTGGACCACCGAAGGGCAGTGGGCGTACGGGACGCCTCTTGGACTTGGAACCGATCCGTCAGCCGGAGCCACGGGAACCAAGGTTTACGGATACAATTTGGCGGGGGCTTATTCGAACAATATGCCGATTTACGCCCTTACGACCCACGCCATCGACTGCTCGCATTACGATAATATCCAGCTCTCCTTCCAGCGGTGGCTCGGCGTGGAAAGATCGACGTACGATCACGCAACGATTCAGGGCAGTACGGACGGGACCGTCTGGAGCAATGTTTGGAACAATGTTGACTCGTCTTTGCAAGACACGTCTTGGACGAATTGTATTTACAGCCTTCCGTTCGCAGCGGGCCAGCGCACCGTTTATCTCCGATGGCAAATGGGGCCGACAGATAGCGCGGATACGTATTCGGGTTGGAACATTGACGACGTTTGTATCCAAGGAATGTCCACCGACGGCATGCGGGTTGTGCCCGGCGGCGATCTAACCGCTCGGAGATACGAGGGCGGACCTTTTTCGCCGACGAACAAGACGTACTTGATTATCAATGGCGGTTCGGCATCGTTTACGTGGACGGCCGCAACAACGTCCGAATGGCTCACGGTTTCCTCGCCGGGCGGCACGCTAGCGGCTGGCGCGACGGCGACCGTGTCGGTGGCATTCAGTTCCGCAGCAAACGCCCTCTCATTAGGACAATATCAAGGAACGGTGGTTTTTGCCAATCCAGCATCTGGGTGCACGAACTCGAGATGGGTATCCCTCACGGTGCTGGCCATTCCGGGAAAGATCAACGTGACGGATTCCATTGAACCCAACAGCGACACGAACATGCCGTTTGGCCAAGTGATTGTGGGGTTGTCGCGCACCGAGCAGGTCACCGTCAGCAACACAGACCTGACGTATCCGCTCGTCATCTCGAACATTACTTCAGGCGGGTATGAAGAAAACTTCAACGATGGACAAGCACAGGGATGGGCGGAGATGACGGCTGCCCAGTGGGAAGTGGTCGGAGGCGAGTATCGAGCTCAGGATCTGATTTCCGATGTCGAGATGCAGTCCATTTACGGGGGAGAGGAATGGCAGGACTGTGCTGTTCGTGCCATACTTCGGCGAACCGGAGGAATGACAGGGGCTCAAGTCGTGATCTTACGGGCTAGCCCAGATTTCAGTTGGGTAATGCCATACGCGGGTTCGGGTTATGATATCGGGATCTCGGGAGAAGGGTATTTTTATGTAGGCAAAACCGTGGGCGGCGCATGGTCGATGCTTCAGGAGTGGACGGTGTCGCCGTTCCTGAACACCGGAACCGCTGCCAATACGATTTTCGTGAACAACCGAGGTCCTCTCATCGAGGTTTACTTCAACGGAAACTTGGCATGGAGAGGAACCGACAGTAGTATTTCAGGAAAGGGACGCGTGGGATTTGCGGCATTGAGTCAGAACTTTGGCGTGGCGCAGGTCAATTATTTTGACGATGTTGCTGTCGGTGAAGCCATATTCGTGAGTCAAGCCTCTGTGGGAGCGGAACAGGCCTGGTATAATGTGCTCGCCTATACTGGAGGGGTTTCTCGGCTGGCTCCTGCAGGCTGGAACCCGCCCGAATATGTAGGTCAGAATAAGCACGCTAGCAATGAAGCGGTTGCGACGCTGATAGGTTTGTCTAATAAAGGTTTCTCTTTGACTGGCCTGCCGTCCTTTCCGTATGAGGTGCCACCTGGCAGCAACCTGACGTTCAACGTGACCTACGCACCACAGGTAGTGGGGCCGAATACGTCCGCAGTCGTGATCGAGAGCAATGATGCGGACAAGCCTGCCGTAGCGGTGACGCTTTCGGGAAACGGCATTTCTGATTATATGCACGTTCAGCCGTTGACGGGAGTGAGTGGCCGTGGGCCGCCTGGTGGGCCATTCACGCCCGCTAACCAGTCTTATACGGTGAGCAACAACACCTCTGCGGCAATCAGTTGGGCGGCAGTCAATTATCCAGCTTGGGTGAGTGTGACCCCCGACTCAGGTATCTTGCCAGCGGGCACGGCTGTTTCGGTACGGGTGGAGTTCAACGCGGCTGCGGCTGCGCTACCGCAAGCCGATTACAGTGGCGTACTTGTGTTCAGCAACCTTACGACAACGATCACGCAGACGCGTTCGATAGCGTTGGCGGTATTTCTGACGCCGGTCGTGCAGGTGGCTCCAGCGGCTATCACCGTGACCAATCGTCTGAGGCAGACGCTACAGACCACGCTACAGATTGGAAACGCGGCGTGGGCTAATACGACGATGAATTTTACGTTGGGCGCGTCTGAAGTGGCACGCACACCCGTACCAGCGACCCTCAAGCCAGCGATTATACGCGACTTCACCCAGCTGCCGAAAGACGCGAAGTACCGCGCTGGCGAGCTGTTGGTACGCTTCAACGTGGCTTCCACGGGCAGCACGGTGCGGGCACAGGTCCTGACAGCAGCAGGCGGTGGTAGCGTCGCCCACGAATTTAAACTCGTGCCAGGTTTGACAGTGGTCAAGTTGCCGGAAGGTGTGGCAGTGGCGGACGCGTTGATGCGCTTCAACCAGACAGTGGGTATCCAGTACGCGCAGCCCAATTATCTGAAAAAAATATATCGTATGCCCAACGACACCTATTTCTCGTATCTCTGGGGGATGAATAACACGGGCCAGACAGGGGGCGTGCCGAATGCCGACATCGATGCGCCCGAGGCCTGGGAGAGTGGCGTAGGCGGCGCGTCCGTGACCGTGGCCGTCATTGATACGGGCATCGACTATAAACACGAGGATCTCGCGGCGAATATGTGGATCAATCCCGGAGAGATTCCTGGTAACGGCATCGACGACGACGGTAACGGCTATGTCGATGACGTCTATGGGTACGATTTCTTTAATGGAGACGGAGACCCGATGGATGATCATGGCCACGGCACACATTGTTCGGGAACGATCGGCGCGGTGGGTGATAATGGCGTCGGTGTGGCGGGTGTCTGTTGGAACGTGAAGATCATGGCGCTGAAATTTCTCAGCGCAGCGGGCGAAGGTTATACAGACGGCGCCATCCGTTGTATGGAATACGCGGTGCAGATGGGTGCTCGTGTACTCAACAACTCGTGGGGAGACGTACCCAATGGGCCGTATGAGCAGGCACTCAAGGACGCGATCGATGCGGCTGGCGCGGCGAATGTTCTATTCATTGCGGCAGCGGGTAACGACGCGAATAACAACGACGTGAACCCGGCTTATCCAGCCAGCTACGAGTCGGATAATATCATTTCCGTGATGTCGGTTTCTTCTACTGGAGCGAGGTCGAGTTTTTCTAATTATGGACAGCAATCTGTCGATCTGGCCGCGCCAGGATCGAGTATTGCGAGCTGCATGCTGGGCGGCGGCTATCAATACATGAGCGGCACGTCGATGGCGACACCACACGTCGTCGGAGCATGCGCGCTGCTACTCTCTCTGAACAGTGGATACTCGGCTCAGCAGGTCAAGAACGCGCTCGTGTCGACAACCGATTCAAGCCTCCCGGGGCTGTGCGTATCGGGTGGACTCATGAAACTGTCTAACGCGATTGCTTTGTCGCCAGCATGGTTGCGGCTGATGCCGTTCTCAGGTGCGAATATGGCACCTGGCGTCTCGTCAAATATCACGGTTACCACTGACGCAGGCCTGATGGCAGTAGGGTCCTACGAGGGCCTGATCCGGGTCGTCAGTAACGACCGCGACATGCCAGTCACGAATGTGCCCGTCAAGATGATCATTCTCCAAGATGATCTGAGGATCCAACCCTCCGGTGCCTTTGTCTCGAGTGGCTATACGGGTGGATCATTCAACCCGTCCAACATGATTTACACACTGACGAATGCGGGCTTGACCAGTCTATCGTGGTCGGCCAGCCGCGAGTTCTCATGGGTCTCTGTGGCACCTGCGGGTGGCACGCTCGCTGCAGGCCAAGCCACACATGTATCAGTTTCCTTCGCTGCTCCCGCCGGACTTCTTTCGCCTGGGGAGTTTTCTAACACGGTGGTCTTCTCCAACGTGACCACTACGATTGTTCAGCAACGCGGGATCAGTTTGACTGTCTTGGAACGTCAACTCGATCATTTTGAGTTGGCATATATCGCGCCGACGCAGTACGTCGGACAGGCCTTCGGCGTGACGGCTCAAGCCATCGACACCACGGGTCAGGTACTGACAAACTTTACGGGTACGGTTGCGCTCAATGTAACGAATACGTGGATTTATCCCACGACGACAGTGCACTTTATTAATGGCGCTTGGAGGGGGGATCTCACAGTCTTAGATTCTGTCACAAATGCTAGGCTCTACGCCAACGATGGAGTCGGACATGGCGGCATCAGCAATCCATTTGACGTGTTATACCAAACTATCGGGTTACCAGAGGCGGTGGACTGCAAAGCATTGGCATGGACGACGGGTGGTTCGGCTTCATGGTTCGGACAGACTGTTGTCTCGCACGATGGGATAGATTCCGCACGGAATGAAAGAATCGGAAACCGTGAAGCATCGTGGATGGAAACCCAGGCGAAAGGTCCCTGCACTGCATCGTTCTGGTGGCGCGTCTCATCCGAAGCCGACTGGGACTGGCTCGAGTTTTATGTGGACGGTGTGTTGTCTGACCGGATCACAGGCGAGACTGGCTGGTTACAAAAAGTTACGACCCTGACCTCAGGTACACATACGCTCAGGTGGCGCTATGTGAAGGATGGCGTGGATATCGATCCGGTGGGACAGGATTGCGGCTGGGTTGACACGTTTATTGTTGATCCCCTCATCATCGATCTGCCCGAAGCCGTGGATAACACAACGGTGTCTTGGACAACAGGCGGAACTGCAGAATGGCATGGGCAAGCACTCGTTTCCCATGACGGCGTGGATGCGGCGCAAAGTGGAACAATCGGAAATCGCCAGGAGTCATGGATGGGAACTCAAGTGGCGGGACCTGGCAATGCGTCGTTCTGGTGGCGCGTCTCGTCTGAGGCCGACTGGGACTGGCTCGAGTTCTATGTGGATGGTGTGCTGTCTGACCGGATCACAGGCGAGTCCAGTTGGTTACAAAAAAATACGACCCTCGCCACAGGCCTGCATACGCTCAAGTGGCGCTATGTGAAGGACGGCGTGGATATTGATCCGATCGGACAGGATTGCGGCTGGGTCGATATGTTCTCAGCCCCTTCGCAAAGTGCACTGCCTTCAGCGTGGTTATTGCAGTTTGGCCTGCCGACAAACGGCTCTGCTGACTATATTGATTCGGACAACGACGGCATGTCGAACTGGGAGGAGTGGATGGCCGGAACCGTGCCGACCAACTCTCTTTCGCGCCTGCAAATAGAGTCGCTGACTCCCGAAAGTGGATCAGGTGGGTTCCGTATCCGTTGGCAGAGTGTGCCGCAAAAATACTATTGTGTTGGGAGTTGTGAGAACCTGACGGAACCGATCTTCTTCACGCCGTTCGTGTCGAATGTCTTGGGTCAAGCCGAGAGCACGACGGTGTTGGACACGCGCCCAGCCACCAATAACGCACGGTTCTACCGCATCGGCGTGCAATAAAAATGGTCCGTCTGGTCGCTTGGTTCACTCCAGAAAATCAATGCTTTTTGCATCCGCCCGTTCGTGTCGTGATTCAGTAATGTGATAAATCGCCGGCAGAACAAGAAGGGTCAGAGCAAGCGAAGAAACCAAACCTCCGAGAATCACGGCGGCGAGAGGACGTTGAATCTCGGAGCCGCTTCCTGTGGCATAAAGCATCGGAAGAAGCCCAAGCAATGTCGACAGCGTGGTCATCATCAGCGGCCTTAGCCGCAGTTCGCAACCCCTGCGGACGGCATCGGCTGTACATAATCCCTCATTTCGGAGTTGGTTAAAAAACGTCACGAGGATCACGCCATTGCCTACGGCAGTACCAAATAAAATGATGAAGCCGATGGCCGTGGATACGCTCAGGTTAATATGGAGAGCCACCATGGTGATGATGCCACCGACGAGTGCGAACGGCAGATTCACGAGTACCATGAAGGCACTCCGAACCGAACCGAAGGCAGAGAACAACATTAGAAAGATCAGGAGGATTGAAACCGGAACCACGACGCCCAGACGTTTCATAGCACGTTGCTGGTTCTCAAACTGGCCACCGTATTCGAGAAAGTATCCGGTTGGTAATGCTTGAGCCAAGGTTTGCAGGCTGTTCTGTGTCTCCGTCACAAAACTTCCCATGTCCCGCCCACGGATATTACACTCCACAACCACTCGGCGCATGCCCTTCTCGCGGCTGACCTGAGCCGGGCTCTCGGTCTCCCGGATCGTGGCTAGCCTCGACAGTGGCACGCGTGTTCCATCAGGCGCTGATACGAGCAGTCGGCCTAGAGCTTCGATATCGTTACGATCCTTTTCGGGGAAGCGGACGAGCACGGCGAAACGCATCTGCCCCTCGATCATCGTGGTCGCGATTTTCCCCCCGACAGCACCCTCGATTAGTTCGTTAATGTCAGACACATTGATCTTATAACGGGCGATAGCTTGACGGTCTGCGACGACCTCGACTTGTGATGCGCCTGAAATTTGCTCGATCTTCACGTCTTGCGCCCCGCGAATACCACCCATAATAGCGGCAATTTTATCTGCCTGCGGTTTGAGCACCTCGAGGTCGGAACCGAATACCTTTACGGCAAGGTCGCTCTTGACGCCGGAAATCAGCTCGTTGACGCGTAGCGCGATAGGTTGAGAGAACGAGAGACGCACGCCAGGTATCGCTGCGAGATCTGCCTTGATGGCATCGACCAGAGCTTCTTTGGTGCGACCGGTCTTCCACTCATTTTCAGGATGTAGCATGATGACAAAATCATTCTGCTCCGGCCCCATCGGATCTTCCGAAATTTCCGCACGCCCTGTCTTGGTCACCACAGTCTCAACCTCTGGAAACTTCAGTAACCGTTGCTCCATAACTGTGCCGACGGCCACCGACCCATCCAGTGAAGCGGACGGCAGGCGCACGCAATTGATGGCAAGAGATCCCTCGTCCAGCTGCGGCAAAAACTCCGTGCCCAACCGCGGAATCAGAAACAGTGTCGCACCAAAAAGAGCAACAGCAACCGCCACCGTGGCCCATCTGAATCGCAGAGCCAATGAGAGAATCGGAAGGTACAGCCACTTCACAGCGCGGATACTAAAATTATCGCGCGTCGTCTGGTGACCTTTAAGGAACAGCGAACACAAGACAGGGATAATCGTGAGGGCTGCGATGAGTGAGCCTCCCATCGCAAAGCACATCGTCGTCGCCAAGGGCTTGAACATCTTGCCCTCCATCTGCTCCAGCGTAAAAAGGGGAAGCAGTACGACAATGATGATCAGGATTGCGAATACGATGGGACGCGCAACCTCGATAATGGCCTCGTAAATAATCGTTTCTTTGGGCACTTTTGATCCAGAGCGTTCAGACAGAAGCCGCGCAATATTTTCGGTCACCACGATCGAGGCGTCTACCACCATGCCCAGAGCAAGCGCGAGGCCGCCTAGACTCATCAGGTTCGCGGTCACGTCCTGCCACCCCATGAGGATAAACGTAATGAAGGCTGTGAAAGGCAACGCCAGTGCCACGATGATCGCGCCACGAAAGTTGCCGAGGAACATGAACAGCACGAGTAAGACAAAGATCCCGCCCTGCATTAGCGCATCCGAGACCGTCTTGATACACGATTGGATCAACGAGGTACGATCATAGAAGGGCCTGATCTTGACATCCTTAGGCAAGCTGGCCTGAATCGCAGGGATCGCCTTCTTGACGCTGTCCACCACGATTTTGGAATTCGCTCCGCGCAGCATGATCACCATGCCCGCGACGGTCTCGCCTTTGCCATCCTGCGTGACCGCGCCCTGCCGCGTCTGTGGACCAATCTTAACTTCTGCCACGTCCTTCAGATAAACAGGCGTTCCATCCTTCGCGTGAAGCACCACATTCTCGATGTCGGCGATGGTTTCGAACAGACCGACCCCGCGGACATAATACTGCTCCCATCCCTTCGTCAGGAAGCTCCCGCCCGAATTGGCGTTACTCCGTTCCAGCCCTTTCAGCACCTCGTCCAGCGTGAGCTTGTATTTCATCAGACGAGCAGGTTCGACGATCACATGGTACTGCTTGACAAAGCCGCCAAAACTGTTGACTTCGTTCACCCCGGTGATTGAGCGTAGTTGCGGCGAGACTAGCCAATCCTGAAAAGTGCGCAATTCCATGGGCGTGTGAGTGCTACTTTCCAGTGTATATTGATAGATCTCCCCGAGCCCGGTACTGATGGGCCCCATCTCTGGCTCGACCCCAGCCGGAAGCTGCTCCTTGGCGGCCTGCAATCGCTCAAAGACCAGTTGTCGTGCAAAATAGGTGTCGACGTCATCCTCGAAAACAGCGATGACTTGCGAGAACCCAGCTTTTGACATTGACCGGATTTGACGGACTTTTGGGAGTCCTTGCAGAGATTTTTCTACGGGGAAGGTCACCCGCTGTTCGACATCGATTGAGGCGAGTCCTGGCGCGTCGGAAAGCACCATGACCTGCACATTGGTCACATCGGGAAAGGCGTCAATGGGCAACATTTTCCAGGCGATGACGCCCGCCACAGAGATTGCGCCTGCGGCCATGAGAACCATGAGCCGCTGCGTTAGGATGAACTTGATACAATGATTTAACATAAGCGTATTCCTTTCGAATAAATCGGATGAGAGACCTTAATCAGCGCAGCCGGCTCCCATTTTGGCACGCAGTACATCGGATTTACAGACGAACGCACCCTCCGTAACAATTTTTTCGCCTTCAGACAGACCACTCGTAATCTCAATACTGTCTGCAAAAACGCGCCCGATCGCTACGTCTGTGCGCAGAACAAATCCTTCACGGATCATACGGAAGACGAAATGCTTACCCTCATCAGAGAGGAGTGCGCTCTTGGGTACGGCGATGACTTTCTCGGGTGTTTCGAATACCACATTCGCCGCGCAGAACATACCTGGGCGGAGAAGAGCGTCCGCATTCTTCAGTGTTGCACGAACCTTGACGGTACGATCATCTTCATCCACCACAGACCCGATCAGGTCGATCGCGCCTTCGAATGTCTTGTCTGGAAAGGCGAGGGTTGTAATCCGTACACGAGATGCCCCCTTCTTTGACTCGCTCAGGAGACGTGCAAGGTCCTGCTCATAAACGCTCATCCAGACCCACACCGAGGAGAGATCCGCTATTGTCAACACCTCCTTGCCGGCCTCGATGGTCTCGCCTGGATCCAGATGCTTCTGGATCACAGTTCCGCTTTGCGGTGCCAAGACCGGTAAACGTGCGTTCTTGCCAGCCAGACCGTCCGCCGTGAGCGTTGTGATGGCGGCCGCATCCAGTCCCATGACCGAGAGGGCGTTCTCGGCAGACTCTAACTCAATGCGATACTCGTCGTACTTCATCTGGGCCTCGATGCGGTCAGCTTCAGGACTGATCTTTTTCGCAACCAGTGCCTTCTCGCGCTCCAAGGTTTTCAGCGCCAGCGCAGCCAACGCCTTGTTTTTGCGATAAGCACCGACAGCCAAACCGAGCTGGGAACTTTCGATCTCAAAGAGCACGTCGCCTTTTTCAACCCGTTTGCCCAATGCAGCCTGGATTGTACGAATCGTTCCAGGAATACGTGGCGATACGTGCGTCAAAGCCGCACCATTAAGTGCGATCTCACCGTTCAACAACAGTAACGTTTGTGCAACGTGCTTCGCAACAGGTTCGATCTTAAAGAGACCGCCTGCTTTTTCGCCAGAACGGATGAGCGACGGATCCATTTTGACGAGACCTAATTCATAGCGGCACTTATCACAGGTATATTGCAAAACTTTGCATTCACACTTGACAGTAAAGAGTTCTTCGAGCGTACGAGCCTTCGGCGCGGGGTGTTCGTGGCCATCCTCCTGCGCCAGCAACGGGGTAGCCAGTATTGTCGCAGCAAAGAGAGAAACAATCGTATTTTTTTTCATGAGGGGATTTCCTTAAAAAGAGATTAGAGGTTTTCTGAACGCGTGTTTGTGAGATGGTGGAGTTCAATGCTCAGGCTGTGGTAATCGGTCACGGCTTCGATGATCTGGGCTCTAGCATCCACCAAAGTACGGCGAGCCTCGAGCACGTCGAGATATCCGGCCTTACCTAGTTTGTGAGCCTCCCGTACAAGACTTAGTGTGCGCTCGGCTATTGGAATGACCGTCGTTTTCAGGCGGACATTCTTTGCAGCAAGCGTGTCCAATCGCGCATAGAGCTGGCGGATACGTCCTTCGCTTCGGAGCCGAGCTGCACGCGCCTCCAACCGCACAGCCTCTGCATCGGCCTTGGCCGCCCGCACGCCATCGCGGTTGCTCGTATAAAAGGGCAACTCAATGCCAGCACCCACGACAAATCCGAAATCACTACTCTCCTCGAAGCGTCGCACGCCAGCACTCAAAGCCATGTTCGGTATTCGTGCTGCACGTTCTACGCCGATCCGCGCTTCGGTGGCGCGCATCTGTGCGGCGGCGGCCAGCAGCTCGGGGTTCGATGCCGCACGCACCAGGAGCGTATCCAAGGACGGCAACGCGGAAACTTCGACATCGAATGATCCGGCAACCGTATCAAACGACGGTTCCGTCTCGCCCCATAACAGAGCTAAGTCCCGGACGGCATTCCGCTGTTCAGCCTTTCGCGCTTCTAACTCGATCTGAGCTTTCGCGGTATCAGCACGGGCGCGATCCGTCTCCAGGGCCGCAGCCTTGCCTGCTGCTTCGCGGGTGATCGCCACGTTCTCGGTCTCCCGAATTAACGCAAGCGTCTCTTCAGCGAGACGGGTCTTTTCCTGAGCGACCTGAACGGCTAGTACGGCGCGGCGCGTGTCAAACAACAGTGCCTGCAACCGTACCTCCTGCTCCGCGCGGCTCACAGCCGTCTCCGCCTCAGCCACAGCCGTCCGCTGCCGACGCTTGCCTCCCAGCTCAAACTCTTGCGAAATCGCCACGGTGGTCTCCGCCGAATCGAACCCTTCAATAGCGCCAGAGCCTGCGACGTTTTCGAGCTCCAGTTCCAGGCGTGGGTTCAGGGGTCGACCCGCCTGTTTGGCACGACGGGAGGCGGCTTCGGTTTTATACGTTCCAGATTTGAGATCCAGGCTTTGTTCAGCGACGCGACGTAGACACTCAGCAAGCGTCACAGTACGGGACGCGCTAGGCTCTTCTGCCTGGAGTGCAAAAGCATACAGAATAATGACATACGGGCACATACGTGCCAATAAAGGGTAGTGATAATTCATAATGAGACAACCTTCCAACAAGGTAAAAATATATAATGCGCACGTTTTCCCCGCGTCTTTAACAGACACGGGACAGCTTCTTTAACTGTTTGCGAGCGGAGGTCGGAAGATGTCGGCGGGCACAGCCGTTCCCAGCAGGATCACATATTCGAAAACGACAAAGGCGGTACATTCGGGTGGGCAAAAATCTGGATTAAAAAGAGGTTCCACAGCTGCATGACAGGCGCAGATGCAACTGCATTCCGAATGAGTTGTGCCGTCGTCACCATGTTCACACATCCCGTGATCACGATGCAATGCCCCCTCATGCGTGGTCGTTAAAGACCAGAGCACCACGAAGGTAATAACGAGAAAACGTGCCAATATAGACCATACTTTTTTCAAACGATCGACATAATAGCAACAAGCTGTTTCAGAGTCAAGTGAATCGGATATTGATGGTTTTTCCCAAAACTGATATGCTTTACACCTTAATTATTAGCAATGAAAGTAGGGGAGAGATCATGATGTTTAATGTTTCTAAAGCAGGAACTCGTATTTTAGCCTTCACAACGACTTTGGCTTTTATGGTCAGCGCAGGATTCGTGGAGGCCCGCGCAAAAGCGTCTCAGGTTCCAAGCGCAGAGCAGAATGGGGGCGTTCTGAACGGACCGCTGACGGATCGCAGCCTAGGGTTCAAGGCCACAGGAGAGGGAACCGCAGACTCTCTGCGTCTCGCCATCAAAGACCTGATGAAGACCTACGGCAGAAAATATCCGAAAGGCGCCGACTTTCTCAAGCGCTTAGATGCAGGCGAAGACTTGAATACCCTGAAGCGCGAGGCGCTCCTGCTGGAGAACCCAGCCATTAATTTTGAAAAACTTCTGATGGTTCGGGCCTCCCGTAATGGTAAGCGTTACTCGTCCAACTGGCAGACCCGCGCCTCCTGCGACAGCGAAACAAGAACAGTAACGTGGAAGGATATTGAAGAGGTGATCAACAGCCTGCGGTCCAAGGATAAGTTGCTGTCAGGATTGCTCTCTGCGAGAAATACTGCTGAAAAGTCTGATACTGAGGCTTCAAAAGCACTCCATAGTTCAGAGGCGTATAGAAAAGAGAGGGATGGAGCGAAGCGGACGGCCATGGAGGCCGCCATGCCCGAGCATGTTGCTTTCCTTGCAGCAGAGAAGGCTCTGAAGGATACTGCTTCAAAATATCCTGAGTATCTGGATATCTGTAAAAAGTTTGAGGAGAAGTGTGTTGTTCCAAACTATGATGATGCGCTTGTAGTTATGCCGATCAAAGGCGGCGGCGAAACGGAGACGGTTTACAAGCCGAAGAGCTGCAAATTCGTTGGCGATGTGGATCTGTATTTTGATGGAGACAAACTTCTTTTCACGTCCTTTATTGATCAGAGCAAGCTGACTAAAAGCACTGGACGTGGTAAGGGCTATGGTGTATTTGAACTGGAAATTGATCCTAAGTCCGGACAGACACATGGCGAGCCCAAACAGGTCTCGCCGTGCACGGATAGTGATATTGACTGTTTTGATGCATGCTATCTGCCGGACACCGATACTATCATCTATGCTTCGACGGCTGCCTACGAAGGGGTTCCCTGCGTGGGTGGAGGCGACTATGTGGCCAATCTGTTTCGCATCAAAAAGGATGGCACGCAGGCCCGTCGCCTCACCTTTGACCAGGATGGCAATTGGTATCCAACGGTGATGGAGAATGGTCGAATTTTATATACCCGTTGGGAATACACAGATTCGGCACATTATTTTAGTCGGATTATGATGACGATGAATGCGGATGGTACGGATCAGAAGGCCTTTTACGGGAGCAATTCCTACTGGCCGAATAGCATGTTCTTCGCCCGTCAATTGCCTGGTCAACCCAGCATGTTTGTTTCTACCATCGCCGGTCATCACAGTAACCCCAAGGGTGGTCCACTCTGCATCTTTGATGTCTCAAAAGGAACGCATGAAGCGGACGGAGCTATCCAGTTTCTGACTGGGCGCGGTAAACCGGTGCATCCACTCGTGATTGACGGACTGAGTGGCGCGTACGGTACGATGTATTATGATCCTTTCCCGATCACGGATAAATTTGTTCTCGCAACCACAGGGAATGGTGAGGTCTACCTGTTGGACATCTACGACAATGTCATCTGCATCAAAAAGGGAGATAAAGCAGGCAATTACTTCGAGCCTATTCCCTTGCGTAAAACAGTAAAACCAGAAGTGACTCCCAGTCGTGTGAATCTGGCTAGTAAAGAAGCAACCGTCTTGATTAACGACATCTACTTTGGCCCAGGCTTGCGCGATGTCCCGCGCGGAACAGTCAAGAACCTACGCGTCTACCGTTACGAATACGGTCCTCGTCATAAAGGCGGACATTATTCCATGGGCATGGAGGCTGGATGGGATGCCAAGCAGGTGCTTGGAATCGCCACGGTCGAATCGGATGGATCTGCCAGCTTCACGGTCCCTGCCAACACCCCCTTTGCCATGCAGCCTCTTGATTCAGAAGGCAAAGCGTTACAACTTATGCGGAGCTGGACCGTGGCGATGCCAGGCGAAAAGCTCACCTGTATTGGTTGTCACGAAAATGCAAACATGACGCCGCCGGTTAAGCGCTTCAGCGCGATGAACAGAGAGCCCGAGAGCCTCAAGCCTTTCTACGGTCCCACCCGCGGGTTCAGCTACCAGCGTGAAGTTCAGCCGGTACTGGATAAATACTGTGTCGGTTGTCACGACGGCAAACCGCCAGCCGGGCGCTATGCCCCATCTGATCGCATTATCGGAACAGGCCCGAACACGGGAAAGACTTTTGCTGCGTGTGGCATTCCCAATTTCACAACCCATCGCGAATCCCACACCCTGCTGCATCCGTACGTGCGTCGTAATGGGCCAGAGGGCGACTATCATCTGCTGACAACGCTTGAGTTTCATGCGGATACCAGCGAACTCTTCCAGATGCTGGATAAGGGGCACCACAATGTTCAGCTCGACAAGGATTCTCTGGCCCATCTGATTACCTGGGCTGACCTTAATGCGCCGTATCACGGAACGTGGACCGAGGCAGGTGCAAGCAAAGAAGTGCTTGACCGTCGCAAAGAGCTCCGCCTGAAGTACGCGGGCGTCAGCTACGATCCAGAGGTGATTGTCAATCCTTACACGAAGACAAATGATATGGTCATGCCCAAGCCTCTTGATCAGAAATGCGTTCAGCCTGAAGCGTCAACCGTTGGCCAGCAGCGCGCAGAGGCAACGGAGATTGATCTGGGCAATGGAGTCAAAATGAAGCTCGTGGGCATTCCTTCAGGTGAGTTCTCCATGGGCAGCAACAGCGAAACCCCAGTGGAGCAGCCTGCCTGCCGCGTGAAAATTGAGAAGCCCTTCCTGATGGGCGCTACTGAGGTCACCCTCAAGCAGTATCGCCAGTTCGACCCCAACTACCTCAATGGCGTCTACGATATGCACTACAAGGATCAGGTGCACCGCGGGTACTACATGAATGATATGGACTTCCCAGTGATTCGCGTGCCATGGGCAAAGGCTGTTGAGTTCTGCGCGTGGCTATCCAAGACGAGCGGCAAAAAAGTGACGCTCCCGACAGAGGCGCAATGGGAGTGGGCCTGCCGCGCCGGCACCACTACGTCGCTTTCCTATGGCGATCTGAACACGGAGTTTTCAAAGGAGGCCAACTTGGCTGACATTACGGTCAAGCAGATGGCGGTTAGCGGCGTCAATCCTAAGCCCATCCCCAACCCCGGCCCCGACATTGACTTCGAACTCAAAGATCCACGCTCCAACGATGAAATTCTCCATCTGGCAAAAGTCGGTTCTTTCAAGCCCAACCCTTGGGGACTCTTCGACATGCATGGCAATGCAGCGGAGTGGACACGTTCGGATTACAAGCCCTATCCCTACAAAGCGGATGACGGACGCAACAGCGGCGGTGCCGACAAGAAGGTGGTCCGCGGCGGTTCATGGCACGACCGTCCTTTCCGTTCAACATCCAGTTTTCGCCTCGGGTTTACCGCGTGGCAGCCGGTCTACCATACCGGCTTCCGGGTGATTGTCGAATAGCGCGACGCATGGGACATAGGTGACGTATGAGTAGAGTGTGTTATAACCTATGTCCCATTCCTAAAACGATTTCATGAGCTCGCTGAATTGCTTATAGACATGCATAAGCTGGATGATGCTTAAAACCGTCATCAGGGTGAGCGCAAGCGTGACAAGGGTCCAGAGGGCTTTCGGGACGGGCTTCATTGTTGGGTGAAGCCAGATCAGTGGCAAAGCAAACGGAGGCACACAGAGTAACGTGACTACGATGCAGGAAGTTCTGCAGTACCAGGGAACGTTGCTCTCGACTTTCGTCGTCGCAGGCTGTGTGCGTATCGCACCATTCAAGAACTCGCCGCAGTGCTTACACTTAATAGCCGCATCTTGAATATCTTCAGCACAGTAGGGACACTTTTTCATTTGCATTTCTCCGCAGGCCCCATGGCCGTGCTTCTTAAATTACCACAACCCTCTGTATC
>SESF01030404.1_pt1 | contig 18747 bp, 15 predicted proteins | sample 3171521 | NCBI WGS metagenome assembly SESF01 (sample SAMN10866945, study PRJNA518727) | freshwater metagenome | biome: subpolar coniferous forest; feature: holomictic lake; material: water; isolation source: holomictic Lake 227, 6 m and 8 m depth | place: Canada: near Kenora, Ontario | collected...
CGCCTTCGCGTCTTCGCGTGACACAGAAGATCTCACGCAAAGACGAGAAGACGCGAAGGAGAAGAAGACTTCAGGGATGCAAATCACCCGCGCCTTCGTTCTGGGCGCAGGGCTCGGCACGCGCTTGAAGCGGCTCACCGAAGTGCGCCCCAAACCGCTGATCCCGGTTGCGGGAAGACCGTTGATTGCCTCCGCGTTCGATCACCTCATCGATTCAGGCATTCGGCAGATCGTCATCAACACCCATCATTTGGCGGCAGCCTACGGCGACGCGTTTCCCGGCGGCACCTACCGCGAGGTTCCCCTCACCTTCCGGCATGAACCGGTCCTGCTGGAAACCGGCGGCGGAATCAAGAATGTGGAGGACCTGCTCGGAGCCGAACCGTTCATTGTTTACAACGGGGACATCCTGGCCACCCTGCCGCTGGAACCGGCTCTCGCCTGGCATTTGGCTTCGGGCAACGAGGTCACGCTTGTCCTCCGCAGCCAGGGCGGCCCGCTCCAAATCGCACTCGACGCGGGGGGTGACGGAACCGGACGCGTTCTGGATATCGGGAACCGTCTCGGGCGGGCGATCGGCACACGCTTGTTTACGGGCATCTATATTGTCAATCCGACGTTCTTTCGAAGACTCACGCTTGAGAAGGCATCGGTCATTCCTGCCTTTCTAAAAATGATCGAGGAAGGCGCCGGGCTTGGCGGAATCGTCCTGGATGAGGGGCACTGGTGGGACTTGGGCACTCGCGAGCAATACCTGGAGGTTCACCGGCACTTGCGCAAGGCTGCGTCTGGCACCGTCTGGATCGATCCCAGCGCGCACATCGATCCCTCCGCAACGATCACCGGGGCCAGCTATGTAGGTCCCAACGCGGAAATCGGCCCCGAGGCGCAAATAAAAGATTCTATTCTTTGGAACGGCACAAAAATCGCTAAAAAGACGGTGCTCAAAAACTGCGTCGTTACCGACCTCCAGTGCGTCGCCGGCGACCATGTTGACAGAGACTTCTAAACTTCCATCCCATCCCCCGCCATGTTCCCCGACGCTCTTTCCGACACGATCCTCGACGAAACCGCCTCCCGCTTTCCGCATTTCCTCAGGGAAAGCATTCGAATCGAACCGCTGGAGAAAGGGGGCTCCGATCGAAAATACTACCGCATCGACATGCGCGGGGAAGGTTCGCTGATTTTGGTCAAATACGGGGATCAGCGGGAGGAAAACCGGCATTACTGCGAAATCGACGCCTTTCTGGAAAGCCTCGAAGTCCGCGTCCCTTCGATTTACCACCACGACACCGAGGCCGGGCTGATCTGGATGGAAGATTTGGGGGCAATCGACCTCTGGCATTATCGCAACCACCCGTGGCCGGTCCGCCAAGCGCTTTACCGAGATGCGCTGGAACAGGTCCTGCGGCTGCACACGCGAGGGCATCTGGCCTTGGAAAACGGGGAGCTCGCGAGCCCTCATCCGAAATTTCAGAACGGCTTCGACGCGGAGCTTTACCGCTGGGAGCAAGGCTACTTTTTTGAAAACTGCGCCGGGCGCTATTTCGGTGTTGAACCAGCCCGCATCGAACAAGGATCGGATGAAAGGAAACTCCACGCCATTGCTGAAAGGCTTGCCGCCATTCCGCGCGTTCTGGTCCACCGCGATTTCCAGTCCCAGAACATCATGGTACTGGACCGGCGCGCTTACCTCATCGATTTTCAGGGAATGCGACCGGGCCTCGCCCAGTACGATCTCGCCTCGCTGCTTTACGATCCTTACGTCACGCTCAGTCCCGAAGAACGCGAATCGCTTGTGGCCGACTACATCGTGCTCTGCGCGGAAGCCGGGTTTTCCGTGCCCGCCGATTTCCGGGAAATCTACGATCTCTGCGCGATGCAGCGTTTGATGCAGGCGTTGGGCGCCTACGGATTCCTCGGGCTCGTCAAGGAACGCGCTCATTTCCTGGAGCACATCCCCGCGGCTTTGGCTTCCCTGAAAGAAGTGGTCGCCCGAATTCCGGGACTGGAGAATCTAGGAAAGCTGATCGGCGGCTTTGCCGGTTTAGGGCAGAGACAGGATTCACAAGATTGACACGGTTGCTCTTTGGTTAGCGACTGGAGATGAAATCAAAGTCTTCTCCCAAAGCTGTGGAGGACCCTTTCCGTTACCTACAAGGCTGAATTACCGAATCGCGTAAGTGCATCGGAGCCTTTGGTCTTTTTAGACAGGATTGACAAGATTGGCATGATTTACGGGATTAAGATTTCGGATGTTAACCGACTTCGCATGCTTTGAGGCAAAATCCTGATAATCCTCAAAATCATGTTAATCCTGTCAAAAACTATCAACGCCTCCGTCGCTTCAGAGATTGTGGGTAAAGGTAAGGGAGGACCACAGCACTACAAAACGCTGCCGCGAATCGGATGGCATGGTGTGTCGATCCCACCCTGCACCACCGGCCATAATAAGCCATCTTTTTGGCCTACCGAACTTCCTGAACCGAAAGGGCGTAGTTTAGGTTTACCCAGACGGATGGGGCTCCCGGAACCAGTCCCCATCCGTTCGGCTTCCGCTCGATGCGTTGGAGCAGATACCACTGTTCTCCGGCAAAGGACGAGACCCGATAGAGCCCCACCCCGGGGACAAGCCCGCTATCGACTCCTGTCTGAACATTGTTCGGAAACGCGATGGCATAGGTCCATCCCAATCTGAAGAAAGTGAGTCCCTGGGCATGAGCACTTGAAACCGCGCCAACGATCCCAAAAATCAACAGCCAAAAAAACGTGCGAATCGATTTCCTCCTGAAATACCGCATTGGTAAACTCCCTTCCTAAGGCCTGTTCGCGTAAACCCCGCGAAATGACCGCCATCTCCCGGAAGCCTTGCTTCCTACTTGGGAACCCGCTAACTGGAGGCTGCAACTTTTTCCCTATGCCTTACGAAGCGTCCTCCTCCCGCTACGAAACGATGTAATACGCCCGCTGCGGGAATAGCGGTCTGATGCTGCCCCGGATTTCGCTGGGGCTCTGGCATAATTTTGGCGACGTGGACTGCTATGCCAAATCCCGCTCGATCGCGTTGCGCGCGTTCGACCTTGGCATCACGCACTTTGACCTGGCGAACAACTACGGGCCGCCTCCCGGTTCCGCCGAGCGCAATTTCGGCCGCATGCTGCGCGAAGATTTGGGAGCGTACCGAGACGAACTGATCATTTCCAGCAAAGCGGGATACCGGATGTGGGACGGCCCTTACGGCGAATGGGGTTCACGCAAGTCGCTTCTCGGCAGCCTCGACCAGAGCTTGAAGCGCCTGGGGCTCGACTATGTGGATATCTTCTATAGTCACCGGCCCGACCCGGAGACGCCGCTGGAAGAAACAATGGCCGCCCTCGATCACGCCGTTCGGTCCGGGCGCGCGCTGTACGCCGGGATCTCCAACTATCGTCCCGAACAGGCGAAGCGGGCCATTGCCCTTCTCCGGGAACTAAAGACGCCGTGCCTGATCCATCAACCTTCCTACAGTATTTTAAACCGCTGGATCGAGGAAGAAGGCCTGACGGATGTCCTCGCAAAGGAAGGGGTCGGGTGCATCGCCTTTTCACCGCTCGCCCAGGGGCAGCTTACCGATCGCTATCTCGAATCAGTTCCAGCGGATTCCCGGGTCGCGCGTGGCGGGTTCCTGACCTTGGATCGGGTGAAGGAGAATTTAGGCAAAGTTCGCGCCCTGCACGCGATTGCGCAAAAACGTGGACAACCGCTGGCTGAGATGGCGCTTGCGTGGACCTTGCGCGATCCAGTGGTGACCACCGCGCTGATCGGGGCCAGTTCGGTGCCGCAACTTGAGCAGAATGTCAGGTCCTTGAATAATTTGCGGTTCTCGGACGAGGAACTGGCAGCTATCAATGCGGCGGCGCGCCTGTAGCGGACCCGTCGTTTTTGCTTAGGACCAAAGGTCCGTCCCATACCAGCCTGGGGCGGAGGCTTTGCGAAGCCCCAGGGAATCCAAAAATAACGCTATCAGGGCTGAAAGCCCGCCCCATCTTCCCGGAATGGTTCGGGCCTTCAGCCCTTAATTTTTTCAAATGCAAATTCCTGGGGCGATGCCCCAGGCTGGTATGGGGCGCGCCGTTGGCGCTGAAAACCGCATTTCAAAACGCGTGATGGGACGGATGTAACTTAAGAACAGCCGCACCCGCCACCGCCTTGGCCACCACAACAGCCGTCTTCCTCGTCGTGGCGATGGTCGTGGCCACCGCAGCAGCCACCTTCCTCGCCGTGCGAATGATGGTCGTGACCACCACAGCAGCCTCCACCCTCGCCTCCACCGCAGCAGCCCTCCGCTTCATCCAAATCCGGCACGACGTTGACGGCAAATTTGATCCCGTGCGGATCGATGTGCTTATTGATCATCGAGATCACCTGCTCCATTTTGGAATCCGGCTCCTCTTTGCAATCGAGTTGCATCCGAAGCGCCTTGCCTTGGATTTGCGGGACTTTCTCCAGCATTTCGCCACCGAGAACGAATCCCAGGTAGGTGTTTACCTTTTCCTGGAGCTCATAGGCTCGCCGGTCGGTTCCATCCCAAGGGCGCGCCTCGGTGATGCCGAGGACGACCTCGCCGGTGGTGGGATCAAGGGCCAGAAAATCAATGACGTTTGGGTTGTGCAGTGGCATCGGCGCACTTTTGGCCAATTCGCGTCCGCTGTCAACCTATGCCGAGCCGTTAGATCGGCATGTCCAGTTTGCCTTTGAGATTCTTGATTTCAGCCAAAGCGTTTTCGAGTTCCTGAACGCGCTGATTCAGGGCCGCCTGAAGCTGCGCGAATCGCACTCCGGCTTGAAGCCTTACGCGGAGTTCGTCTTTATGAAATGGTTTGGTGACGTAATCGTTGGCGCCGGCTTCCAGCCCTTGCATCAGGCTCTCGCGGTCGTTGCGGGAGGTCACCAGGATCAGGTAAGTGGATTTCTGCACGGCCCGCAGGCGTCGGCAAATCTCAATGCCGTCCAGCCCCGGCATCACCCAATCGAGAATCGCCACGGGTGGCGCATCTTTCATCCGGAGTGCCATCATGGCGGTGCTTCCGTCGGGAAAGGAAACCGGTTCATGCCCCCATTGTATCACGAACGATTCGAGAATCGCCCGGCTCGCCGCATCATCTTCTGCGATTAATATTCTCATCGATACGACTCCAGTGCGGTTTTCACCCGGGCCAGTTCTTCAGTGAGTTCAGTGAAGATGTCGGACACGGCGCTTGTATCTCCGCTGCGCCCAGCATACTCGATCGACTGGGCAAGTTGCCATGCATTCTTTGCCCTAAAATTACCGACAGATCCCTTGAGGGTATGTGCCGAACGCTCCAAGGCGACCGCATCGTTAGCAGCGAGCGCCTTTTCGATGTCCGCAACGAGTTTCGGCGCCTGGTCGAGGAATAAATCGACCAGCGTTGTCACCAACGAGGCGTCGCCGAATTCGCTCATGAGTTCCGCCTTGGAAGCCACGACGACGGCGGATTGAGCTGCCGCGGGTCCGCCTGTCGGCACCCCGCCCGCATGCCGGACTCCGAAGCTCTCGACGATCCCTACGATTTGTTCTCCAGTAAACGGTTTGGAAAGGTAAGCGTCCATCCCCCTCGCCAGATAGCGTTCCCGGTCGCCTTTCATGGCATGCGCCGTCACCGCGACAATCGGAACGCGGCGCCCCGTCTTCGATTCAATCCGCCGGATAGCCCGGGTGGCAGCCAGCCCGTCCATCTCCGGCATTTGAATGTCCATGAGAACAATATCGATGAGGTTTTGCTCGTAGCTTGCGACCGCCTCGACGCCGTTGTCGGCTTTAAAGAGCCGGTGCCCGCGCTTGCTCAGGATTCCGACGGCAACCGTCTGGTTTACAGGGTTGTCGTCGGCCACGAGGATGTTCAGGGGATGATCGGTCGGTTTCCCATCGATCTCAATGCCCCCGGCTGCCTCGATAGCGGGAACCTCGACCACCGTCGGCGGCGCCGGCTGAGGTACGGGAGCGGCCACGACGGATGGCGTCGCGACAGGGGCTGCTTTGGCTGGTGCGGCTTTAACCGGCGGGGTATTCCCATTGATCGCCCTCAGGAGTTCGCCTGATTGAACGGGTATGGAGACTACGGTTTCAATTCCCGCAGCCTTGAGTTCTGCGTTGGTTTGCGATACCGGAGTGGAACTCAACAGAATGATCCGGGCGGACTGCAATTCAGGCTCGGCTTTGATATGGCGCGCCATTTCGAAGCCATCCATCTGGGGCATGTTGGCTTCAACGAGCACCACGGAAAACGCTTTGCCGTCCTGATAGGCCTGCCAGAGTTCATCGAGGGCGACAGATCCGCTGCTGGCCAGCACCGGGCGCATCTTCCAGTCTTTGAGCATTCCTTCCAGAATGTAGCGGTTCTCCATGTTCGGATCGACCACCAGCACGCCCAGTCCGGCAACACTCCGGGCGGCAGGAGTTGCCGGGCGAACTTCCTCCGAGATGGCGAGCACCGCCGTAAAGAAAAAGGTGCTGCCCAAGCCTTCCACGCTGTCGAGCCACAGCCGCCCGCCCATGAGCTGCACGACTCGTGAAGCGATCGTCAGGCCCAATCCTGTCCCGCCGTATTGGCGGGTGTGGGAAGTATCCGCCTGGGCAAAAGCTTCGAAAATTTCCTGGCGTTTGGCTTCCGGAACGCCAATGCCGCTGTCCCGAATGCTGAACTGGAGCTGAACCTGCTGGGAGGGAGCAACCTCCTGCTTGACCTCGACGACCACCTCGCCCTGCTCGGTAAACTTGATGGCATTCCCAATCAGGTTGACCAACACCTGCCGCAACCGGGCGGCATCGCCCCGGACCCAACGACACACGTTCTCCGAAACCCGGCAGGTGAGCTGGAGTTGTTTTTCAGTGGCCCGAGTCCTCATCGGCTTGATGACTCCCGAGATGAGCTCATGGAGATCGAACGGATTATTCTCCAGCGTCATGGCCCCTTCTTCGCTCTTGGAGAAATCGCAGATGTTATTGAGCAGATCCAACAACGATTGCGCGGAGTTCTTCACCTGAACGAGATACTCCCGCTGCTGCGGCTCGATCTCGGTATCCAAAACCAGTTCGGTCATCCCGACAATTCCATTCATCGGCGTCCGCAACTCATGGCTGATGTTCGCCAGGAAATCGGCTTTGGCCCGGCCGGCCGATTCAATTTGCGTTTTCGCCCGCTTGAGCTCTTCCTGGATCTCGCGGATTTGGGAGACATCCCGGTGCATGCCGATCAACTGGGTGAGTTCGCCCTTGTCGTTAAAGACAGGGACTTTGGTGCTTTGAACCCACCGGGCATCCTCTTCCAAGCCGTTGCGCTCGATGCGATCGACAAAGGCCCGCTTGGAACGGATCACCGCCTGCTCGTCGCGATCCTGAATTTCCGCCCAGTGCGGTTTGAGGAAATCGTAAACGGTTTTCCCTTCCACGACCGCTTGTTCGTCACCTGCGAGAAACTTGCGATAGGCCCGGTTGACAATTTGAAACCGCCCTTTCGCATCTTTGATGTAAATCAAATCCGAAAGATGATTGACCAATTCGATCATCAAGCCGTGTTCGGAGTTGGCTTGGCGCTCCGCCAAATGCCGCGCGGCGATATCGCGTTTAAGGGCAAAGATCACCAGCGCAACCATCCCGATCCCTGCAAGGCTGCCGAGAACAATGATCAGTTTGGCCTTGGAGGCTGAATCCTGCGCGGAGGCAGTGCGCTTATCGAGCTGAGCGGACTCGTATTTTTCAATGGAATCGAGCAAAGCGCGGACTTCTGTGACGGCGGTGGCCGCGCCATTATTGGAGGCCGCCTGCCGGGCGGCCTCGGCCCCCTGCTGGTTGCGAGTTTGGATCAAGACCGTCGCGGCGGCGAGACGGCGGGCGATCAAAGGGGCAAGTTTGCCCAAGGAAGCCTGCTGAGCAGCATCCGCGCGGGTGGCTTGCCGCAGAAGCGAAAGCTTGCGCTCCTGTTGCTGGGCCGCCTGGCGATACGGAATCAGAAAACTTTCAGACCCGGTTAAAGCGTAACCCAACGCCCCGCGCTCGATTTCCGTCACGTCCGAATTGATGCCCGCAATCCATTCCAAAACGCGGCGGCTGTCGGAAACGGATTCCGAAGCTGCCGTCAACCGGGAGACATTCAGGTAAGAAACGACTCCGACCGCGATAAGGGCAATCACCGCAAGGAGCAAGACACCGTCTGCAATAATCGAACGAGTTGATCGCATTTAAGATTTCAGGGAGGAAAGTTCAACCATTCACTCAACGGAAGTTGAACACGAAATTCAACAGCAGAAAGTTTCTTAAATCAAGGAATTACGCCCATCGGAAGCGATCAAGTCCGAATGCCTAAACACTACCCCCGGTTTCCGGGCTGGCGGCGTTCCGCTCTCGAATCCAAGTCGGCGTACTCCTATTTCTTGGGGGCTTCTTTTTGCAGTTCCGCCAGGAACGCCGAAGGCCCCCCGGGAGTGTAGCCGAGTTCCCCCGCTTTGTTCCCGTCCGGATTCAACACGACGATGGTCGGGAACCCCTCGATTTTAAATTGTTTGGAAAGCTTCTCATTCTGAGCCTTCTCCTGAGCCGACTGCGGCTTGGACCTTGGGAAATCAACTTTGAGCAGAACCAAATTTTTGTCCGCAAAGTCCTTAAACTCTTTTTGTTCGAAAACCTCCCTATCCAGCTTCATGCACCATCCACACCAATCCGAACCGGTGAAGTCCATCAGAACCTGCTTGTTTTCAGACTTGGCCTGACCGATTGCCTTGGCGTAATCGGTCAGCCACTCGCCTGCGGAAGCAAGCGACCCGAAAGAAGCGATCCCGACAAAGAGAGCGAGGGAGAGAAGAGTTCGTTTCATTTTTTGAAAGTAATCGCACCCCGACAAAAAGATAGGGCAAAATCATGCGTCCGAAATCCCTGGAAAATCGCGGGAGACGAGCTTCTCAGCGCCAACGGCGCGGCCCTATATCAGCTTGGGGCGGAGGCTTTGCGCAGCCCCAGGTTTCATGAATAAAGCAACAAGGGCTAAAAGCCCGCCCCATCTCCGGGAAATGGAACGGGCCTTCAGCCCTAGGTCTTTGGGGATCGGGTAGGAGGCGGGGTTGCCCCCGCCGTCCTCCCACACCACCGGGCATACGGTTCCGTACCACGGCGGTTCACGAAGAAGTGCTCACGCACGGGCGTGAATCGTTTGAAGCAGTGAGATGAGGCCCAGACGGGCGAAGTAGGCTTGCGGGAGCGCCGCGTTCATGTGGGCTTGTCCACTGTTCCACCAAGGACCGTATCCGTTATACGCGCTCGTTGCCGCTTTGACTGGGGTAAACCCAAGCCTCTGCAGCGCTTTGAGGCGCGCCTTCGGTTTCTTCCATTGCCGCCAGATGATGCACCGCAGTTTACGTCCGATCCATTGGTCGAGTTCCTCGAATATCCCCTTTGTCTCGGCCAACCGGAAGTAGTTCGCCCATCCCCGAAGCAGCGGGTTGAGGTCCTCTTTGATAAACGCCTGCCTCGTTCATCGAAACAGCGGTGCTCCCTTCTTCCTCTTCATGTTCGGGCCTTCGGCGGAGTCGACCCGCTTACTATGGCCTCTGCTGACTTCTCCCCGACTGCCTCAAATGCGCAAACGCGCTTGTCTTCGAGCCGCCACTTCGCCAATCTGCCGCCCCATTCCCTCAATTCTCCATTACGCTATGAAAACCCGCCGTTTCGGTCGCACTGAATTGCACATGCCAGTCCTCACCTGCGGAGGCATGCGCTACCAGCACAAGTGGAATGATGAGCCGATGGAGTCGATCCCCGCCGACAACCAGGAGAACCTCGAAAAAACCGTCCTGCGCGCGCTCGAACTTGGGATTAACCACATCGAAACCGCGCGCGGTTACGGCACCTCCGAGATGCAACTCGGGCGGATCCTGCCAAAGCTGCCTCGCGAAAAGATGATCGTGCAGACCAAGGTCGCGCCGCAAAACACCCGGCAGGAGTTCCTGGACACCTTCGAGAAATCGATGGCTTATCTCGGACTCGATCAGGTGGACCTTCTCTCCGTTCACGGCATCAATAACGCGGAAACTTTCGATCAAACCTTTCGCAAAGATGGTGCCTTGGAAGCGGCGCGCGAAATCCAGCGCCAGGGCCGGGCACGCTTCATCGGGTTCTCAACCCACGGTCCCTGCGACATCATCGTCAAGGCCATTGAAACCGGCGAGTTCGACTACGTGAATCTCCACTGGTATTTCGTCAACGAGTTCAATCAGGCCGCCGTCGATGCCGCCACCCGGCACGACATGGGCGTGTTCATCATCAGCCCCAACGACAAAGGCGGAAAGCTCTACGAACCCACCCCGAAACTGGTTGAGCTCTGCCGTCCGTTGACCCCCATGCAATTCAACGATCTCTATTGCCTGGCGCGCCCCGAAATCCATACGCTCAGCATCGGAGCGGCCCGGCCATCCGACTTCGATCAGCACGTTGCCGCCCTGGAATTCTACGATCGCGCCGCTGAAATTTCCGCCCCGATCGCCGAGTCCATTCGCTCGGTGCTGCGGTGTGAGCTCGGAGCCGATTGGATGGAGGGATGGTGGCAAGGCATCCCGCAGTGGCAGGACCTCCCTGGCGAGGTCAACGTCCATGAGATCCTACGGCTTTGGACCTATGCCAAGGCGCTCGACATGACCGAGTTCGGCAAAATGCGTTACAACCTGATGGGCCAGGCGGGGCACTGGTTTCCGGGCCTGAACGCCGCCAGCTTCGACGAACCTGCCTTGCGCGCAGCCCTCGCCGCCAGCCCCTTTGTGGATCGCATTCCAAGCATCCTCAGGGAAGCGCACACGATGCTCTTTGAGGCACCCATCCAGCGCCTGAGCCAGGGGGACTAACAGGCCGAAGGCCCCGACCGCATATCGGCCTCACGGGCGGCTAATGGACAAGTCGAAATTGTCTGCTCTGTTGGATTAGGCTCTCGACTTCTCTCCCTCGAATCTGCTTTCCCTAGCGGGGTACGGCGAAAGCCAGCGCCATTTAATTTTTCTAAACCGACCCGCTCATGTCAAAAATTCGCTACATTCTCGACACCAGTGTGATTCTGGATGACCCCCAGTCGATTTTCGCCTTTGGCGAGCACGAGGTGGTGATCCCGGTGGAGGTGTTATCGGAAACCGACAACAAAAAAGTCGAGCGCAGCGAGATCGGCGCGAACGCCCGCGAGTTTCACCGGCTGCTGGAAACGGCATTGAACCCGACGATGTTCCCCGATTTTGCGGCGAACCCCGAGCAAGCCATCCCGACGCCGGGCGGAGGCACGCTGAGCATCACCGGGCTGACGCCGTCCGGCCAGAAGGGCAAGCGCGCGGAAGCCGCCGCACAAGAGGCCTTCGGTGGCCCCGGCATCACCGACAACCGCATTCTTGCCGTGGCGCTCCGCCAACGGGAGGCATTGCGGGGCAAGGCTTACAAGGTCGTGCTGGTCAGCAATGACATTGCGCTCCGACTCAAGGCCCAGGTCTGTGGGATCAATGCCGAGAAATATCGGCGCATCAGCGCCAGCCGGGAGGAAACCGCGCTGCTTTCCGAAGGCGTTCCGACGTTGAAATTGGAACCGACGCTTTTCCAGCGATTCGCCAGCGAAGGCTCGATCCGCCTCACTGAGGCGCAACTTCCTTCCAATCGTTTTGCTTCGTACGTGCTGGCAACCGGCGGCGCGGGGAACTCTGTTCCGGCCCGTCTTGCAGGCTCGACTTTGCGTCGGCTGAAAATTCCAAAGAACTATGGCGGGCGCTACGGCACGGAGATCCGGCCACGCAACCTGGAACAGACCTGTTTTTACGACGCCTTGCTCGATCCAGAAATTCAGATCATCACCGCCGCGGCACGGGCAGGCACCGGCAAGACCCTGCTGAGCGTCAATGCGGGCCTGATGCACCTGGACAGCGGCGCGTATCACAAGATCTGCGTGGCACGGGCCGCTGTCGGCATTGGCAAGGATATTGGGGCGCTGCCCGGCGGCATCGAAGAAAAACTCTTCCCGTGGACGCGAATGATCTACGACGCGCTCGACCGGATCTTTACCCCCGCCCAGCAGGACAACGACAAAGAACGGCGCAAACGGCAGCAAGCCCAACGAGTTTCGCCAGCGCAGACAAAGTCCCAAGGGGCAGGCCCCAGCGGGGTGACGGCCCGCAAGCCTTACGATTTCCTGCTCGAACACGGGCTCATGGAAATCGAGCCGCTCTATTACTTGCGCGGACGTTCGATCCCCAACGCGTTCTTCATCGTCGATGAAGTTCAGAACATCAATCTGAGCGAGTTGAAGACGATCGCGACCCGCATGGGCGAAGGCTCCAAGCTCGTTTTGATCGGCGATCCGAGCCAAATCGACGCCCCGTATCTGAGCCCTGAAAACAACGGCCTCGTCCACGCCGCGCGCAGGTTTGCGGGGCATCCGATGCACGCCCACATAGCCCTCCAGAAGGGCGAACGCAGCCCGCTGGCGGAACTCAGCGCGAAATTGCTGTGATGGGACTTATGGGACTTATGGGACTGATCCCATAATTCCCATGCTTCCCATATCTCCCATGCTCGATCAGGGACGCCGTTCCCGATAACGCAATAACAGCGGCACCAGCTTTTGGGCTTTCCAGTAGCGCGGGATGTAGGTGCGCGGCGCGGAGAAACAGCGGCAAAGCCACCCCAGATAAAACCGGTCTGCCCAGTTCGGGATGTTCGTCTGATCGCCGCTTAGAAATCCGATGGCCGCCCCGGTGCCGTGAATGCCGGGCCGATAGCTGACATGCAGCTTGAGATAATGGCCAAGGCGCTCCTGGACCCCCCCGCCGATCGCCATGATGATGTGGGCCGGTTTTCTGGCGTTGAGGATCTTGACCAGCGCCTCATCGATGATCGGCCCCGCACCATACTGCGGCGCCAGATAGCAGTCGTCCTCGGTGGTGGGATGCCCCTGCTGGTTTAGCCAGGCGAGATTTCGGATCATCGATTCCCGCGAGGGCATCACCCAAAAAATCGCATGAGGTTCCCGCGCAGCCGGCTGTTCGAGGAATGTTTTCAGATAAGCCAAGCCAGAAACCCGCCGAATATTGTCCCGCTTGATCAGGTTCCAAACCAGCACCATCAGGCCGCTGTCGGCGATGGCGAAGTCGCTGCCGAGCAACGCGTCGCGGTTCGCAGGGTCCTCCACCATGCTGACGAACACAGGGGCCGATGGCACCGCCACCAACCCGCCCCGAAGGCCGAGCGCGACCGCCTCTTCGACAGTGCCGGTAAAAAAGCGGATGCCGAGGATCTGGCGATAGGGGCTTTGGGACGGGGGATCGGTGGTCACGCTCTATTTCGTTTGAGGGACTCGGGCCTGCTTCTTCAACTCATAGGTTTTGGCCGTGCTTAGGAATTCGTAGAATCCATGGAGCCGCGCAAAATAGTAGCCTTCCACGCCATCGAGAAAGCCGAGTTGCCAGCCGTAAACATAGAGGAAGCGGAGCAACCCCCGGCAGGGCAGCCAGTGGGAAAGCTGTTTGAGCCTGCGCCGGAGTCCGACACTGCCTTTCTGCAATCCGGAGGCGCTGTCGCCGAGATGGCGATCAAGGGCCACAAAGGCTTCCCAGTTCGAGTACCGGTTGTGCTTTTCAACAAACACATCGACCGACGGAAACGCGTAATGATCCAGCTCGGAGCGCAGGTGGCCGGTTTTCCCGCGCACCACGATGTGCTCGTGAACCTCGTTGTCGCCGCTGCGCGTGTCGGCCTCGGTGAGCTTTTCGTAACGGCCAAGCGCGTGCTTGAAGAGCCGCAGATTCCAGTTGGGGTAATAGGCGTGCTTCAGCCATTTCCCCATGAACATGAACCGCCGATTGATCCAATAACCTGAAATTCCGTCTTCGGCCCCGACGACAATGCGCTGAAACTCCTCTCGCCCGCCCGGCGGGAGCACTTCATCCGCGTCCAGGATGAACACCCATTCGTGCTTGAACGGCAGCGATTCGAGAGCCCAGTTCTTTTTCTTCGGCCACGTTCCGTTGAACTGAAATTGCACCACCTCCGCCCCGTGCTGTTCGGCGATTTTTTGGGAGCCGTCGGTGCTCTGGGAATCGACGACGATGATCTGGTCCGCCCAGGCGACCGAGGCTAGGCAACGCGGCAGATTTTCAGCCTCGTTCCGAATCGGGATCAGAATCGAAATGGGAACCTTGGCAGTCATCGTGTCTAACGCTGGCGAATCAGCACAGCCGGGTTTCCCGCGACCACCGCGCATTCCGGCACATCTTTGGTCACGACGGAGGCCGCGCCGATCACCGCCCGTTTCCCGATGGCCACACCCGGCATTACAAAAGCCCGCGCGGCTACAAACGCCCCCTCGCCCACAGTGATCCTGGCAACCTGCAGCGGAAAGTTCTGGGCCGCGATGTCGTGGGTGCCGGTGCAGAGATAAGCCTCTTGGGCAATGGTCGCATGAGGGCCGATCTCAATTTCGCCCAGCGTGTAGGCACTGGTGCGATCCCCCAGGCTGCTGCGGTCGTGCATCGTCAGATTCCACGGGATCTGAATGCGCGCCCGCTGATGCACAAAAGGCACACCCACTATCTTTGCGCCGAAAAGTTTCAGCCAGGCGAGGCGCCACCGGTTAAACGGCTTCGGCGTCCAGCGGCAGAAAATCGCCCAGCAATACTCCCAAAGGAGCATCTTGATCCGTTCGCTCATGGACCAGGGCGAATCGTAAGGGGATTTTTGATCGAAGGTTTTCACGCGATTTCAGCCGCGATGGTTATCCAGAATGGAATGAAAGTCAGCCATATACTGGGCGGCGACGGATTCGAGCGAAAACTGCCGGGCTTTTCCTTGCCCGGCCTCCCCCACCCGCCTGAGTTCGTCGGGGTTTTCGAGCAACTGGCCAAGCTTGGTCGCGAGCGCATCCACAGCGTTCGGCCCCCGGTGATCGAAAACGAAACCGGTTGCCCCATCGGAGAGATAGTCTCGAAAACAACCCAAATCCGAAACGAGGGCAGGGCATCCGCAATCCATCGCTTCCAGCGGGGCGAGCGGAGAGGCTTCCCCGAGGTCGGCCAGCGACGGATACACAAAGAGCGCCGCCTTCCGATAGTGCTCCTGCAGGCAAGCCGCATCGAAAACGGGACCAGTCCAGACGATCCGGTCGCCAAGAGCCGCGGAACGGCGTTTCAAGCCGGCGAGATACGCTTCGCCGCCCCCGCCTGATTTCGCCTCAGCGGGCCCAATAATCACGAGCTTCCAGTTTCCAAACCGGGATGCAGGCAGCCGGGCGAATCCATCGATCAACAGCTCTATCCCTTTTTCGGGGTGGATGCGACCGACAAACAGAACCTGCTTCTCGCGATTGGACGAGCCCTGCGGAACGGGAATCGCTTCGCTTCGAGCGGGCAGCGGATTACCGATACAATGGACTTTCGCCGCCAAACTCGGGACTTGCGCAAGGATGGCCTCCTTGATCCGGTTTGAAACCGTCTGAATCCGGCTTGCGTGGCTGTAGAAGCGCATCTGGCCTTTGGGATACCGCGCCACATGCACATAGAGGTTTCCAACGGAGGCGGAGCGCACCAGCATCGGCAGCCAGAAGGTATTCGTCACCAGGATGTCCGCCACCGGGAGCATCCGCCGCACCCGGAGTGAGTAGAGCAAATCGAGAAACTTCAAAACCACGAGCGACTTCGGGGCATCGAATCCCGGAACCCGCAGATACCGCACTCCGTCGCTGTTCTCTTCCCGTGGCAGTTCCTCAAACGCGCGGGAAATATGGGTGACCTCATGCCCGCACCGGGCAAACTCTTTTCCAAGAGCAAACCAAATCTTTTCGACCGCACCGCCCCGACGCGGTGGGACGGGCAGGAAAGCCCCCTGGACAATGGTGATTTTCAAGCGTCCACCTCCTTGGCAACGGGGATCAACCGGGCATAGCATTCAAGATAGCGTGAGATCATTTCCGGAAGTCCGTAGCGCGTTGCATTACCCAGACCTTTTGCAATCAGGCTCTGCCTCAGGGGGGCATCGCCGATCACGTTCAAAACAGCCTTCGCAAAAGCTGGTTCATCCGCTGGATCGCAGAAAACCGCAGCCTCCCCAGCGACCTCCGGAAACGGTTCGAGATCGCTGCAAGCCACCGGGCAACCACAGGCCTGGGCTTCGATCACAGGCCAGCCAAATCCTTCAGCCAGCGATGGAAACACCAGCGCGGATGCGCGGGTATAGAGGGCGCGCAGGTCTTCGTTGTCGCAGTCTTCCAACGGCCAGACCCGTTGGCCCAGTCGATGTTCAGCGATGAACGAAACCATCTCCGGAGCAAACTGCTTTCCGGCCATCCAAAGCGAAGGCACGGCTGCACCGCTCTTGAGCAGATGGGAGTAAATGCGAAGGACGCCCATCCTGTTTTTGTACCATTGGTTTCCGCCCACATGGAATAGGAAGCCGCCGGCGAGAGTCTCTGCCGGAATGCCTGCCCGTTGCGCGATGTTGTTTATCCGAAAGCGAGCCTCGCCTTCGGGCATCGGCGAGTAGGGATAGTTCAGCGCCACGGGGATGATGGATGTTTGCGCCGGGGCGAGCGAGCAAAGCCGCCGCAAATCTTGGCGAGTTGCCTGCGAGCAGCAGGTCACATGAAGCGCGCCATTGAGATGGCGCAGAATCATGGACTGAAGCCGCCGGCCCGACCAGCGGGTCGGGTTTTGTGGAAACTCGCCAAGGGCCGATCTCACCGCAAGCAGATCATGGCAGGTCACCAAATTGGGAACGTGCTGAAGGTATTTTGTGTAAACCGCATTGGAATGATCGCAGATGTGGACAACCAGGGGACGGGCGCGATCCGCGCGCCTGATGGCCCGCTTCAAAGCGATAGGAAACAGCAGCAGTTTATCAAGATAGCCGAGCCATTTTCCCAGCCCGTGTCCGGAGCGCTTGAGTCGTCCGAAGATCGGCTTGGGAACCAGCAGTTGCACGGGCACCCCGGCATCCTGGAGTCCTTGCAGCATCAACGCGCCAAACCGCTGCATGCTTTCCTGTCCGTCATTGGGATAGTTGCCGACAAGCAACACGCCAGGTGTGGTTTTGGGACGCAAAGAGCCGTCAGCGCCTTCGGTAACTGGAAGTTTGGGGGCCTGCATCTGGGTGGTTAATTATCTCCGTGCAGTTTCTCCGAATAGATGGAACGCCCTCTTACGCCCGGGCGGCTCGGCGGGGCATTCGGGACAGGATTCGCCGCACCGCCGTCAAATCCCCCAGCAGCCAGACAAATACCCGCGCCGAAAACACCGAAACCGAGCGCGGTGGCCTGGGAGAACTGGCCATTGAGCAGTTGGAATCCGCTCACCGCAAAAAGCAGCGCAGGCAACGCTTCCCCGCGGTTAAGCGGTGAAAATGCACGGGCGCCAACGAAGAGCGTCATCGAGACGCGGAGCAGAATATAGCCCATTCCAAGCAATGCCCCGCTTTCAAACACCACGCGTTCCCATTCGCTCTCCGCCAACAAAAAACCGGAGGTTCCAGTGAGCAGGCCAGCGGCGACATTGGTCCCCATCCCGATGCCGTAGCCAAGAAAGGGCGCTTCCTGGATGGCATACAAGGGGAGCAGGGTCCCAAAATACCGATCCACCAAACCGTCCTTCACTCCGCCGCCGCCCTCGATCCGATCACTCATGACTTCCAGGCCTTCTTTAAAAACAGCCCACGACCCAATCACAAGGTAAGCGATACAAATCATGGCGATCATTTTCACCGACCCTTTCAAAAGCAGCCGGGGCCGGTAAATCGAAATGAATGCCGCGGTGGCAATGATAATCGTCACCGAACTCAGAACGCTCCGGCTTCCGGAGGTGGCCACCATCAGCAAGAGCGACGGCATGGAGACGAGCACAAGCCAAGTGGGATACAACTTGGCCCGGAAAAAACTGTAGAACAGAAAACTCGCGAGCAGCGAAATATAGCAGAGCAGGCCGTTGCTGAAGGAAAAGGTGCCCGCCGGCCGGATCTTTCCGTGGCCCGCCCCGAGCTGCATCGAATCCGCGCCAATGCCAGCATTGATCCGAGCGGTCGGAGATGACGTAAACTGAACCATCACCAGCACGGCCATCGGCACGGCCAAAAGCAATGTAAAATACCCGATGCGGCGGATATCATGCGGAGTGAACACCTTCGGAATCAGAAAGATCAGCGGCAAGTGCAAGAAGTTGGCCCTGAGTCCATACATCGTCACAAACGGGTAATCGCCGTTACAGATCAGCGAAGCAACGAAGTTCAAGCCCGAGAGGATGAAAATGGCGGAAATAAAGCCGTTCCTTGGAAAAACTCGCCGCTGAAGCGCCAGCGCATAAATCGCGATTACAACCGGATCGCGAACGATCAATAACGGTGCGGCGAGCCCCGGCAGGAACCATTTGCGCAGGGCTCCCTCAAAAATCAGGAGCCAGAAATAAAGCCAGAGCAACCGGCGAATCGTCGTCAGTTGGCTCGGATGAGGAATTGGGGCAGCCATTCGGTGTCGCCGCCGACGCTAACACGGGAATCCGCTCTCGGAAAGCAAATGCAGGGGCGATGGCAGGTGGAATTTGGCCGCGCACCCCCGCCCATAGGAGGTCCATGATAGGTGAAGAGTTTTCCTGGATGCCTCGTTTTCGAAGTGCAGACATGTGTTTGTCAACTTCGCAGGAAGGCGCGTTTCCAAGTTCAACTTTGGAACGCGTCCCAAACGCGCCTTAAAGGATGGC
>SESF01013699.1_pt1 | contig 18745 bp, 12 predicted proteins | sample 3171521 | NCBI WGS metagenome assembly SESF01 (sample SAMN10866945, study PRJNA518727) | freshwater metagenome | biome: subpolar coniferous forest; feature: holomictic lake; material: water; isolation source: holomictic Lake 227, 6 m and 8 m depth | place: Canada: near Kenora, Ontario | collected...
CGCCTGGCAAGCCAGACCGCAGTTTACGGCATCCCAACCATTTTGGGCCGATTCCTGCAGTACGCCCTGGTGATCGTCCTCACGAGGATCTTCTCCCCGGCGGAGTACGGGACCATCAGCGTGTTCTTCGCGTATGCTTCCTTCCTCATGGTGGTGCTTAGCTATGGAATGGAAACCACCTTTTTCCGCTTCAGTGAGAAAGAAGAGGACAAAGACAGTGTTTTCAGTACAGGAATGATCTCCCTGCTGATCAGCTCGGGTTCTTTTATTTTCCTGGGCAGTCTCTTATCGGGCAGCATCGCTGGCTGGATAGGGTATGCCTCGCATCCTGAATACGTGACCTGGTTTGCGTGGATCCTTGGGCTTGACGCTCTTGTTGCAATCCCTTTTGCCAGGCTTCGTTCGCAGAACAAGGCAGGTCGTTTTGCCGCTTATAAAATGATCAACATCTTCACCAATATTTTCCTGACACTCTTTTTTGTACTTCTTTGCCCCTACCTCTGGAAAAACCATCCTTCGTATCAGGGCATTCTTCATCTGATATATAACCCGGCCTGGGGGATAGCTTATGTTTTCATTGCAAACCTTGCCGCCAGTGCGATCACCCTCCTGCTGGTACTTCCTGTGATCATCCGCATGAAATGGAAAATGCACAATGAGCTTTGGAAACAAATGCTGGTATACGCCCTGCCACTCATGTTTGCCGGACTTGCGGGGATGGTGAATGAAACCTTCGACAGGCTGCTGCTGAGGTACCTTCTCCCAATGCCGAAGGAACTTGCCGAAGCCCAGGTCGGAATCTACAGCGCCTGTTATAAAATTTCCATCTTGATCACCCTGTTTGTGCAGGCATACCGGTTTGCAGCTGAGCCCTTTTTTTTCGCCCATGCAAAAGAGAAGGATTCCAGGCTTTTGTATGCCCGAATCATGGATTATTTCGTCATTTTTCTCTGCGCGGTTTTTCTCTTTACCATGCTATATCTCGACGATGTGATCCTCAGGCTCATGATAGGAAAAAGTTTCAGGGAAGGCAGGGGTGTTATCCCGGTTCTGATGTTTGCCAACATTTTCCTGGGTATCTATTACAACCTGTCGATATGGTACAAGCTGACCGGGAAAACGATCTGGGGTGCGTGGCTTTCACTCATGGGAGCAGTAATCACCCTTTCACTTAATTTCTGGTGGATCCCCCTGGGTCCTGAACATCTCATCTATGGATACATAGGTTCAGCCTGGGCGACATTCATCTGTTACGGAAGCATGATGGTGGTGGCGTACCTGCTTGGACAGAAATACTATCCCATTCCCTACAGGATATGGAAAGCGACGGGTTATATATTGTTTGCGCTTGTAATTTATCTGATCAGCGAGAACCTTCCCATCCTGCATCCTGCATCCCGCATCCTTTTCCATACCGGATTGCTTATCGTGTTCCTGCTTACCGCTTACTTCTTCGAAAAGCCCGGCCGTGCAAAGACCTCCCATTGAGAATTTTATTACCTTTGCACATCAAATTTCCCTATGCAAATCAGGATAGTAAACAATTCCCATCACCCTTTGCCTGCCTATGAAACACCTGCTTCGGCAGGGATGGATCTGAGAGCATTTATTGCGGACGATATCGTACTGAAACCACTTCAAAGAGCTTTGATCCCTACCGGATTATTCATAGAACTCCCCCTGGGTTTTGAGGCCCAGGTCAGGCCGAGGAGCGGACTGGCGATTAAAAAAGGCGTTACCGTTTTGAATACTCCGGGTACCATAGATGCAGATTATCGCGGAGAGATCAAAGTAATTCTGGTTAATTTATCGAACGAGGATTTCGTTGTGAAGGATGGTGACCGGATAGCACAGATGATCATTGCCTCGCATGAACAGGCCGAATGGGTGAAAGTTGATGAACTGGAGTCGACCGAAAGAGGAGCGGGAGGTTTTGGATCGACGGGACATAGTTGAGATTAGTGACGAATTACGAATTACGAGTTACGAATTACGAATGAGAAGTGAGAGGTGGGGAAAGCACCTTCTAAAATGAAGATTCATGAAAATTAAAATATTAATCCTTATTTTTCTGCTGACTGGGTTGAGCGCTTTTTGTAGTTCGGGGGCATACCTGCTTCCTGTTGACAGTCCGGATTCAAGCTCAGTCAAGCACGGGAAAAAGAATAAGGATGACGATAAACCAAAGCCTCCGACCGAGAACACGGCCATGCTGCTTGAGGCTAAAAAAGAAGCCCTGATCGGGAATACCGATAAAGCCTTACAGATGTTTACCTATTATGCCGACCGTTTCCCCGATGACCCGGCCGGGAAATTTGAGCTGGCCAGGCTGCTCGCTTCCCGTGAGAAATTCGACGATGCGTATGTGCTGATGCAGGATGCCATCCGCCTTGATCCCAATAATAAATACTACAGGATATTTTATGCCGAAGTCTGCCAGCTTGGAAAGAAAGAAAAAGAAGCCGCGACAGTCTATGAATACCTGATAAAGAAATACCCTTCGGAACTGGATTATTATTTCCAGCTGGCGGCTCTGTACCTGATGGTCGGAGAGGAAAAAAAGGCAGCTGAAACCTATGATGTCATAGAAGAAAAAGCAGGGGTCAATGAGGATATTGCACTTCAGAAAGAAAAGATCTACCTCCACCTGGGCGACCTTCAGAACGCCGAAAAAGAACTGAAAAGCCTGGTAAGCGCTTTCCCCGACGACCCCCGTTATCTCTCGATGCTGGCTGAGTTTTACATGGGGAACAACCAGCAGGCCAAAGCCCTCGATGTCTACAAAAAGGTGGCTGAGATCGATCCCGGAAATCCGTATATCCATATGTCGCTTGCCGACTACTACCGCAAGATCGGGAACAAGGAAAAGGCATTTGAAGAGCTGAAACTTGGGTTTGCCAATCCCAACCTCGATGTCGACACCAAAGTCACCATCCTGCTTTCATTCTATACCATCAACCAGATCTATGACCAGCTGAAGGAACAGGCCTTTGAACTTTCTAGGATCCTCATCCAGACCCATCCCGACAACCCGAAAGCATGGTCGATCTACGGGGACTTGCTGTCACAGGACAAACGGTACGAAGATGCAAAGAATGCCTTTTTGAAAGTCCTCAGTTTTGACTCCAGCAAATACGTGGTATGGGAGGAACTCCTTCGTATTGAACTCCAGCTGAACCAGTACCAGGATCTTTTCGTTCACGGGAAAAAAGCCATAGAGCTTTTTCCCGAACAGAGCCTGCTTTATCTTTTTACCGGGCTTGGCGCAATGCAGCTGAAAAACTATGAGGAGGCAATAAAAGCGTTTGACCTGGGTGTACGCCTGGTAGTTAATAACGATGACCTTCTGGCCCAGTTTTACATGTACATGGGTGATTGCTGGCATTCCCTGAAAAACTTCGAAGAGTCTGACAAGGATTACGAAAAATCACTCAAAGCAAAGGATAATAATCCGTTTGTGCTGAACAACTACGCCTATTATCTTTCGTTAAGAGGAAAGGATCTCGACCGTGCCGAAAAGATGGCTAAAAAAGCCACCGAACTCGATACGGCAAATTCTTCTTTCCAGGATACCTATGGCTGGGTATTATTCAAACTGGGGAAAACTGCAGAAGCTAAGGTATGGGTCGAAATGGCGATGCAGGATAAGGATGGGGTGAGTACCGATGTGCTGGAACATTATGGAGATATACTGTATAAACTAGGGCAACACGAGAAAGCCGTTGATTACTGGAATAAGGCAAAAGCAAAAGGCGAAGGCTCGGAACTGCTGAACAGGAAAATAACTGAAAAAAAACTCGTTGAATAGGATGGTACATCAACTCAGGCCTGGAAAATGGTATCTGTACGGGCTTACGGCCCTTGTAATTTTATTTGCTGCTTCATGCAGTCCGGCAAGGAAAGCGATCAAAGCTCCCATCAAGGAAGAAGGAGCTGATTACCTGTTCAAGAAACTAAAGGAACATGAACTGAAGTATACTTATTTCACGGGTAAGTTTTCGGCCGAATACAAGAACCGGAAAAAATCCACTTCCTTCAACGGCCAGATCAGGATAAAGAAAGACAGCGTGATCTGGCTTTCGCTCACACCCGGGCTGGGTATAGAGGCCCTGCGCCTGATAATCACCCAGGATTCGGTTAAAATGATAAATAAACTCAACAATACGTATTATATAGGCGATTATGAAGCGGTGAACAAGTTCCTGAACACAAACATCGATTTCGATATACTCCAGGCCTACCTCCTGGGAAATGACCTTCAGTTTTATGAGGATGGGAAGTTCAGGGCTACAATTGAAAAGGACTGTTACAAGCTTTCGACGGCTGCCAGGATGAAACTTAAGAAGTACGTCAGGAATAACCAGGAAAATGGCAGGGCCTTTATTCAGAATATCTGGCTGGATTCTGAGACCTTCAAGATCACCGAAGCCGACGTAAAGGAGATATCGAATGAGAAGATCAAACTTGAAGCCATGTACGGGGATTTTGAAAATATCGGCGGACAACTTTTCCCCAAAGCCCTGAATGTAACCATTTGGGCCGATAATACGATAAAGCTCAAAGCCTCGTTTTCAAAGATCACTGTTGATGTTCCTCTGCAATTCCCATTCAAGGTGCCAAACGGATATACCCAGGTTAAATAAGCATTTGATTCAAGCGGGATGAAGATCGAAACTACCTGCCGCAACATATTAATTATCGGTTTGCAACTGGTTCTGATGCTTTTTGTTACATCGCTTGCATTTGGGCAGGCGGATAAAGAGAAGCTTCAAAAGACCAAAAAACAGCTTGAAGATGAGATCCGCTATACTACTGAACTGCTTGAAAAAACGAAGCAGTCGAAGCAGGTCTCAATGGAGAGGCTTAAAATACTCAACCAGAGGATCCGCAGCCGTGAAGCCCTGATTACAACGATCAACCGGGAACTCTCTCAGATCGACATGAACATCCAGGTTGAGAATGTCGAGCTCGACAGGATGTCGAAACAGCTCAAGGCACTGAAGTCCGACTATGCCAGGATGATCTATCATGCCTACCGCACCATGAACGGGAGGAACAAGCTGATGTTCATTTTTTCGGCCAGGGATTTCAACCAGGCCTGGCAGCGTATCAAATATTACCAGCAGTATTCCGAATACAGGCGCAGGCAGGCCGAACGGATCGAAAAGACTACTCATGTGATCAGCGACCAGAGGCAGGACCTTGAAGCCAAAAAGCAGGAGAAACTCACATTGTTTGAGACCCAGCAAAAGGAGAAAGTCAAGCTGGACATGGAGAAGCAGGAAAAGGCAAAAACCATTAAGGAGCTGTCAAGCAAGGAAAAACAGCTGGTTTCCACACTCAGGACCAAACAACAGGCTGCTGCAAGGCTCCAGTATGAGATAGAAAAACTTATCGCTTCGGAGATCAGCGCTTCCGAAGAAAGGATGCATAAAACCGAAGGAAAGGATAAAAGAACCGGGGGAAAGATTGTCTCCGGCCCTGCGACGTATGAGATGACCCCCAGGGAAAAGGAACTTTCAAGTTCATTTGCCTCGAATCGCGGGAGGCTGCCATGGCCCTGCGAGAAGGGCTTTATCTCGGGGACTTTCGGTGAACATCCGCATCCTGTTCTTGAACGGGTCAAGATCAAAAATAACGGTGTGGATATCACAACGGAACCGAATTCACAGGTGAAAGCAGTCTTTAACGGGAAGGTCAGCAAAATTATGTCATTCCCGAACCTGAACAATGTGGTGATTGTAAGGCATGGTGAATATCTTACCGTATATTCGAACCTTGAAGCCGTAAATGTGAGGGAAGGACAGGATGTGACAACAAAGCAGGTGATCGGTAAAGTGCATTACAATGCAGAAGAACAGAAGACCGAACTGCATTTTGAACTCTGGAAAGGAAAAATGATTCAGAACCCCGAAAACTGGCTAGCCGGCAGGTAAACATCCGCAGAAAATGAACCATACAGGTGAACTTGCCGCTCTTCTTACCGCTTTCTTCTGGACGATCACTGCAGTCACATTTGAGGCTGCCAGCCGCAAGATCGGCTCAATGGTCGTTAATATCCTCAGGCTGATTATAGGCTTTGTGTTTCTTTCGGTTTTTGCATTTTTTTACCGCGGATATCTTTTTCCCGCTGATGCCAGCCTTCAGAACTGGCTCTGGCTTTCTCTTTCAGGACTCATTGGGTTTACCTTCGGTGACCTTTGCCTTTTCCAGTCTTTTGTACTGATAGGCGCGAGGGTCTCCATGCTCATCATGGCGCTGGCTCCTCCGATGACCGCATTCATTGCCTATTTCGTTCTGGGAGAAAAACTGAGCCTGCAAAGCTGGATTGGCATGGCTGTGACCATGACTGGCATCGCTCTCGTGGTCCTGCGCTCAAACGGGAACAGCGAGAAAACCGGGATCTTCAACAGCCTGCGGCTTTCATACCCTGTATGGGGGTTAGTACTGGCTTTTGGCGGGGCGGTGGGGCAGGCTCTCGGACTGGTCCTGAGCAAGGTGGGCATGCATGATTACGATACGTTTGCGTCGACCCAGATCAGGGTAATGGCCGGTACAGCAGGTTTTATTGTGATCTATTCCTTTATGGGAAAGTGGAAGGATGTGATGCGGGGTGTGATACAGGCAAAATCAATGGCTCTGCTTTCGGTTGGCGCATTTTTCGGCCCTTTCCTTGGTGTCTCATTTTCGCTGATCGCTATAAAATATGCCAGTACCGGCATAGCATCAACGATCATGGCCATAGTGCCTGTGCTCATCATCCCCCCTTCAATCATCCTTTATAAGGAGAAGGTTCGGCTTAAGGAAATAGCAGGTGCAATCCTGGCAGTAATTGGTGTAGCAATTTTCTTTTTGTAAATGGCATCATTATGGCAACAAAACCACCGGCAGAAGAATACCAGCATAATCCCGGATTCAGGTTATACCTTGGAGCGGCTATCATCATTGCTTCGTTTTTCATGGTGCCGACCGGTCTTTTTGTAACGCATTTTATTCATACCCACGCGATGAAAGCAATCATCCTGGGCTTTTTCTGGATCAATGGCCCTCTTTGGAAGATCATCGGGATTTCAGTTATGGGTAAGGTTTCATATTATTACATAGTTGAACATCTGAAGATCCATTATAAGACTATTTTAAAACCCAAACCGGTAAGCCGGACCCGATATTATGTCGGGCTCATTATGTTCACTGTGCCTTTTGTCCCTTCTTACGCAATGGCCTATGCACCCCACTTGCTTCCTGAATTCGCCGCCTGGAGGGTTTATATAAACATCTTCAACGACCTCCTGTTCCTTTCAAGTCTTTTTGTGCTGGGAGGTGATTTCTGGGATAAACTCAGGGCGTTGTTCACTTTCTCAGCACGGGCGGTTTTTCCCGAGGAGAAATCGGAAAGCTGAAGAAAAGATGCGGGATGCGGGATGCAGGATACGGGATACGGGATGCAGGATACGGGATACGGGATGCAGGATAAAAGATATCTTGCATCTTGCATCGGCGCGAAGCGCAAACATCTTGCATCTTGCATCGGCGCGAAGCGCCAGCATCCTGCATCGGCGCGAAGCGCCAGCATCCTGCATCGGCGCGAAGCGCCAACATCTTGCATCGGCGCGAAGCGCCAGCATCCTGCATCGGCGCGAAGCGCCAACATCTTGCATCGGCGCGAAGCGCCAACATCCTGCATCGGCGCGAAGCGCCAACATCTTGCATCGGTGCGAAGCACCAACATCCTGCATCCTCAGAGATTCAGCCTCAGGTTCACGAAGAACTCCCTCCCCGGAGCCGGCTGGTAAGAGTTATAGTCGGCATAATTGTTTGGCTCGGTAAATCCGAAATACTGGGTGTCGAAAACATTCTTGACATACAGGCTGAGGTCGCCTCTAAGCGCCCCGAGTTTCCAGAAATAATGCAGGTCGAGGTTGAAAATATTGTATCCGTTCACCCATGAACTCCTGATGCTTTTCGGCTGGTACCAGGTCTGACCTATGGTATACTGGTTGTATATGGAATCGTCGACCTGGATGCAGAATTTCGACTGCCACTGTGATGCGACAGAAGCTTTAAAATGCTTCAGGAAAGTATAGGAAACCTCGGCATAGAGCATGTTCTCGGGGGAGTTCGGCAACCAGTGGCCTGCAACACTGTCGGGCGAGGTATACCTGAAATGGGAATAGGTATAGGCTGCATCGATAATCAGGTTTTTAACCGGGGAACATGAAACGAAGGTTTCAATACCCCATTTGGTACTTTTCCCCATATTCCCGTAAAAAGCAGTATTGTTTCCTCTTCCGGGAACATTGTAGCGGTAGAATTCATTCTCCGAAAAGATGTCGTAAGCAGTCACGTCATAATGGAGGAAATTCCCGACGTCACCTCTTACCCCCATTTCAAATCCCTGTGACGTCGATGGTTTGATAAGGCTGTTAAAACCTCCATAGGTCACAGGATTATTGTACAACTCATCATTCGAAGGTGTGAGAAACCCGGTACCATAGTTTGCATAAATATTGAACTGCCTGAAGATGTCATATGCCAGGCCAATCCGGTATGTAGGTTTGTCAAAAGTGCGGTTACCGGAGGGGGAAACAGAATCGGGCATGGGGATATTGTTCTGGAGGCTGTTATATACATAGTCATACCTGAGGTTCACGAGTGCATATAACTTCTTCGCAATATCCAGTTTGTCGATCAGATACACCCCTGCGCTGGTTTGCCTGATGATCTGGTTGATGAGGATTGTGCTCTGGTCAAAGCACTGCCTGCTCCAGTAAGAATCAACCCTGTTAGTGTCAAGGTTGCTTCTTGAAGGAACTGCAAACATATGTTCAGTGATGGACTGCGTCTGGTAATCCACGCCGAAACTGAAATGATTTTTCAGGTTCTCCTTCCCGAAATTCAGGTTATATTGTGCCGAAGCCCCCATGTTCACATATGGTTTATAGTCGTCCCCATTGTTCGAGGTCTCCCTGTAGCTGTTCGTACGAAAAAAGCCTTTCAGCTCCAGATCCTGGTTCCTGCAGATGTCGAACTTCCCGATCAGCGCCCCGGTAAGCCTTTTTGTTTCCTGGAATTCATTATACGGAATGGCATCGGTATTGGCAGCCCTGGGCCCAACCGTTTCATACCGGTATAAGTTGATGCCCTCCGAATTCTGGTTGAAATAGTTCGTATAAGTAAGAAGCTGGGTGATTTTTATTTTGTCAGTAGGAGTCCAGTTCAGTTTTTCACTGAAATTATCCGACATGAACGACTGGTGTTCCCTGTACCCATGTCCCTGCGTGTGAGAGTAAGAAGCTCTGTAATTTATCTTGTCCTGGCTGCCGTCGACCTGCCCAAGGATCTTCCAGAAACCATATGAACCCGCCGAAAGCGAAAGCATGCTGTTCACAGGTTTTTTACCTCCGTTTTCGGTAATTATGTTGATGATGCCCCCTGTGGCATTGGCTCCGTAAAGCGAAGCCGCTAGTCCGCGAACAACTTCGACTTTTTTCACCACTCCCCAGTCCACATCGTACAGGTCGGGACAATATCCCCCCGGATCATTCACAGGGATACCATCGATCAGCACCTGGATCCCCCTGAATCCGCTTTCCGATAAAATTCCCTGGCCACGTATATATACATGCACCCTTGAACCATCGGTTCCGTTTTCGACTTTCACCCCCGGGACCAGCCTGAGAGCTTCGTCGGGTGCGATGGTTTTGCTGAATTCAAGCAGCTGTCCCTGTGATACAATCGAAATGGCTGCAGGCAGTTCTTTCATCGGTGTGACTGACCTGAGGGCCTGCACTACCACCTCATCGAGTTTGATGGTGTCTTTTACCCTGGCCTCTGAAGGGTCACTGTTTTTGTTCTGTCCTGCTCCTGTAAATCCCAGGGCAAACAGCATGATCATGCTGCAAAGTAATCTTGTTTTCATTGTAATGAATGTTTCGGTTTAATTATGAGAAAATCCTGTGATCCAGAATTGTTAAGCAAATTTCCTTGGGTCGCCCCGGATTGGATCAGGCCGGCTTACTTAAGGCAGATAAGGAAATGAAAAGAATGTCAGGATTTCTCAGGGGGAGGGGAGAAGGGGATTAGTAAATGCCCTGTAAAATGCTCGGAAAGCAAGGGGTATGTAATTGTTTTAGCTGACTGCGGATGAGTACGCCCCGGGATAACCGGCAGGGCCGTAGTGACAAGGTGCTGCAGAAGGTTCTGTGTCTTTTTATTATGCTGGGTGTTTTTCAAGCCCGCCATAAGCTGTTGTTCCTTTATATCCTGGATGCAATAGAAAACAACAATCCTGCCTTTGTGAACCTCCCTTGAAACATCGTACATGTTCCCGCGATAGAGGATCTCATGCTCGTCCATACGGCGGAAAGCAGGATCAGACATGGGATTGAAGATACTAAGTACAGAAAGTTCATTCTTAAAACAACCATGGGAAATGAGGGCTGATATCTCACGCCGAACGAGGTAACGGTTAAGTTCGTATGCAATATAATACCCTGCAGTGTTGAACAGCATTGCAAACAGTAAAACAACCGGAAGTATCTTTTTCATCACCTGCTGATAACCAGTTTCCGGGTGATAACTTCATTTTTCCTGGTAATCTTCAGGATATACAACCCGGATGGAAGTGCGGCAAAGTTAAATGATTTAATGGTTTTACCTGCTACCATAACATTCTTTTCTTCATAAACTGTTTTTTGCTGAAGGTCTTCGAGAGTTAAGGCAATGGTTTCTCTTTGGAGAGAAAAGAGTTCGAGCGTAAACAAACCCTCTGATGGGTTAGGGTAAATGTTCAGGCTGAACCCTGCTGATCCTTCAGAAACCCCAAGACAGTTTTTGAAGGTAAGATAAACCGAATCGGTTTTGGAACAGCCTGAGTTGTTCCAGGTCTTCAGGTGAAAAAGTCTGGTCCCTGTTCCTCCGGCAATCAGAGTATCAATTACTGCGGTTTGCGTGGTTAAATTGCCGGGTGTCCAGAGGTAGGAATTCACGCCGGTTGTGTCGGCCCTGAGTGTGATGGTTTGCCAGGAACATACCGTATCCTTTGGGAACACGCTAATATCGGCAACAGGGAGTCCGTTTATGGTCAGGTTCATGCTGCGGATGCTTCGTCCATACCCGCTGTAGGCAAAGAGTTTTAGCTTTACCTTTCCCTGGATAATGTCATTGCCTCCCGGAGTGTATACCGGTTCAAGGATCATGGGATTACTGAAACTGCCGTCGCCTGAACTCATCCACCTGAGAGAATCGTACTGCTGGGCTGTAGCCTGGAGTGTATAATTTGCCCCGGCACAGATGCTGTCGTCGGGACCAATGGTCACATCCGGTACGATGGGCGCCGGGAATACGATGAAATCGAGGCCCACCTGGTCTGAGCCTCCCGAAGATGCAAGATCTTTCTGGTAGATCCATTTGAAGGTATGGGTACCGGCCGAAACGGGGAAGGCAGCCCTGGTCCAGGAGTTTTCACCCGACCATTGCCATTCAAGGGTGTTGTCGATAAAGAAATTAAGGTAATCATAATCCAGTTCCGTGGATGTTTTCAGGTAGAAACTGATGCTGTCATTTGCAGCAGAGGTATAGGTCACATATAGCTGGGAACTCTGCTGGTCTTCGATCTTGCCGGAGACAGCACAGAAGGATCCTTCATAAGGGTTCACGTTGGTAAGGTTCCATGAAGTGTTCCCACCGAAATGCCAGGGGAATTTGGTGAAGGAATTGCTTTCCCAGTCTTCAACCACTATGCCTATGATCTCGTGGAAGGTGGCATGTTTGGAATACAATCCGCTGCGGACGATAAAATCGAGATCGGCTCCCGCCGAAGTGGGCGCCGAATCGCTTACAGTGACGGTATAATGCATGATGACGAACGAGAAGGGCTTCACGGTATCGGCGAAAACCGAATCGTTGAGCAGGCTGAGGTAGGTTGAGCTTGAGTTGAGTTTGCCATACGTTGCCGGACAAGGGAAATCACCCGAGTTCATAATGGTGACGGTCACATCGTCGGTTTCTCCCGGGTCGAATCTTCCATTATTGTTCCCGTTCTGATCGTGTATGCTCATTCCGATGATCCGGAGCCCAGGGGCATGTGATTCCACCGAAAAATGAGAGTTCCAGGAGGTGTCGGCATCACTGACGTTTACATTGAATCGTACCATGATATTGTCGGGAATGGTATCTGAGACTTTGAAGGTAAAACCGTTCGTTACTGATGCGTTAGCTCCGGCAGCAATGTCTGGATACGGTTGCAGGGAATCGGTCATAGTGATATATGGGGAAGGTGATGTTACCTTAACCTGCAGGTTGTTTGCATTAAGGTCGCCTATGTTCTTTACCGACAGGGTAAGATGCAGTGAATCCCTGTATTTGAGAGTGGTTGGGGTACCTGTTGAAACAGTAGTAAACTCATTTGAAAAGTAGGTAACCCAGGGCTGGCCCGGAGCCGGTGAAAGGGTGAATGGCGAGGTCCATGTCATGGTTTGCCCTCCTGCGAGACGGTTGTCGGTCCACATGGGATACACTTTCAGGTTCTGTGCTGATATACCGAGATAATCCCCGAAATAATTGTAGGCAAGTCCGGGGATAGGAGATGGCGTGAACGAAACATCGCTGACCCTGAAATCGCTGAAGCTGTTACCTCCATCGTAGGAGTAGGAAACCCAGGTTTCGGCCTCGGCAGATGAGACCTCCCGGTCGTCATAGTAGATCACACAAACGGCTCCTGTTACCGGATCTACGGTGATCCATGGAAAATAATGCTGTTTTCCAAGGCCTGAAGGATCCTGGTTTACTTTTACTGCTGTTGACCAGCTATCTCCGCCATCCGCAGACTTAATAATATATACATCGATATCGCTGCCTGTATTGACACCAGGGAATCCCACATTTGCCCAAACGAGGTATAATGTTCCCCTGTACGGACCGCTGCTCAGGTCGACGGCCATTGAAGGGAAGGAGTTCACCCGCATGGCTTTGCCTGTCATGCTGTTTCGTATGCCTTTGATGTTTGTGATGATGCGATGCGAGTTCTGCCATACGCTGCCTCCGTCGAGAGAACGCGTGAACCCAATGGATGTTTCGTCGCTGGGCCAGGTGTCATAGATGCTCCATGCCATGTATACCTGCCCGAGCGGACCGGTGGCGATATTCACTCCGTGATTGAGTTTCCCGGCGTTGACTCCCCTGCTGACAGTGGTAGGTGAGAACCAGTGTTCACCTCCGTTGAGGGAGCGTGTAACCTGGATCTGGTTGGTGTCGGCAGTGCCTGTGATGAAATTTGTCCAGGCAACATAAAGGTTTCCCTCGAAAGAACTTGAAAGAGAGTTGTCGACGGCAAGGTGATTTTTGTCAAGCAGTCCAAATACAGAAGAAGGGCCGGGAGCTACCTCCACCTCGGTCCAGTTGCTGCCCTTATCATTGCTGTATGCTACACTCATCCCGTAGGTATTGCTTATCATTCCCACATACCATCGGCCATCCCTGCCGATTGCAGTAGCCGGGTCTCCGCGGTTGTAGCCACCAGCTCCCTGGAAAGTTCCTCCCCATGAAAGCCCGGCGTTTTGTGAATGGTAAGCATCGGCCCCAATCGGGTCCTGAACGAAACCGTTGAACCAGTCAGAGGAATTGTTTGAATTCAGGACCTGGTCTTCATCCCCCGGGTCAATGAACACAGAATTCTCACTCTGGGTGATGGTTGTAAGCGTACTGACCGGTACATCTGGTGAATCCTGGGGTGGCAGGCCTGCTGCACGTATTGATGAGGTAAGTTTTTTGGGAGCTGTCCAGGGTATGGTTTTTTCAGGTTTAACATAGCCCTGCCTTACCATGTCCTGCCAGTAACCGATATTATCGGCATATGGCACTACTATCCCTTTTCCCGCAGGTGTTATCTGCGGAAGATTCGACAGTCTCTGTGCCAGCGAAAAACAGGAAAAAAGCAGGAAGACAAAAAGGGGCAAATATATCTTTTTCATTGTATTGAATATGATTAACTACAAAGGTACGCAAGAAAATTGCTGAGGATTGATTATCTTTGAAAATAACCAATAACCAATAACCAATCACCAATCACGAAACAATAAGTTATGTTACTCGAAATAATCATTCTTTTCCTCCTCTTCCTGATAAACGGGATGTTTGTCATGACGGAGATTGCCATGGTTTCATCGCGAAAAACGAGGCTTGAGCTGGATGCCCAGTCGGGGGACCGGCGGGCCTTACTTGCACTTCAGCAGATGAACAAACCGGCAGGCGTGCTGTCGACGGTTCAGATTGCCGTGACACTGATAGGCATTCTTACAGGTGTGTTCACCGGGTCGGGGATTGCCGATGGAGTGGCTTCTGTACTTATAACTACAGGGGTTTCGGTGTCGGTCGCAAGGTCGCTTGCCCTGACCATTGTTGTCATAATCGTGACCCTTGTTTCAATGCTGATTGGAGAACTGGTCCCGAAACGCATCGGTCTGATCAGCCCCGAACGTATTTCGAAGATCATGGTTCCCCCGGTTGTTGCGGTTTCCTATTTAATACGGCCGGTAACATGGCTGCTCACCCGCCTCAGCGACATCATCATCAGGTTTCTTGGCATAAAGTCATCCGCCGACTCGAAAGTAACAGAAGAAGAGATAAAGGCTATGGTACAGGAAGGGGCCGATGACGGTGAGGTGCAGGAAATCGAACAGGATATCGTGGAAAGGGTGTTTCACCTAGGCGACCAGAAGATCGCTTCACTGATGACTCATTATTCTGATATAACCTGGCTGGATGTAAATGAACCGCCTGCGGAACTCTGGAAGAAAATGCGGGAGGAAGTGCATTCGGTTTACCCGGTTTGCAGGGATGACCTCGACAACCTGATTGGGGTGGTCTTTATCAAGGAACTGTTTTTAAGGTCAAACTGCGATGTTGATATTGATCTGATGGAGTTTGTGAAACCTGCCCAGCTGGTGATGGAGACGCTGACGGCTTTTGACACTCTTGAACTTTTCAAGGAGAATAAAATTCATCATGGAGTCGTTGTTGACGAATATGGTGCTATTGTCGGGATGGTCACATTGAATGATATTCTTGAGGCCATTGTAGGTGACTTCAACGAGCCGGATCCCGATGAGCAGCAGATCAACCAGAGGGATGACGGGAGCTGGCTGGTCGACGGACAAATGTCGTTCTATGAGTTTGCCTATGAGTTCAATCTCCAGGGTTTCGATAAGACAAGGATTAAATTCAACACCCTGGCCGGACTGGCGATCAGCATACTTAAGCATATTCCGAAGCCGGGTGAGAAATTCACCTTCATGGGATTTGAATTCGAGATCGTCGACCTCGACGGAAACCGGATAGACAAGCTGATTGTTAAAAAACTTTCCTAGGAATGGATACGATTAAGGGATGCGGGATGCAGGATGCACGATAAAGGATGCAGGATGCAGGATGCAAGATGCAAAATGCAGGATGCGGGATGCGGGATGCGGGATGCAGGATGCGGGATGCAAATACCAAAAACCTAATACCAAAAACCCCGAACCCGTTTACTCCTTCGCGACTTTTTCGACCTGGAACCCTGCTTTGCTTGTCACTTTAACATAGTAGATTCCCTTTGCAAAGCCTGAAAGTTCAAGGATTCTCGAAGTCCCTGACGGTACATTTCCGAACTTCTGTCTCAGTAATGGCTGTCCGGAGGTATTCAGGACCAGGACCTCCACATCTTCCGAAAATTCATTGAAGCTGAGGTTGAGGCTTCCGGTTGTAGGATTCGGGAAGACTGTAAGGAAGCGAACAGGCGATGGATCTTCGATGCCGGTACAATTTCGAATTACAATATGCTTTGTACCGGAAGATCCGGTGTCGCAGGCATTTGCTCCTTTAACCACTAGGTCGCCCGAAACTGCATTGGCTGAGAATTTAATGGTGATCGCCTGGGTGCCTTCACCTGCAGTGATGCTGGCTCCCGTTGGGAGTTTCCAGATATATGAATCGGCTGCAGTGATCGTAGCAACTGTATAAACATATCCTCCTTTATCCATGCAAACGGTATCCTTTCCCGAGATGGCACCGGCCGGGCCCGGGCTGGGGGTGATCGGGACTATTTTGGATTTAAGCGGGCTGGAGCCGCAGATATTCTGGGCTTCAACTGCAATTTCTCCTGAAGCAAGTCCCCACCTGACATAAATGGTACTGGTGGTTTGGCCTGAGTCGATCACTACGCCTGAAGGCACAGTCCAGTAATAACCCAGTACTCCGGGGATGGTGTCAACTGAAAAAACGGCTGGAGAATTCCTGCAAACAGAGTTGGGCCCGTAAATTAATGAGGGAGCCGGGGGCGGATCGGTCACCGAAATAGTTTTCACCGAAGCGGCGCTTGTTCCGCATTCATTGCCTGCTGTGACACTGAGGTCTCCGCCTGTGGTGGTCCAGCCAACAGTAACAGTCATTGTCCCCTGGCCACTGATTAACGTCGCACCTGGAGGAACCGACCAGGTATAGGTTGTTGCAAAAGGCACCAGGGAAATGCTGTGGCTTGTGGCAGTGTTTTTACAAACCGAAGGTTGTCCAGAAATAGGTCCGGGTGTGCCTGGCATGAGTTTGAGAGCAACCTCCACGTTTTCCGCAGCCGTATGGGAGGCATTGTCGCTTACCGATACTGTGTATGAAGTGGTGGCAACAGGTGTTGCAACCGGGTTGGCAATAGATGGGTTTGAAAGCGTTAATGGGGGAGTCCAGTTATAGGTGTAGGGCGGAGTTCCCCCGTAAATAGTCGCTTTCAGCTGGGATGTGCCCCCTGCACAAACAGCGGTTGGTGAAGCAGAAGCGAAAAGGTTGACCACACTCCCGTCAAGCACGAGAAGGCTCAGGTTTCGCAGGTGGACTGGCGTGCCGCCGGGGCCGGTGCCTTTGACAATAACCTGGTATGTGCCCAATGGAACATTTCCGCTGAGGATTACCCGTAGCGGTTTGCTGCCAGGGAAAGTGCTGATGATATTTCCCGATGGAAAGTTAACGGTAATAGTTCCCGAAGTGGGTACGGGACTAACTGTGGCCGATAAAAATACGGTATCGGAATACAATTTGACTTCGGGTACCGTCACATTGAGAAGGCTGCTGTCGGAAGGCATAAGCAGGGTATCGGCGGGCCTTGACAGGGCTATTCCGAAATCGGGGAAATAGGCGGTTACACTCATAAAAGTTCCTTCCCTGAAATCTGTCCAACCGGCCATAGCCACTTTATTGTTCGAAACGATACCGTTATAATCACCCTGGTACCTGGGGGTTCCGCCGCCTCCGCAGGTAGCGCAGTTGATCTTCATTTTCTTGTTTGAAATACGCTGGTTGGGCATGAAGGTAGCTCCTCCATCCGCAGAGTATGTGGCATAAATATATGCTGAATCGCTGGTAGGGGTGTCACGGGTATCCATCCATTGAACATACAGCCGGCCGGTCTCTTTATCACACCAGATGGCAGGGTGCCACTGGTTGTTGTTCTGGGTGTTTGCGTCATCATTTACACGCACCGAATCAGTCCATGTGGTACCACCGTCGTCGGAAGACCTGCACCATATATCGGGTTTGAATTCATTGCCGACGGGGTCATTAGAAGCGTATACCAGGTAGAGCCTGCCGCGGTGGGCTCCGTAGCTGTTGTCGGCGGCGATGAAAGGGTATGGACGGGTGCGCATTCCCTGCACCGAATTCCTGTTGTTGAGGAAGGTCCCCACGTAGTTTGCAAACTGCTGGGCCGACATCATGGTGAATGTTTTTCCGCCATCGGTTGAGCGGTAAAAAGTATATACAGAGGCCTGGGATAAGCCTGAGTTTGTTACAACATACACGGCACCTCCCTGAACATTCCCGTTTGCTCCTACACAAACCATCATGCCGGGAACGTCCTGGGTTGCAGGATTGAAGGTGTTCTGCCAGGTAAGTCCGTGGTCGGTGCTGCGGGCAAAATACCCTGCATTATTGTTGGTCATACATACATATACATTGTTCGCATTGGGTCCGCTGGTCTGGTCGCATGCGATCCAGCATTTGTCGTTCCCGCTTGCCGCCGAGACAGCCGGCGCCCAGGTAAGCCCGTTATCTGAGGACCGCATGACCTTAACTCCCTGTATTGAACCGCTGCCGTACATGTTTTCGTAAAAGAGGTTTCCCAGGCTGTCGTAAGCTACTACGGGGTCACCGTAAAGATTTGCTCCGAAATTGGGTGTAACAAATGCCCAGTCAAGCCCGTTTTCGGTATGATGTGCCCCGTTGGTGTTATAGGCGGAGAAATACCATGCCGGGTTTGAAAGGCTTGCTGCCATATTGCTTTCCCCGAAATCAACGCCAAGATTATAATTATCCCAATTGCCGATGGTTATCACCGAGGATGCAGGCAGTAACTGGTTGTTTGAAGGAATGATCCTGTCCCAGAGCGATCGTGGCAGCTGGTCGAGGTTTGGATTGTCGTCCTGGGCTGAAACATGGATGCAGGATGCAAGAAGCAGGATACCGATAAAAAAGCCCCGGAACAGGAATTTATAATGAGATGAAAAGAATAAGTCATTCATTGGATCTGGTTTTTGGTCATTAAGGTCAATACTTTGGCAAATGTATGCTTAAAATAAAAAACCCGGCTTTTCGGACCGGGTTTTTTATCAGGCTGATTGAAATTATTTCTGTATGACAAGCTTCCTGATGAAGGAGCCTGCTTCGCTTTCAATCTTGATGTAGTAGATGCCGTCGGATTTGCCGGTGAAATCAATGACCTTAT
>SESF01003185.1_pt1 | contig 18738 bp, 20 predicted proteins | sample 3171521 | NCBI WGS metagenome assembly SESF01 (sample SAMN10866945, study PRJNA518727) | freshwater metagenome | biome: subpolar coniferous forest; feature: holomictic lake; material: water; isolation source: holomictic Lake 227, 6 m and 8 m depth | place: Canada: near Kenora, Ontario | collected...
ATGGTGACGGGAACAGTTCCATCGTTTGGAGTTGATACTATCTCGGACACAGGCAAAGATCCTGGTTGGACGGGAGTTATCACCCTTGAGCCAGGAACATAGATCAGGCCTGCGGGTAGTGTATCAGTGATGACTACCTGTCTGGCTATGGCTTTTGGCAGGGTGGTCTGGACGGTGTAACTCACAATATCGCCGATAGTATGGTCATTGCTATCGCTGCGGGCCTTGGTCACCACGCTGCTTGTATCCAGGTTCACATTGTGTGTGGTGGTTCCAGTGTAAGATCTCTCATCTGGGTTTGTGCCTGATGTGCTGGTCCAGTCCACCTCGGCGTTATTGGTTAAAGTCTCTCCAGAGGTGGCTCCCGGCCCAACCTGAGCATTATAGGTGATGGTTTGCGTTGCTCCCGGAGCCAGGCTCGGGATGTGCCAGGTAAGTTTTCTCGTGATAGAGTCATAAGATGCATCTGGATTTGAGTTCTCGTAAACAAGATGTAGCGGGAGAACATCAGTTAATACCAATTCATAAGCAGTTGAACGGGTGGCTCCAGATGCTGCATGGATGGTCAATGTATAGGGAACTGTGCTTCCAACAGACAGAGGACCTGACGGATTGGCAGCCTTGGTGAGTGTCAGTGAGGGCTCCGTCAGAATGACCTGGGCAGTGGCTGTTCTCTGGTAATGCTGGCCTCCTGCATCATGTGAGGCCTCTACGCTGTTGGTCAGCGTCACGCCTGCTAAGTTCCCAGGGATATTTTCCACTACGGTGTGGACCTTAATGCTCACGGTCTTGGATGAAGAAAACGTCCCCAGATTCCAGGTTATGATATTGCTTCCACCTGGGCCTGGTGCCTGGGTGGGAGTACCTATGCACTGGCCGCTATCTGGGGGATTGCACTCATAAGATACGTATCTTAAGCCCTTTGGCAATGTATCAACTATTATGGCATTGTCATAGGTGTCCGACCCCCAAAACTCCGAAACTATGGTGAAATCCTCGGGATCGCCTATAGTCTTAGGGGACTGAGATGTTTTTGTCAAAGCCAACCTCGATGCAGATGCGCCTTTGCTGTCCTGACTGTATATGCATCCGGTTACTACGCAGGTTCCTGTGACAGTCAACTGGTTGGTCAAAGCTCCAGTTGCCATTGGATTGGCGGTAATCACCTTGGACCAGCTGTTTGACCCAGCCAAATTGGATATAGATACCCCAGTCCATGTAATGGTGTTTACCGACTTGCTGCCGGTTCCTGCCTGGCCGGTTCTGTCCTGGACGGTTATTGAGTTGGTATCGAATCCCGCACCCAGGACATCTGCTATATCTACATTGTTGGCAGTACCTGTGCCAGTGTTATTGACATATATGATCCAGCTAGCTGTTCCGCCCGAACTTACTGGTTGCGTGAGCGGTACAACGTTGGCCACGAGCGTTGCCAGCGTCGGAAGGACGCTGGGGCTCAGGGTTATGGGCGTGGCAGCAGCTCCGCATGAGCTGTCATAATTATAAGATACCAATTCGCTAGATAGCGATGATATGCCACATTGGCCAGCGGAGTTCACAATGTCGAAGGTGAGAGTAATGGTCTCGCCAGGATTGACCTTATCTATGTTCAAAAGTCCCCAGACCAGTGTAGCTAGTACTGCGTCGTATGTAGGCACCGGATCTAGCGCGGGACTGTGTGTGCTGGTACCTGTTATTGTTGCGGATCCCGTTTTGAAGACAAAATTCGTTGGCAGAGTATATGTCAACTCATCTCCAGAAATAGGTGCATAAGCTGTAGCACCTGTGTTTCTTATGGTTATGGTCCTCGTTCCTCCGCATGTACTGAACTGCGCAGGATTTAATGATAACGAAATATGAGGCAAAGTAACCAGCGTTGCCGTCGATGTGGAGGTCTCCTTGACGCAGCATCCCCATTCGACTGTTGCACTGTTCTGGGTATCTGCAGCGCAGCTGGTAACATGGGCATTCAATGTTATAGTCCTGCTCTCGCCAGCTGGAATATCTACCAGGTCCCATACCAGTGGACTGGCAACTGGATACTGTGGCACCGGGTTGGCAAAGTCATAAGCCACATTGACCGGAAGAGTGTCCTTTACGACCACGTTCTTGGCAATGTAGTCGCCGGTGTTGGTTACGGTTATGGTCCAGAATATTGGATTGGAGTTCTCCGTTATGCTGGATGCTGGTGTTTTGGATATGGTCAAATGGGGATTATACTTTATCACCTGGACCGGGCTTTCTGCAGACTGAAGAGTCGTTCCGCATGGTAGCTCGAAGGTGGCCCTTGCCCTGGCCACGGGATTTGATACCGCAGCAAATGCGCCACAGTCAGTTACCTTGGCCTTAAAGCTGATTGTAGCTGTGGTTCCTGGTGCCCATGGATCTGCGAAGCTCCAGGTGAGCGAGTTGCCGCTGTAGGTTGGGCTGGGTGCAGCGCCAGTATACCCTGTAATGGTTGCTGCTCCCGAGATCACGACCCCGGCCGGCAGAAGCTCATTGATCCGGACGTTATAGGCTGTGGCATCTCCGGCGTTGGCCATCTGTATCACGAAATTCCCAGACTCATCACCACATGGATCCAGCCTTGGTGCAGTATGGCTCCCGAACTGGAGCGTCGTCTGGATCTGTTCGACTGTGGATGAGCCATGAACTTCCTGGCAAGGTGATCCCAGACAGCCCCATTTTCCAATTACGTCGTTGGTCAGTCCAGAGCACCCTGTTATTTTCGCCCCGAGCTCTATGACATGCCTGGCATTGGGGTCCATGTCCGATATGGCCCAGGTCAGAACCTGGCCGGCAACGACAGGCTCCTGTGGCACATTATCGACCTTTCCAGTACCTGCGGAATAGGTCAGACCTGCTCCCAGGGTATCGACTACAGATACGCTATAGGCTGTTCCGCTGCCGGTGTTGGTAATATATACCTTCCAGAAGACCTCCTTCTGGTTGGCAAAGATCAACTCGGGCGTCTTAAGGATATTCAGGTGGGCTTTATCCAAGAGCAGAGGCGCGCCATTGAACGTGCCCTGAGGCTGTTGAACGCCGCAGTTGTCCTTATAATCGAGGGTCGCACCTATAGGCTTATCCTGAGAACAGGTCTTTTGGACCTGGAACGATATCACCCCGGTATGACCAGCACCCGGACAGTTGACATTAGTGCCCAGGTTCCAGGTCAGTTTGTGGTCGTTGGGTGCAGAGCCCCTGGTGGGCTCAAATGGTGTAGATGGTATTGCAGTTCCGGCGTTGCTGATTCCAGATACGGATGAAGTGCCTGCAATGTATGCGAAGTTGGTGTCGTCATAAGTGATCTGCATGTCGTAGCCGTTGTAAGGCCCATTCTGGTGGAGGTTGAGCTTGAAGGTGTATGTTCCGCAGGAGTTCATCTTGTTGTCATAGGTCATATCCAGGGAGAAATCAGACTTTCCCACATCCACAAGTACTCCCTCGCGGTAGATATTATCTCCTAAACAGCTTTCGTAACCTGCTGCGCCTGTTATGCGGAGTTCTGACCAATCCACAAACATTCCGATAGTTGACGTCGGCGTTAAGCTCAATGTATAGGTGATATCCAACTTCACTGGCTTTGCCGGCATCGTCCCCAAGAAACTGAGCGACATAGGAACCCCCAAGGTAATCGGTGCAGTCTGAGGAATACCTTCATTTATGATGAATGTTGCAAGTCCCGTTCCGGTTGTCGTTTGACTGTTATCACCAAACTCTGTAAAACTCAGCTGATCCCAGCTAGTTATTGGGCTATCCACCGGAAACTCGTATGTTGTCTTATAGTTGATACTCGTGCAACTCTCCACAGAACTACTGGCTTCCTTGGCGGACGTGAACATTGAAGGATTATCACAACTCATCAATGTTAACTTGGATGCACTTCCTGAAAGTGTACAACCGCAGCAATCGTTTGGCGCACTGACGCTGAGCATGTTAGTGGCGCTTTGGCCGCAAAGACAGGGGCTGGTTGATGGCGCCTTGAGTTGTATTGTCCTGGTCCATGCCGTCCCACTGGTCAGGCTCTGGCTTGGCCAGGTTATAGTGTAGACTCCGGGTAGTGTGCTTACGGTCCCGCCGGCGGCGTCCACAACTTCGAAGCCTGCTGGATAGGTATCTACGATATTGGCTGAGATGGGATCATTGGTGCAGCTTCCCTTGTTGTAGGTCACGCTTAGTGAGTAGGTTCCAGTCTCTCCCAGGTGCAATACATCCGGCCCGGTCTTGCTCACTGCTATGCCCGGCTTGGTGGCCTGATCAAGGGTGTATGCCATCAAAGTGGTTGGTGGAGCCCACTCATCGCCGCATTGGTCCTGGTAGTTGGGGGTAAAGGAGATTATTCCGCTTGATGCGTCGCAGGCCCCCGAACTCTTCATGCCGAATTTGAAAGAGATTGTTCCAGAGGGGATTGGCGCAATATCGCCTATGGTTATGATCTGCGTGCCAGCATCGTAACTGGCCCCTGGAAAGTTTGTAACGGCGAGATCGGTTATCTGGTACTGAGCGGGCATATTTTGGATGTGGATATGCATATTGATGGCTGTGCCATCGCCGGTATTGGAATATGGTATGGACACCGTAGTATCGCCGCAATAGGGGACGGTTATGCTTGAGGGCGGAGTGTAGGTGAATAGAGGCTCTTTTGGTAGCAGCTTGATGCTGGCTTTGGCATAGGGCAGCGGAGTCTGGCAGGTTTGACTAAGGGCATTGCACCCCCAGGTGGCGGTAACCTCATTGAAGAGGTTCTCGCATCCGACCACTCTGGCCTGCATATGGACCACCTTCTCCTGGCCTACAGCGATGCCTGTGGGATATTCCCAGTTAAATGTGCCACCAGGAGTTACAGGAACAGGTATCAGTGCATCATTGCTTACCATCTGTAGCCCGTTTTGAAGCACGTCCTCGACCTTGACGTAGGTGGCAGGTCCGGTGCCTATATTTTTTATAGTGATTACCCAGTTGACCGTCTCTCCAACGCTCTTCTCAACAACAGTAGATCCTGACGGCATTTCGCCTACATCAGTCAATTTAGTGACCTTGAGGAGCCCTTTATTGACTGTTATGGTGGACTGAGTTGAGCCTGAAATCTGGGTCTGGGATGTGCCTCCAATTTTGTAGTTCACGGTATATTGCACGTTTTGGCCGCTTTGGGCTAGACAGGATGGGACCAGGTGGAAGTTTACTTGTAACTGGTCTCCTGGATTTAGGTTCGTTGCCAGATTCCAGGTCAAGATGTTATCGTTGGGCGGTACTCCTATTGTGGGCTCTGCAGAAGTCGGGCCAATCGGACTGCCGCCGTTAGGGATCACGGTAAAGCTTCCGGTGCCTGCTTTGTAACTGAACCCAGCGGGCATATTAATGCTGGCTACCAGGTTTGTGGCCTGCCCGGCCCCCGCATTAGTCAAGCTAAGAGTGACTGCACCCTCCGCACAGTTATCGATACTTGTGGGGGCTGCAATCCCCGCGCTGAGAGCTGCAGAAGTCACAGATACGGTCAAGATTATGAGCATGATCAATAGCAACGCCTTGCGTAATATAGACGCTAAATTGAATTGCTCTAGAAAAACTCGAAAGACATTATTGGCATCGTGGGCATAAGATATTGAACTAACGCCCGTCTTATCTTGATACTTGGTCCCCATTTCCTCGCGCCCCTTTATGTATGAATCATTATAATTCGCCTCAAGGTCAAGCGTAATGTACGACCAGGGGCGAAACTTGCGGCCAATTGTTTATTAATACATAACTGTATTTAAATTTTTCGATTAGATATGTGTCTCGGGAGAATTATTTTTTTAAATTTTTAAAACAGACGTTCAAATCGATAGTTATTAATATAGTATTTACAAAATAAAAACCCACCTCGCTATCAATTTATAGCTCTTGAAATTAGGAATATGATAGAAGAAAATGGGCCTATATAATTAGAGCCCATTGCCCCTATTTCTGCTCAATAGTACAGCCTTTTCACACCGGAACGGGCAAAGGCCTAACTCAAGTCCGGTGATCTAGTTCTGGTCAGAGGATATCTTTATGTGATTGTCAGCTTGCCCTATGCCATTAGCATATGCGGTCTGGCTCATTAACTGTATCCTGTCTAAATTGAACTTGGAGCAGCACTTGTCAGAATCCTGGTTTTTCAGCACTTCTATATTGTTGGCTGCAGAGGCATGGTTAAAGCTTTGGGCTTTTTGCTTGCCTATATCTAAGCGATCGGTATTCTGACCCTTGGCAGGACAACATTTAAGCACATTGATACCCTGACGGTCTTCGCCACTGACCGGATATCCAGTGGGAGGCGTGCCAATGATATTGGCCAGATTTGTCAGCTTTCCGGAAGCGCAATCTTCCACTTTGGTCATGATATTAATTTCTGTGGCCGCTCCGATGTCCAAAGGACCCACATTCTCCCAGGTGATCTCGTTACCTGCTGCATGCCCATTCCTGTCATCCGATAAATAAGACAAGCACTCGGGCAGGGTATCCACGACTTTTACTGGGTTAAGGATTGTATCTCCTTCGTTGGTGACCTTGATATTGAAAACTGGTTTATCACCGGGCTTTACATTGGGCATATTTGTGCTAATTTCCGCAGAAGCCGTCGCAATGAAAATGCCGCTTAATAATACGACTGCAGTCAGCAGAATCCCTGCTATTATATTGGCCTTATACCTCATAGTGAATGAACTCATTGTATCCTTCCCCAGATATTTTATGTTGTGTCATATCACAAATGGTTCAATACCATTTTCTCATGTATTTCATAATATCTTAATGAACTTACGAATCTCATAGTATTAAAATTCTTTGACACATATCCTCGATAAAATATACGATATATAAATACTCCTGAGCTTGTTGCATCTGTATGTAGATTCGCTTAAAAATAATATGAATGGGCCCAAATCAGCTCGACGCTCAAACCAGCCCATGTTTTCGCTACTTAATCTGCTCGATTTTAACCGAATTGATAAATCGTTCTGTGGCTTCCTGACGATAGGTGGAGAGAATCAATCCTACTGCCGTGGATGCCAGAACACCGCCCGGTCGATCCAGGTGATATTCTACAGGATAGACCGCAATGTAGACCGGCTCATTCGTTGGACACTTCAGGCCGCGGGCAAATATCCCCGACCGACCGTCTATCACTCTCTTTGTTACATTGATATCTTTGCATACTTTGGATTTGGTGAGGGTACCGTTGACAAGGGCCATCAAGCTGGATTGGTTGATTAGAGATGCATCGCCCTTGGAGTACATTATGACCGATACCTTCAAAATTTTGGTCTTATCGGACGGCGACACCAGATTCAATGCATCTGTCGCGATGGAAGTTTTTCCCAAAGTGCTGTCTCCATGCGACACGCTGCTTTTGTACTCGTCCATCTCCGACCAGTTGAAGGCAACCTTCCACTTGCCGCAGTCCTCGGAGACGGAAGTGACGGACAATTCATCCATCATCGAACCATATACCTGCATGGTAAGAAAGAGTGCCAGACAAAGCGCCAGGCCAAGCAAAAAAGGAGTTGAGGAGTATCTGTCTTTTGCCAATATCACTATTATCACCTACAGTGGAGCCATCCTGGGCAATATGTCGGGATTGATTCCCTTTGCCAGCTTTGTAACATCCTTGAATCTGCTCTCGCTCTTCGCGAAAGCAGTCTTTTCGCTCTCTTCGCTGGCATTAGACTCATTCTTCAGCTCTGTGCTCGCTTGCTGCGTCTCGACGACAGGCAAAGGAGCTGTTGTGACCACGGCTGGGGTGTAGCCGGATGTATCCGGGCTGATCAATGTAGCAGTGAAATCGCCCCGGCTGGCTTTTCCGTTGCTGTCCGATCGGATGAAAAATCCCGACATGCTGTCGCCTTCCAAGATAGCGCTTATGTAGATGGCTGCCAGCGCTTCGCCCTCCAAGAGAGCCAGAGAGAAGGAGACGGCATTTGCAGAAAGAGATCCCGCCAGGGCAGCATTCCAGGGATTTTCGCCCTCGAATTTGGCCAGGCCATAGACGGATTGGTCTGATTGGTTCACGGCCAACACGATCTCCTTTTCTCCTAAAGTGGCTTTCCATATGCCCTGCGCGCCGGCCGAAGCCGTGGACATGTCCTCTTTTGTCGTCGCATTATTTTCCATTGATGTGGAATCTTGAGCCGGTACCAAAGATATGGACAGAGAGAGTGTCAAAAGAAGAATTGCCATTAAACCAAAATTTCGGATCATAAAGCCCCAAACCTCCATTATTGTCATTTGAGCCAGGTCTAATTGAGCCCTTATCATATTAATATAGATTGCCGAAGCGACCCCCCACAAGCTAAATATATGAATTGAACTTATTGGAGAATGATGGACATACTTCAAGCCCAGATAGGCGGAGAATTCGCCAGTACTCTGATCAATAATATCTGGTTTCTCTTATTCATATTTCTCTTTCTGGTTCCCATGGTGCAGAGGTACTACTTGCAGACGGCAAGAAAGAGCGTTCTGGCAAAGCTGGGCAAGGCACGGGGCACGCAGGTCATAACCCTCATCCATCGCCAGGAGACCATCAGCTTTCTTGGCATCCCTTTGGCCCGCTACATTGATATTGATGACAGCGAGCGGGTTTTAAGGGCCATTCGCGCGGCGCAAAAGGATGTGCCCATCGACATCATCCTGCATACTCCAGGGGGGCTGGCTCTGGCAGCCACGCAAATTGCCATGGCGCTAAAGGCCCATCCCGCCAAAAAGACGGTAATTGTGCCTCACTACGCCATGAGCGGCGGAACTCTCATCGCTTTTGCCGCCGACAAAATAATCATGGACCCGCACGCGGCCCTGGGGCCCGTGGACCCGCAACTGGGAGATATGCAGGGCAGCTACCCAGCGACATCGCTCCTGGCGGTCGTCGGCAAGAAGAAGATCGATGAGATAGATGACAGGACTCTTATCTTCGCCGAAGAGGCGCGAAAAGCCATGAATCAGATGAGAAATCTCTTGAAAAAAATCATGGAGGGGAAGTGCGACGGCGAAAAGATGGAGGGCATCATCGAGGAGTTCGTCTCGGGAAAATATACTCACGACCATCCCTTTATGGCCGAGCAGGCCCAATCACTCCTGGGCGAATGCGTACAGACTGATGTCCCGGAAGAGGTCTATGCCCTGATGGACCTATACCGCATGGAAGCGGGAAGGAGCCGCCCGGGCGTCGAGTATGTGCCATTAATGAAGCATTAATTCGCGATGATATTTGCCGACTGGGACATGATATCTACATCGGCCAGCCGCCCTTCTACTTCCATGGAATCCCCGAATATGCCTTCCATAAGCACCTTGCCATTGTGGGCCATGAGCCTGACTACGCCTTCCATTGCCCTTTCGCGAGAGTTGCCTTTCAAAAGGTAAACCGTAAGTTCGCACATAAATCCTCCTAAAATAATAATAGTAATAATAAGGCGGGCCCGGCGGGATTCGAACCCGCGACCCCCGGGTTAGAAGCCCGGTGCTATATCCTGGCTAAGCCACGGGCCCGCAAATGGATTTTAGCCGCCCTTGGGCGGCATTTGACCTAATGACATTTTAAGCTGCTCTTGAAGCTGAGTGAACCGGCCCTGAATGCGCTCTTCCTGATTGGCCATGTTCTTTTTCCGGATTTCATTCATATCCTTTCTCTCTTTCAGCTCATCAATCAGCTTTAGCTTATCAGCTTTAAAGAGAAGTTCCCCGACGCCCTTGTATATAACTGCATCGTCTGCGCTCTTCTCCAGTTCTTTCAACGCCGCTTCAGTCTCCCTGATCAGACCTTCGATCTGGCCCTTCTGAGCCATGACAGCCTGAGCTTGCTGCTGGAGCTGCTGGAGCTGAGCCAACTGATTTTGTATCTGCGGAGGCAATTCGCCACTCATAAACTCACCATCTCAAATGCGATCTTAACCAACCTGATCCAGGTATTTAAAGCTGCCCGGAGAGAGACTGTATCCTCGCCCCGGATCTCCAATCGAATAGAACCGTCTTCCAGGCCCAGTAATACATTAGACCTATGCAGCTCATCCCCAAGTTCGGGCAGAAGTGCCTGATAGATCACTCCGGCATGAGGGCTATCAAACACGAACTGTGCACAACCCTTCATACTTTCAGCCTGAATTTGGCCAGACCTTCATCTATGAAATCGATATTACCAGGTGCAACCCAGATTATGCGCCCCTGAGCCGGAACGGCCTCACAAAGCCACTCCAGCTCAAAGAACTGTGCAATTGATTGAGCAACCATGCCTTTGCCGGCAACCTTCGGCACGCTCATCTTGAGCCGTCTTGCTTCCGTTTCTCCTGAGAGCCGGAAGCTCAATTGCTCCTCTTTTTCCGAGGAGCGCTTGACCAGACCTGCCGGATTACCGTGGTCCTCTATCACCACCAGCCAGGTTTCGTCCTCTCCAGTCTTTTGCTTTCCCCGATTCACATAAGGCAGAGACAGGAACGAGGCCATGGCTCTAGCAAACCTTCTCGCCTTGCTGGAAGGATCGCGCGAGGTGGTGACGATCATCAGACGGCTTGCATCTTCTTGACCGTGGTGGGCCGCTCCTTCATCAGGATCCTATGCCCACAATACGGACAGCGTATGCCGCTGTACTCGTAATCAACCTCCACAGTCTTCTTGCATCTGGTGCACTTATAAGCCATCTTCTAAGCCGCCTCAAGGGTCTTCTTGAGAGACCTTATCACTGAACGGCCCAGAGACGTCTCCGGCAGGAAAGAGCCGCCAGCGAAGGTGTAGCCGCATTTGCTGCAGCTCCAGATAGCTGTACTTGTCCTTCTTACTCTATTCCTATTGCACGAAGGGCAGTCATACGAAGCCTTGCTCTTCTCTTCCGAATCTGCCACTTGCTTTCGTGATTTGCGGCCGTACCTGGGACCAAACCGGGCTGCGGACCTGCTCTTCCTTCCTTTTTTAGTCTGATTTACCATGATCGTAACTTCCGTTTATGCTTCCAGAAACTTTTCCCGGATTTCTTTCGCTTTCTCACATGCTATATCAATGATGCGGTAGACCTGCTCAGGTTTAAGCATTCCCGTGCCGCTCTTCTGTGAGCCGCAGATATTGCCGTTCATCGTAGATATAATTGTGAGACGGGTGTTGGCGATAGCCTCTTCATCCACACCGGGATCAAACATCAAGACGTCATTGAACTCAATGGCCGTCGTAGCTATGGGAATATCTCTTATGGGCAAGATGTAGTCCTCGCCCAGACCATACCGAGCTGCAGGCACCTTAGTGGACATTAGCGCGGCGATAGCGCCCAGCGACGCAGCATCGAGGATATTTCCGCAGTCATCCAGGATATGCACATCTATGAATATGATCCAGACCTGCTTGCCTGGTACAATGCAAAGCGCCTCCAGATCCACAGCCTTGGATTCGCGCACGCCGCGATCCACGAGACGCGCCAGCTCAATTCCCACCTCATTGGGCGGACCCGGCTCAAAGGAAGGTGAGGCAAGCGGCACCAGCTCGGCATTGGTGATGATGACACCCTTATTGGGCGTATCCTGGAAAGGTTCTCCGGGCTGCATCTTCACGCCCACCAGCACCTGGCTGGAGCCCAGTTTCACCAGGGCACTGCCTTCCGCCTTGCGGATCACATCTCTCTGGATGGAGATCTCCCGGTACTGATCAAAAGTACGGCCATCGATTCTCTCCCCTTTAAGCAGCAGGTTGTAAATAAAGTCCTTTTTTATCTCGGAGATGACGTTAGTCACAGACATGCACCTCCTCTCGCCCGGGCAGTTCTACCATCTGGCTGTATTTCTTCACCAGGGCATCTCTTTGCAGCTCGTAGATGTCTCTAGCACCATTCATGGCCATCTCCACGGCTCTCTGAAACTCGTCCGGAGTGAGGCCGCCGTCCATCTGCAACAAGGTGATGTCCCCGTTGGGAGTCATGGCAATGGGCAGGTCTGCCTGGCCGAAGTTGTCTTCCTCTTTCATGGGATCAAGAATTATGGTATCTGCCACTTTTCCCGCAGCACAGGACGATATCATGCTCTTCATGGGTATCCCTGCATCAGCTAGAGCCACTGCCGCTGCATTTATACCGGCAGTCCTGGTTCCCGCATCGGCTTGAAGCACCTCTACAAAGACGTCTATGACCGATCGGGGGAAGAAACTGGTCAGTATGACAGGCTCCAGTGCCTCCCGGCTGACCTTGGAAAGCTCTTGAGACCTTCTGTCCGGCCCCGGTCGTTTTCGGTCCTCAACGGAGAAGGAGGCCATATTGTACCGGTAGCGCACAATAGCCCGGGTTGCTTCCTGCAAGTGTCTGGGATGTACCTCCCTGGGCCCGTATACTGCCGCAATGACCTTATTTCCACCCATCTCGATGTAGCATGAGCCGTCTGCTCTGGCCAGGACTCCCACCTCGATTTTCACAGGTCGGAGCTGATCTGCCCTTCGGCCATCCAGGCGCAGTCCATCTTTGAAAAATGATATATCAGTCTCATCCATAGCGATCAACTTCTGGCCCCTTTCTCCGTCTTTAGGAAGTCCACAATCCGGTCCGTGAGACCATTAGTATGGGCTTCCCTCTCAATCAGAGTTATGGTCTTCAGAGCCAGATCCATATCCTCTGTCCCCCCGTGGATCCAGATTCTGCCGTTCTGGCCAACGAAGATGTTACAGTTTACCTCTTTCTTCAGCATGCTGATCATGGAGCCGCCCTTGCCGATGAGCCTGGGAACTCTTGTATGGCTTATCTCGATGACCTGGCCGGCCTTGATCAGGCCGAGCTTTTTGTCGTTCAAAGTAAGCTCCACCTTCATAGTGGGATCTACTTCCGTCACCCGAGTCATGATAGAGCTGCCAATGTGCAAATGCTTGGACATCTCTTCCGATTCGATCCTTTTTGGGAACTCAGAGATGTGCAGCAGCCCATCGTAGGGCGAGTTTATATCCACGATCCAATTGGAGAAGGTTATATCCTTCACCACGCCTATGACGTTGTCCCCCGGTACGGGTACATACTTTCCCGCCAGGGGTATGACATTTATCTTATCCCTAAAGTTCGCAAGACCATATAGCAAGGAGTAGACGCTTCCATTCTTTACATACGTCCCCTCGCCCGCCCTCTTGGCATCCTCAGAGAGAAGATCACCTGGTACTACCACCTTGCGATCCATGCGCTTTTAACTCCCATCCTCAATGCTTAAGAAGCTTCGTCTCAGCTTCGCCTTTGGTCAGCCGGTTAATGAGGGCGTAGAATTCTGTCTGCATGCCCGCCGGTATCTCGACCACGCCAATCCAAGAGCCATCGTTCTGCCATGCCTCACGACTGAGCTTGCCGTAGGCTGCAACCTCGCCGTACGCCTTGGGAGCATACGCGGAAGGGATTTTAACCGCCACCTCCACCAACTCGAATCTTATGGGGATGAGGGGCCGGATGGCCTTCATGGCGATCTTGACCAGCTCATCGATGGATTTCGTGGGGTCGATATTGACGCGAGCCTCGGTCATGGCCTGCTCGATTCTTCCAGGCGGATGAGGTGTTTTGGTCTGGGGATTGATAGCATTTCTGGCTATGACCTCGATGACCTGGCGACGTTTATTCTCGATGAACTGCTTTCTCTGCTCAGCCGTCAGGCTGATATCGCCCTTTTTGATGATGATCTCGGCAATGGGCAGGACTTCCAACGTGCCGAAGGCCTTTTGCAGATCTTCTTCCGGGCTTCTGTCTCCGCGGGAGGCATTTTCAAAGACATCCTCTACAGCCAGGATATCTTCCAGGTTGACGCGGTCTCCTCTCTTCAGGGCCAGGGCTCCATCGGGATCCACTAAAACCTCAAAGGTGGTTCCGTGGGTCTTGAGTCTGGCAGGAACTGCGTCATCCAGTCTGACCATTCCTATGCCTCTCCTTTTTCTCCCTTCTCAACTTTGCCGGCGGCGACGGCTGCCTTCATACGTTCAACATAAGTGGCGACTTCATTCTCCGTCAACTTGTAAAACTTCTTGTCGCCCAGTTTGATGATGCCAATCTCTGTTGTGGCCGCTTCTACCTTGCCTTCCGCAGCCTTGTAGAGCGCCTCCAGGCCCAAGAGCACGGCCTCATCCATGGTCAGGTCTTCTCTATACTTCTCCTCGAAGACCTCCATCACTGATGATCTGCCGGCTCCAATGCCCGTTGCCTTGTATTCCAATAAAGCGCCGGACGGGTCGGTCTCAAAGAGGCGAGTTCTATCCTCCTCTGCGCCAATGATAAGCAGCGCCGTTCCAAAGGGCCGGACTCCGCCGTACTGAGTATATTGCTGCTTGAAGTCGCAGATCTTCTTGGCCAGGGCCTCTACACCAATGGGCTCGTCGTAGACCAGCCGGTTTATCTGGCTCTCTACCCTGGATCTGTCGATCAGGACTCTGGCATCTGCTACCAGGCCAGAAGTGGCGGCACCGATGTGCGTGTCTATCTGAAAGATCTTCTCAATGGACTTGGGCTCCATGAGCCGGCTGGTGATTCTCTTGTCTACCAGTACAGCCACGCCGTCTTTTGACTTGATGCCCACAGCCGTCGTTCCTCTCCGCACGGCCTCGCGGGCATATTCAACTTGAAATAATCTGCCGTCAGGGCTGAATACGGTAATAGCCCTGTCATAACCCATCTGCGGTGCCATCTGCATCCTCGTGTCCTCCACTTAAATCAAAAGAGGTCAGCCCCAAATATTGGGTGTCTGATCCTATGCACTTATTGCGATCGTCCGGACATAGATCGACTTTTACACCATGGGTGCGGATAATACACCCGGAAACGTCTTTCAGTTCGATTCTTCTTCCGTCGCTTTCAGCACATATTTTACTCAGTCTTGGTAAATACTTTTCTGTAGCGGATTTGATTGTTCCCGAGACGCCTTTTGTATGGAGAGCGACTCGAATCCCGTGAATGGAATGAACCGTGGCCAATGTTGCCCGTGTCTCCTGAACACTGATATGGGAAAAACGGATCAGGCCATAGCGGCCATTGAACGCTATCATTTTGAGATGGTTTTTCGCTGCTCCCGCGTCGCCGAAAAGGGAAAACTGAGATGAGTTAATCTCGCTCATCAGATCTTTAGGCGAAATTTCGCCTTCCGACACAAGCTCGAAGATCATGTACCGTCTTCTGCCCCGCAGCACGGGAAGTCTGCTTCTCATAGGAGCTCTACTCCCGGGCCTACCCATTTTCTGCGATTGAGTGCCAGCAGTATTCCCGACCGAGAGAGCGCTTCCTTTGCCTCATCCTGCTCAAAGCCCGCCACCTCTGCCATAGCGACCAGGTCACGGGGAGAATGCAGGTCAAGGTGAGAATTCGCGCTCGCGGTGATAACCGGGTGTAGCTCGAACTTTCTCACAAGCTGCAGATTGCGGCGAACAGCTTGCAGCCAGCGAGAACGCGAGGCACCCCGCAGGTGCACCAGGCCACTCAGGTCAAAACCGATGGAGACCTGATTTAGCTTGGCGGCTCGGGCTGTGGCGATGCCTAGAGGACGCCGTACGTCGCAGGGATGCATGAGAAGGTCCACATTAGGATCTTCAGAGGCCGCCCGGATTGTCTCATCCGATCCGGCCCGAACCACGATAAATGGATATCTGGAACGCAGGGCTGAGATGCGGCTTTTCAGCGCCTTGCTGCCAGGCGCCGTCACCTCTACACCGACGGCCACTTCGATCCCCTTGATCATCTCGGCTGCCTGGGGCATGAAGATCCTGCCCGGCTCAGAGTTGCAGATGATTATGCCCTGATAGCCCAGTCCCTTGGCAGTCAGAGCCATGCGGCTGGCAGAGGCTGAACCTTCTGGAAAGGCGTTCAAGCATTCGAAAAAACTCATATGAGCTCGCTGATGATCTTCAAGGCCGACTCGCGCCGGGCGGGATAGGTCTTGACGAGAACTGTTGTGTCCAGAGCATCCTTGGAGTCGGTCAGGCGCAGCAGGCCTTTGTAGGCGGACTGTTTGTCCAGGCGCAGGTGGAAGTGGCTTTCGCCCTCCAACCGGTCCGGGATCTCCCGGCGAAGCCTCTGCAGGTCTTCCGTAGGAAGCTGCTCGCGAAGAATTTGAAAGAAGGCGGCAGCCTCACGCTTTCGCAGCTCCGCCTCCAGTATTTTTATCTCGTTCCCGAAATGGCCTTCAGCAGTAACTCCTGTTATCCGATCCAGAGGAACGAAGACGGCGAGCGCCTCGCGCACGCGGCCCTCATCTTCCGTTGCTGCCACAAAGGCCCGGAAAGAGACCTTGTCAATCACTTACTTTCCTTTTCCGTCGTGAGCTCTGATGCTCGGGCGAGTCTTCTCGGTGCCGAAGCCCTTGTGCCTCTGGCCTCTGCCCTTGCGACCGGCTGAGGTTTTGCCGCGCACAGCCCTACCGCGATGAACATCATTGCAGACCCAGTTAAGGTTCTTGTCGTTCATAATGGATGGAGCGCACGGGTCCACCAAAATGACCTCGTAGAACTTCTGCTTGCCGTCCTCGGCCACCCAGTAAGAGTTTAGAACTTCCATGTTGCGAAACCGCCTTCCTGCTCTTTCCTCGGCGATTCTCTGAATGGACTTGCCCATGCTGATGGCGTTCACGCCCATCTTGCTGGTCTTTCGGTTCCTCTCGTAACGGGACTTGCGCCGTCCACCGCGTCTTACCTTGACACGTGCCATGACAATGCCCTGCTTGGCCTTGTAGCCGAGCGCCCGCGCCCTGTCCAGGCGGGTGGGCTTATCTATCCTCTGCACGGTGCTTTCCTGGCGCCAGGCCTTGAGCCTGTCCTGCCGCAGTGCGCCAACGTATCCCTCTCTAGGAGAGGACCAAGCATCACTGATATAACTGTAAAAAGACTTCATTTCTTTTCACCCATACCGGTTCGACCCAAAACGGGTCACATTCCGGAACTAAAGGAGGGAAGAGGTGATAGGAGATAAAGGTTTGGGAGATTGTCGAGGACAATATTGATTCTAGCCTTTTCTCGCCAGCTCCCCGGCGAACTTGAGATAATTGCAGGCGGGGCTGCCTACAGGAATAATATTGCCCTTCACATTGCCGTCTTCGATCACCAGCCCGGCAACAGAAGGCGCCGACATTCTGGGAAGCGTGGTGCTGCCCGGGCAGATGAGCAGCAGCTTGCCCTTCTCGATGAGAGGTCGATGGATATGTCCGAAGACCAAAACCTGCACATCCATCTCCCTGGCCATCATCTCCGCCCCCACCAGGTCTGAGCCGTGCGAGGCCATGTGCACCAGGCCGATTCTGACCCCCTCTACCTCGATCACCTTTCTCTCCGGCAGGAGCCGCTTCAGCTCGACGCAGTCGGAGTTTCCATGCACAGCCTCCAGCGCTGGCCCCAGGGCAGCAAGGGCGGCGTGGCACTTCAGAGAGACGAAATCTCCGGCGTGAAGGATGATATCGGCACTCTTGGCAAGCGCGGCTACAGCAGGAGGGAGCAACTCGTTCTCCAGGTGAGTATCGGATAAAGCGATTATTCGGGTCATCTTTACATCCTGATTCTAGCGAAGCTGCTGCATCATATTTAGCATAGCGGTTAGAATGTGTGAATAGACTCCACCCCCGGAAAGACGGCCGCACGCAAGCCTGCCCGAACTGACGAGCGGCGCAGCCAGGCCCGCACGACCCGGCCCACTCGGAGACGAGCCAAGACCAGCGTCATCTCTGCGCACGAGCGACAGGCTGCCGGGCACTATTTCCGGTCGCCCGCAAGGATCGCCAAGCTGAAGACTGCATCGAAATCAGCTAAAACGTCTTACGATTATTAACCGCAGAGTTCGCAGAGCCGTTCAATCTGCTTATTTTTCAACACTTTGAAAAAAAGCGCACTGGTTCTGAGCAATAGTCGTCTCCGTCCGTTCGTCCTCCGTGTGCTCTGCGCCTCTGCGGTTATATTCATAGTTGTTAGGTCATAATAATCCGCTAATAGTAGCAGCCAATAGTCGCGTTCCAAAATCCCGCGCCCAGAAAATCGCCCTGCCAAGCTCACAGGCGGCTGCCCACGCAGGCACAAGCGCCCCCGACCGAGCGCACGCATGCGCATGGCCTGGCGGCCCGGCAACTGTTCAGTCATCAAGCATCTTTGACGGCTCCGATATGCTTCAAAAGGCAATGGCGCAAGGTATATTTCCATTACCGCTCTATAGAAGCACTACATGTTCGCCGAGTATATTGAGGCGGCTCTGGAAAGGGCAGTTTACAAAACCATCGAAGATGAGGATCCTATCTTCGTTTCAGTACCCGAGCTTCAAGGGGCCTGGGCTACGGGCAAAACTGTTGAAGAAGCCCGCAAAGAGCTTATCTCGGTTATTGAAGGCTGGATCGCTCTTAGGCTTCGCATGGGACGGTCCATACCATCCTTCGAGAAGGCGAGATCTCTCGTGATGAGTGGCTCTTCGCAGATTAGCTATCCTCTTTTTCTCTGCACCATAAATTAAGACCTGAACGATATGCAGGCAGACGGCGACACGAAACGGGACGACGGCACACAGGCAGCGAACGGAAAGCCATCCGGGATCAGCACCATCTCTGCCGCATTGGCGACGGGCTGCCGGGCGCTGCTTCCGGTAGCCCGCAAGGATCGGCAAGCCGAAGAATGGTCCTAAACCATCGTTAATTGGTCGTCTCTGTGCGTCCTTTGTGCGCTCTGTGCCTCTGTGGTGAGATCGTTAGTTGTTCGGTTATAATATCTGCTAATAGTATCAGCCAATTGTCGCTTTCCAAAATCTCGCGCCCGGAGTGAAACGGCGGCGGCGCA
>SESF01006875.1_pt1 | contig 18675 bp, 24 predicted proteins | sample 3171521 | NCBI WGS metagenome assembly SESF01 (sample SAMN10866945, study PRJNA518727) | freshwater metagenome | biome: subpolar coniferous forest; feature: holomictic lake; material: water; isolation source: holomictic Lake 227, 6 m and 8 m depth | place: Canada: near Kenora, Ontario | collected...
ATCTGATGGAAATATTAAAAAAATTGAAAAATTTAAAAAACAAATTCCTTTAGGATCTGATCTTGTAGCTTCTATTATTAAAAAAAGTGTGAACAATCATGTTAAAATACAAAGTTGGGGATACAACAATAATAACACAGATTGGATAGTCAAACCAGATTCAAGCTGTGGAATTGAAGTGTGTACTCCAGTTTTAAAAGGCTGGCTTGGATTAGAGAAGTTGTTAAGGGTTGTTGATTCTTTTAACGAAAACAATTTAAAAGCTGATGAGAGATGCTCAGTGCATGTCCACATAGACGTTAGTGATTTGTCGTATTTAAGCATAGCGTCTATAATGTCATGGTTTATAAAATGTGAACATGTTTTCATGGATTCATTTCCAAGTTCAAGGAAATTAAATCGTTATTGCCAAATGATTGGAACTACGGACATGTTTTATGATGATTACAAAATTAATCCTATGGATTTAATTGAACGAGTATCTGGCGTTAAATATTACACAATAAACGCATACCATCTTATGAAAGGTGGTGGAATTAATGATTTTAATAATAGAAAAAGGACAATTGAGTTTAGACTTGGCGATAATTCGATGTGTTTAAATTCTTTTAATTTAAAAAATTGGATAAAATTGATTTTGCATTTTGTTGATATCACAAAAGATCTGCCATTTCCAGAACCATATAAAGAAAATGATTCTCACACAGGCTTGCTTTGGCTTGATCCAAAAGATGTTTTTGAAATTTTAAAATTTTATGATCCATGCACTGATGGATTTGATCAAATGAAATATTGGTTTAAAAATAGAATTTTAAATTATGGTTTCAACAATAATTTATATGGTATATGGTCAAATGAAGCTAGGAGTCACGCAAGGGAAGATTTTTTAAAGTGTATTGAGAAATTTGATTTAAGATTTGATGATCATGTAAATTTACAAAATGCGGTTTATGATAAAAAATATATAATTTAAAGTAATAAAATGAAAAATATAAATGAGACAGCTAAAGAAATGAAAAAGTTAGCAGATTCGCTTTCATCTTTTTCTTTTCCAAAAGTAAGTTTGAAGAAAGAAAAAGATGTTTTAATATTGAAGCAAAGATCAATAATATTAGATGGTTATTTTATTGCACTTTGTTTAAGCAAATCTGATTATGGAAATTTCTTTTTAGAATCACTTCAAATTCAATCTGAATATTCTTCTTTTCTTCCATTTAATATTGTTTGCAAATTAGGAAAAGTATTTTTTGGAGAAAAGGATTTGGCATACACAGAATTCTTCAAAGAAAACAAGAAAATTTACTTTTGGTCAATTAAAACAAAAGATGGTTTAATTTTTAATACAGAAGAAAATTCTGAAATTATTAACTATGAAGGTTTTAAATTTTTTATTATGAACAAAGATGGATATGATTTTATTTAAAATAATTATAAATACTCTTGGAAACCTTTTTGTGATATTGAGAGGTGGCGCAATGAGTAATGCGAAATTAAGCAAGTTACAATGTCTTCTTATAACTCAATTGCTTGAACAGGGCTCTGTTCAATTAATTTTGCCTAATGGTGTTAAGTTGGATATAGGAATTTTGCAGGAAGACCAATACGGTCAAAGCAAAAAAGCTGACGATTACTGTTATGTTGTCGCCTCCAAAGATGGCAAAGCCGCGATGTTAGATTCATACAATATTGGTTTAATATTTGAAGCTGAAAAAGATGTCATTATTTATGAAGATGAAATTTTGAACAAAGAAGGAAAACTCATAAAAACTTTGGATGTTATCTAAAAAAAAATTGACAAAAACAAATTGATCTGATATTTTATTGTTATCAAGACAGAAATCAAATTGATGTTTGTCTTGATGAATTTCAAGGTTGCTGGATTATTTTTTCCAGTATTACAATTTCACGTAGTTTCAATAGGGTTATCATTGTGAACAAAGAATTCAAGAATATCATTTCAGAATATGTTTCTTCACTTCCAGAAGATGTTTTGCGATTTTTAACAGGTCGATTGTCCGAAAGAATGTCTGGTGATTTATCAGAAGCTTTAGACGAAATGTCTAAAAGCCAAAGAATGGATGCCGTTTTGGTTTCTGCAAATTCTGGAGAATCTTTTTATGCAATCTTGGATTTAATTCAAGAGTGTTTGCAAAAAGAATGCAAGAAACGAAATTTGTCTATTAAATTCTCAACAGTAAATTCTTGACTTTTAGAACCAAGAAAATAAAAATTTCTTGGTTCTTTTTTTGGAATTTTCAAATGATTGTTAGCATTGCCATAAAGGTAAATTTAGAAATAAATGAAATTTCTGAATTTGCCGCAGTAATTGACAATGGAAATTCAGACATAAAATGTCTTCCAAAATTCAATTGTCTAATTTCAGAAGAAAATCCTTTTGAATCTCAACATTTGATAATTCCAAAAAAATTCTTCGCTAAAAATCTTGCACAATTTATTTGTTTAAATGGTTGTGCTTCAGACTATCACACAAAAGATAGTTTTGTAAATCTACAAATTGCTGCATGCGCATATGAAAGAGATGTCAAAAGCCATTTAAAAGATTTAAAGAGCTTTAACGACATCATAAAATTTGTGCGTATAATAGATTTAAATCCAAATCTTGCAGAATTTTTTGATTTTAATCAAAATACCGTTTTGGATAATGCAATCAATATAATGAGCTATTTAAGAAATAGCGGTTATCGATTGCGTTTTTCCTAAAAAATGACAGAATTCACAAAAATCTCTTAAAGAACTTGCTAAAAGGAATAGAAAATGTCTTTTGATCTATCTAAAATGCTTCATCCGATGACCACAAACCAATTTGCTTCTGTGTCTAATCACAAGCACTACATCTCAGCAAGTATGATTGTTATTAGAGAGCAAATTAGAAATGCTGTGTCATATGGGTGTAAAAATTTCCATTTTGATGTAATAGAAAGAAAGGGTTGTTTTTACTTAATTGGATCTCATGATGGAGAGCCATTTTATAGCAAAGAACACATTTCTCATTCTTTATATCCTAATTCGTCTTATGGTGGACGAGGTCTGCAAGGCAATGGTGGAAAATTAAGTCCATGTGCTTTGGTTACAAAAAAGTCAGATTATTTTTATGGCATATGGAGCAGAACCGCTGAGGATGGAGAATCTACTGTAGTCGCAAGACTTAAAAGTGGAAATGAAGACAGTTCGGCAGTTGTCTTGTATGTTGAAACAGAAGACCGTTCAACTGAGTGGAATAAAATTGTAAATCAAGTCCACCAGTTAAGAGGGCAAAATTACAACGTGTCTTATATTGTAAGATTTGACAAAAAAATATTGAATAATTCTTCAATTTTAAAAAGTCAAATCATGCAAAGCTTTCATGAGTATATGCCAAAATTGGCTGAAAAAACAAATGTAACATACTCGGTGAATCAAGTTTTAAAATTTGATTCAAATGACAATTTAGATAAGAAATGCATTAATCGAGAGATTAATAAGTGCATTAGCTTAGATATGTTTAAGAAAATGTTTATTTCAAAATCATTTGAATTTGAAATGAATGATATTCCTTTCTACACAAATGATTACAGAGTGAATTATAGCTCTAAAGTTAAAATTCATTTGGGCTTGGGATTGCTTTACAAGGACAGTGGACACGAAAGACTTGTGGTCATTAATGAAAATGATCATCATCAAGTAGGATCTGGAATTCACGAATTTGAAATTCCATACAACTGTTTTTCATTCTACAATCAATCAGTTGATTATAGAAATACGTTTAGCGAAAGAATGTACGAAGATCCGATTCACGTTGGGAGAGGAATTGGAAAAATCGGAGCTATTCTAGAGTTGCCATTTTTTGAGAATTCAAGAACATCTTCTGTTCTTAGAGATTTCAATATTAAGAATTTTCCTGAATACAAACATGTATTGGATAAGATCTCCGAGAGAGACGAGAAACAATTCGTTCGTCGTCCATTTGTTTTGTATGAAGAAGTTGTTACTAAAATTGATGGAACATTCCAAAAAGATACTGATAAAAATTTTATACCAGTAAACTTAGATCTAATTGACCTGTCTACTATTTTTCATAGTGGATTAGATGAGTTTTTCTTAACTAGGCAAGTGTCTAAATTAAGATCAATTTCATTCAATACAGCAGAAAGAATGAAAGAGTCACAGGATTTAACAGAATTAAGCAAATGCTTGAATTGCCTTTATCCAGTAAAACCTGATGAAAAAGCAGAGTTGAAAATTGAATCAGGGAAAAAACTTTCAAAGGTCTATTTGCATAAAGTTGATAAATCTACTGGAGAAATGTCTTTGGAAAGATTTACAAATTTAAATCCAAATGAAGAAGTCAATTGCGTTATTTGTTATGATAATGGCAATCCTATTTCAGGTGCTGCAAAAATAAAATTCAATCAAAGAATCGATCTTTCAAAAAAGACATATTCAAATTATTGGGTTTTGCAAATTTCCGATTACCAAATAAGTGAAAATGGAATTGATTTCAAAAATGTAACTGAAGAAGAGTGGAAGACCAAAGAGTGCAAAGATTTTTCGCCCAAAAAAGAAATTGTGATTTATGTTGATGGTCAAAAGTTTATTTTGGGATGTAGGGTAAATGTGCCTAAAAAATATGATCGTCCACATGCACCAGCTACTGTAAAAGCACATGGACACATTGAAAGAACCAATAGGTTTTTGAAAAATATTGGAAACAACACAGAGATGTTTATCGATGAAAATCCTGATAAAACTCTGTATATGAATTTTTCTCAAAAGATCATTAATACTATATTCAGAAAAAATTTGATGTTAACTGATTATCAAGATGAATTGTGGGAAAAAATACAGAAGATGTATTACAGATGCGCTTCTTTGCTAAACAGTTACGAGAGCGATAATATGAAGATTGAGTTGCATGAAGACCACGAACTTTTTTATTCAAGCTATCAGAATTTTTTAATTAACGGAATGATGAGGAGTTTCTTTGAATCTTTGCAAGAAACTCCTCAATATAAAAAAGCTTTAATGTGCATTGAAGGGTCATCTTGCGAAGATGAAGAAAATTTGTAATATGATTTTTTAAATGATCAAATTATAGCAAAAACAACATGGAAAAAAGTGGTAATATTCATGTTGTTTTTGCTATAATATTATGGAATCACAAGTTTTAACTTTGTAGAAAGCAGGAACTATGTCAGAGTTTTATGGTCCGGGATTTTGCCCAGAATGTGGCGAAGAAACTGTTTTGAGAAATGGCAAAAATGGAGAATTTTACCGATGTGTAAATTTTCCAGAATGCTGCGGAACTAGAGATAAAATTAAAGTTGAGTTTTCCTACAATCGACAAATGCAATATGAAGGTCGAGCTGCATATGAGTCAATGATGGAAGATAATGCGTTGAATTATAGCGATGTCTATTGATTTTTAAGCAGCACAAATTCTGTGCTGCTTAAACAATTATCTTTCAAGGAAAATTCAAAATGGCAAAAGTCATCAAAATCAGTGACAGCGATAAACTTGTACCCACAGAACAATATCCATATGCAAAATGGGAATTTAAAGAATTTAATCCTGTTCAAAGTAGATTATTTGAAATCTATGATAATGGATCAAATGTGTGTGTGGCTGCTGCTACAAGCGCTGGAAAAGCACAGCCTTTAAATGTTGACATTTTGACACCAAATGGTTTTGTCAAAATGGGAGACATCAAAGTTGGAGATTTGATAATTTCTAGCAAAGGTTTACCTGCCAAAGTAACAGGAGTTTTCCCACAAGGCGTTAAGCCTGTATTTCAAGTTGTTTTTAGCGATGGAGCTTCAACTCATTGTTGCGAAGATCACTTGTGGTCGGTTAGAACAAGATTTGATAAAAATAGAGGAAGAAATTGGAGAGTTTTTGATTTAAAATATTTGAAGGAAAAATTAAAAGATCCACAAGGTTACAGCCAATGGCAAATACCACTTTTGGATTTAGATTCTATCCTAATAGAAGATAATTGGGATGGCGATTTTTCACATCTTCCTTTACACCCTTATGTTTTAGGGGCTATTTTAGGAGATGGCGGAATTTGTCATAGAGTTATTTTTTCTTCGGCAGATAAAGAAATTGTTGAAAAAATTCAAAAACTTTTACCCAAAGACGTTTGTTTGGAGCACACAAATTCTTTTGATTACCAAATAGTTGGTGGCATGAATGAAAAAGTGCCACGCTCAGGTTTTCTAAAAACAAATTTGGTTAAGAGTATTTTAAAAGATTTGGAATTATGGGGTTTAAATTCTTGTGAAAAATTTATTCCAAAAATATACATGGATTCAAATCCACACATTAGATTGGAATTATTGCGTGGTTTAATGGATACAGACGGAGCCGCAAATAAAAATAAAAAAGCTGCCGAATTTTCCTCTTGCTCTTCTCAACTTTCTAAAGACTTATGCCAATTGGTTAGGTCTTTGGGAGGCGTTTCAAGGGTTAGAATTGGAAATTCGGGATATGTAAATAAGACTGGAAAATATATCCAGTGTCAAAAAAGACATAGAGTGACAGTAAACATTGGTCGAATAAATCCTTTTTCTTTATCCAGAAAAGTTAATAATCAACAAGTAGATTTAGAAAAAGGACACAATCGTTACATAAAAGATGTGAATTATATTGGCGAAGAAGAGTGCCAATGCATATCTGTGGATTCTCCAGACCATCTTTATGTTACTGATGATTATATTTTGACTCACAATACAGTATGCTGCGAAATGTATCTTGCTCATGAGATTAGAAAACGTGGCGGAAAGGGTATTTATGTTGGACCTTTGAAGGCTTTGGCTAAAGAAAAAGAGCAAGAGTGGTCGTCTGAAACACATCACTTTGGTGATTTAAAAACCTTCATTGCCACTGGAGATTTTCGTTTTACTGCAAGTAGAATTAAAGAGATGGAAGAATCTGATTTAGTAGTTTTAACACCTGAGATGCTTGCATCAAGATGTAGAAATCACAACTCAGATAAAAGTAAATTTTTGCAAGACTGTGGAACAATTGTTTTTGATGAGTCGCATCTTTTAACTGTTCCAAATCGTGGCGACCACATTGAAGTCGCTTTAATGAAGTTGACTGAGATTAACAGAAATATAAGAGTTGTATTTCTAAGTGCAACTATGCCAAATGTTGATGAGATCTGTGGCTGGATCACAAAGATTACTGGCAGAGACACATATTGCTTGGAATCAGATTATCGCCCTTGTCCTTTAAGCATTCACTATGAGTCTTATTATGATGGAGACAAGACTTATGATGAAAAAGAAATACAAAAAGTTGGAACTTCTTGTGCAATTGTAGAACACTATACAGATGATAAATTTTTAATTTTTACTCATACAAAACGCACAGGTCAATTAATGGTTGAAACATTAATGAGACATGGAATTAAATCAGAGTTTCACAACGCTGATTTGAATTTAAAAGATAGAATGAAGTTGGAAGATAAGTTTAAAAACGACAAGAGTTTTAGAGTTCTTGTTGCAACAAGTACACTGGCATGGGGAATCAACTCTCCTGCACGTAGAGTGATCGTTGCAGGTGTTCACAGAGGCTTACAACCTGTTGAGAATTATGATATTCAACAAATGGTTGGGCGAGCAGGAAGACCTAAATATGACCCAAGAGGCGATGCTTATGTTCTTGTGCCTGAATCAGAGAAGAGCATTTGGATTCCACATTTAAAGACAAAGTCTCCAATTAAAAGCACATTGTTGAATTATGTTGGGACTGATTCCAATCCCCACTACAAGACTCTGGCATTTCATATTGTCTCAGAGATAAATCAAGGAAATGTAAAAACTAAAGAAGCATTTAAAGAATGGTCAAAATATTCTTTGGCACACTTTCAAGATCATGATTTTAATGATGCTGTTATTGAAAAGACTTTGGGGATGCTTGAAAAATGCAAAGCTATTTATATTGATGCAAATGGTGAATATAAATGCTCTGTCATTGGTAAGGTTGCCAGTATGTTTTATTATTCACCGTTTGATGTCAGTGATTTGCGAAACAACTTTAAAAAATTGTTTGAAGACAAAATGGAAGACAATGATTTTGCTGTATCGCAAGCTCTTGGAAATATTGATTCTTATAAATTTGGAATATGTAATAAACAGGAAAAGGAGGCAATTGTACAATACAAAATCAAGATGGATCAGATTTATGGAAAGGACAATGTTTTGCTTCCGGTATGTAAATATGCTTGCACATATTACAACATGATGAAGGGCAAGAGAGATGTGCCAGTGCTTCAAGCTTTGGTTGGCACATTGTTATTTGATTTTGATCGAACATTGCAGGTTATAAATTCTTTAGACACAATGTCATCAAATTGGAATAAGTCTTCATTTTTCAAGAATTTAGGATTGAGAGTAAGATATGGAGTTGAAGCAGATTTGGTAGAATTATGCCAGATTCCAAATGTTGGCGCTGTTCGTGCGAGAAAATTGAAAGATCACAAAATTAAAACTGTGGCGGACTTCGCTAAATGCGATGTTAAGACGTTGTCGAATATTATGCGATGTAACGAAACTTTGGTTGCAGAATGTTTAGAAGCTGCTAAAAACATGGAATTAAAATCTTCTATTTTTATGGATTAAGATAGAAGACTGTCAATATTTTCCCCAAAAAATCCTTCGGGATATTCTATTTTAACTGTTCCATTTTTATTTGTTTTTTCTCCTTTTTCATCTTCCACCCAAATCCTCACTTGTTGTACATCATGTGCAAAATTTTCTTGGATATTGGAGATCGGATCAAAATATTCTCCTTCATAAAAACAGCTATCATTTGCATCTACAGGAATTCTTATTTTTTTTCCTTCATGCAAAATCAAAATAGAGCACTCTGATTTGTTTGAATCAAAAAGTTTGCAATTTTTACAAATTTTACTTATACTTCTTTTCATAATATTAAATAGAAAGTTTTGAAAAAAATGAATGAACCTAGCGAAAAATCTTTGCAAAAGATGACAGTTTACGCCGACAAGTACCGTGAAAAGACTGGCACTTTTGCACATCCAGAACCTGAAGTAACTCAAGCGGTTCTCAATGGTTTAGCTTATCATATCGACACAATTGGCAAGCCATTATGTCCATGCAATTTTTACCCTGATAAAGAATTAGAATTAAAAGAAAATGGCAGAAGGTGGATTTGTGCATGTGATGAAATGAAAAAATATAAATATTGCCATTGTTTGTTATTTGTAAGAGAAGATGGATTTCCAATTACGGAATATTTGCCAGAAGACCATGAAGGTCGTGAAATTTACGGAATTCAAATTGATCCAACTCCGGGAAAAGGTCGTGAAGGAAATAAAGATTTGCAAAAATAAAAAAATTTCATTATAATAATTTTATCACTATCGCCATTTTAGGGGTCATTCATGAGAGTCATTGGTATTGCAGGTCAAAAGCAAAACGGCAAAGATACTTTGGGAGATCATTTAATTGTAAGATTAAATGAAACTGGAGAATCTTGGAAAAAGTCTGCTTTAGCCAAACCAGTCAAGCAGATTTTTGCTGATACTTTTGATGTAACATTAGATTTTATTGAAGAGTGGAAAGTAAAAAATGAGATTCCACCGGGATTTAATGCTACAGTAAGAGAAGGTTTGCAGATGATTGGCGATGGTTATAGGAAATTGAAGAAAGATATCTGGATTGATATAGCTTATAGAGATAAGACTAGAGATCTAGTTTTTTCAGATGTTCGTTATATCAATGAATTGTTGAAAAATCGTCAAGAAGGTGGAATCAACATTCTTGTTGTTCACCCAGATAGAATTAACTATGATGAAAATGAGTCTGAAAGTCAAATGAGATCTTTCGCATTGCTTGCTTTACAGATTTGGAAAGACAAGAATTTTGTTGATATTTCCAAATTTGATTTTGAACTTATTCAAATCTGCACTAATGAAGAATCATTTAAGATGCATGCTAAAGAAAAAATGAGTATTTTTGATTTTTGCATTTTCAACAATGGAACGATTCAGGATTTTTACAATTTGATTGACGAAAATCTTGTACAATTATGTCAAGATTTTAAATTTAAGGAAAGCAAATAAGATGCCGTATATCAAGAAGTTGGATAGAGAAAAGTTTCAAACTCACATCACAGATGTTCTTGGGGTTCTTAAAGATCCCAATGATTCATTCTATGTGAAAGGTGAATTTTTTGGTTATTTTGTAAATCGTTGCGTAAAAAGATTTTTAGCAGATCCAGAATACACTAAGGGTTCATTTAATTCAGCCTTTTTTAATGAAATGAAGAGCAAGACTTTGACAAATTCGGCTGATAGCATTGCAGCTATGATTAATCGATCAGATCCTATTGCTGGTGCTGGTGAGCTTAATTATGCTATATCTGCTGTACTTTGGGGCTTTTTGGGTCAAGCAGAAGGATTCCAACAAATTGGGTATGGAATTAGAGCGTATTTGGAAGGCATCTTAGACAAGATCAAGCTCAACATTGAGACTGTAAATAATGGATCTCAAAAAGATGCAACTATGGCATTTCGTCGCCATCTTGTTATTAGAGGTGTTTTAAATCAAATTATTGCAGAAACATATCGCAGATCTACTGTAGATTATGAAGAAAGCAAGTTGGCTGAGAATGGCGATGTCTGGTCTAATGGGGCTTTGAATCTGTGACTAACGAAAATGGTGGATTGATTAAGCCAGTTGATATGAAGTATGTTCCCAAATCGTGGGGTTGGGAGCTTTGGATTTGCAATAATGAAAAGTATTGTGGAAAAAAGATTTTCATTAAACAAGGTCATCATGTTTCATATCACAAACATGGGGTTAAGTCAGAACATCTTTTTGTAGAGTCCGGTTCTATCATTATGCATCATGATTTAGAAGGCTGTGTGGTTGCAGTTGATATGTTTGTTGGTGATGCTTTTGAGGTTAAACCGGGTGTCAATCATCAGATGTATGCAAAATTTGACACAGTGTTATTTGAGTTTTCAACGCAACACTTCGATGAAGATAGTTTTAGAACCACAAGAGATCTTGTAATTCCACAAAAGGTGATTAATCGTGAAAAGTGAAGATTTAGATAGATTTGCTGTTGAATCATATTATGTTAATGCAGATATGATTCGATTTTTGTTGATTGAAAATTTAGCACTTAAAAATATGCTTTATAAAAAAGGCATGTTTACAGTTGAGGAACTTGAGACATCTAAGAAAGAATCTATTGAAATTTTTGAAAAGAAAGTAAAAGGTCAAATTGAAGAATTGAAAAAAAAGTTAGAAATCAATCTGTAAAGAATCTTGCTTGTTGTTGTTTTAATTTTGTTTTCAATTTTCCTAATCCAACTTCAGTCATAACGATGAATTCATATCCAATATTGAGGCAGTAGTTTTGTGCTGCTGCCCATTTTGCTTTATTTTGATCATAGTTAGTCTGATTAGCTGGTTTTATTTCCCAAATTTGAATTGTGTTATCAAGAAATGTAACTTTTATGTCTGGCAGATAATTATGCCATTTACCTTGAAAGAAATAAGGTATTTTCATGCCTTCGTAACTATAAGCTAAAACATCAACATCAGCTTCTAGACATTCGAAGAAATCACATTCCATGCCTGATTTATATTCAAAGTCTCGATTACATTTTTTAGAGCAGAAGGTTCCTGATCGAAAAGATGGTTTTCTTGTTGTTTTTTTCTCAGATTTTCCAAACTTGCCAACTTTAAAATCATGCCAAACAGCAACTCTATGTTGCACATTTTTTGGCATGATTCTTGAAGGGTGTTTAGTTTTGTAATGAAGTTTTACATCTCTTACAGGCGAGCCACAATCGGGACAAGAGATGAATTCTCTTCCCTCTTGATGAGATTGAAGAATGTGTTCTTTATATTCTTCATATGCTTCGTAGTTTTTTCCACAAACAAAACATTGAAATTTACGCGATTTAGATTTTCCAGCATCTTCAAATAACAATGGCATAACCTTACCTTTTTTAGCTTCTACAATCTGGCAAACCTTGAACAAAACGCATTGTTTCTTTAAGTTTCAGATCCATTTCTAGGACTATGATTTCAGTAATTTCATAAAGTTCTTTAACTACACTGCTTCTGTTTGTGTATGGCAAAGGACCATTTTCTATGCTGATATAAGAAACAGAGTTCTTTTTTATATCTAAATTGTATTTGAAACTTAAATTTCCTATTTGAGTTTTTGTCAAATACATAACCCAAGTCACATTTGGGTCTGATGTTGTGTCTATTTCAGTAGATGAAAATTGAGTTCCACCTAAATGTCCCCAAATTAAACCACAGCTTTTTGTTTTTTCTATGATTTCTCTAACGAGAGCTTCATTATATAAATCTTGTAGTTCTAGCAATGATGGCATTATATTTTCCTTTTATTCTTCATTTTGTGCAAATAAATTTCCAGACTTTTTATTGTTGAAATCAATTTTCATAAATTTAAAATCCGATTTGTTATTTTTTTGATCAATTTTTTTTAAATTTTTTAAGATTTCATCTTTATCAACTACATGAATGTCTTTTATTGATTTTATATTAAAAACTTGCTGAGAAGGCTCTCCTTTTGTCAGCTTTGTAATGTTGATGCCAGTAAAGCTAACCTCTTTTTCCCAGCCATTAGGCAAATCGTCATCAGGATTTTTCATTTTTGCGAATACAATTCTTCCATCTTCACCAACTCCAAAATAGTCTTTGTCTTTTTTAAAGAAAAAAGACAAGTTGTTATTGTCTAATAAAGCAGACAATTTATCTTCGCACTCTTTTTCTTCTAAAAACCATTGACGAAATTTCATTGTCAAAACCTTTGTCTAATATTAAATATTTATGTTATATATTATTTATTTAAGAAGATATTTGCATAAATAAATTATATGATTAAAACTTTTAGTGATTTCCTACATAGCAAGAAATGTAATTTTGTTTTTGAAGATGAAGCAGCTCCTTCAATTGGTGGAGAAAGTCCTCCTTCTAACCCAGATAATGTTACAAATAAGCATCACTTTGATTCTCTACAACAGCAATTTGGCATAGGCGATGAAGCGTTGCAATCTGCTTTAGAGAGTGAACCTATTCAAGTTTATAAAGTTCCAGATTATTCAGAGCAATGGGGATTTATAGTTATAGGACCATGCAGTGCTGTAGCCAAAAAAAGAGATGATGGAAATTTTAATTTAACTTTTCAATTAAAAGAAAAACAGATGATGAATCCTAAATCTTTCATTTATTCATATAAAAAAGGTGAAACGCCTACAAGATATCAAGGATCAATTGAAGATAAAACTGTGGTCGTCTCAAGTGAAGAGTTGCAAGACATTATGGCTACACCATATTCGGGCATGATTGGCGGTCAGGCAGCACCAATGAGTGGAATGGGGGGAATGTGAGCAAATTCAAAGATTGGTTTGTGAATGAAGAGGGAACATCTACAGCAGATATTGCTGGATATAGCAGAATAACCATTCCTTTGGTAAGAAGGAGTTTTGTTACAGACTTTGGTAAAAACAAAAAAAAGAAATACAGAGTCCCGCAATTAGAAGAAAATAAAAAACCTGATTTAATCAATTAATTAAATCAGGTAAATAATAAAAATTAAACCAATCCCGATCTTGTTTCTGGATCATGTAGACCTTCGCCCATATTGAAGTCAGCACCGCTTGTATCTTTATATGGAGTTGATCCCATATGCGATAATGTTTCCGCTTTCTTTCTTTCTGATAAAACTTTTGGAAGATTATGTTTAAATCTATAATCGTGTCCAAGTGAAGCACTATTCCATCTGTCAGTTCCTTCTGGATTTGAGAATTTAAAGTTTGCGGCAGTGATCAACTTTATTTTCTTTTTTGATCCACAATGAGGACATTTTACTTTGGAATATTTTCCAGTTTCATCATAAGGTGCTAGATCATCATATTTGCTCTCGCACTTTTGGCATACAAAATCATACATGGGCATAAGGCTCATTCCTTTCTTTCGGATTCATTTTCATTTTCAGATTCGGTTTTAGAAACATCCTTTATAACAGGAGAATTTGATGTTTCTTCGATGATGTTAATTAGGCGACGATATATCTCTTCAATTTTGTCAATTTTTTTCAAATTAGGTTTAAATTTCCAAAACCAGCTATTTTCAGCAATTTTTATAGCTTTGTTAAGAAGATCTTGATTTAACTGTGTTTGTGCTAAATCCATTTGCATGACATCAAGGATGCCTTGCTGATCAATTACACCAATTAAATCATCATCATCATAATCTTCATTATCATCTAAGTCGCTGTCAGAATCGAAGAAGGATTCTTTATCATCATCATCTTCGTTGTTATAAAATCGTTTCATTCAAAAACCTCAATTTACAGCGTTATATAAAGGAGCCATTTTTTTCCAAATTTCTATAACTCGATTTTCATTTGCAGTCATATCACTGGACACAAGACCAGCGGCATTAGAAAAAGGACAACCCTTAGATGTATTTATCCACCTGCCGCATCCTTTCTCATATGATATTATACAAGATAGTTCATTTGATGCGTTTGCTTCAATATACACGTTTTCTTCAAATTCAGATAGACTTAAATTTTCAATATAATAGTCATTTATTAGATTTATGGGATTTTTATTATTTAAAAATAATATTTTATCATCAAAAATTATATTTTTATTATTTAATTTATCAATTAATTTTTTATAAAATGACTCCAAAATCATAATATATGGTTCAACAACCAAAACAGGCTGTTGAATTTTTCTTTTTTTTTCAGCATCTTGAATTGCATAGAGAAAATTTATTTTTTTATTTTCTGAGTATGGATTTGTTAAAAAAAGTGGTATTTTCAATCTTTTTGCCCATTGAAATAAAACAAATGGAGCTTTTTTATTTCTTTGACAAATAATTGAGACATTTGAATTGGGCAAATTTTTATAAATTGAATACCAAGTTGCAAAAGTTTCCCAGTCTTTTCCAACCTCTGTTAAAATTAAAACAGATAAATTTTTTCCAGTTTCAGAAATCATATTTTAAATTAGTAAAAAAAAATTGACATTTTTTTTGATTATCACTAATATAAATAGACCTGACGTAAATCTTGCGATTTATACATCGGGTATTAAATTGTTATGCAGATTTTTAAATTTGCTTTTTTAAATTGTTATTATTTTATTATGTAATTTTTATAGCCCTGAGAGAATTAATTCTCTCAGGGCTTTTTATTAACCCATTTTTTTATCAGATTTGTCAACCCATCCATCATTTGACTTGACCATAAGTCTGTCGGGTTGAATTGGCTTATCTCCCACATATTTCCATGCTTTATTTTTCAACCTTCCTTCGCTGGCTCTTTTCATTAGAACTCTAGAAAAAGATTTATATTTTTGACCAAGCTCTGGAAAAGATTCAAACAATTTATTCATTATAAGATTTAAGTCAGCAGCGTCATTGACGTTGTTTGGCATGAACACATAGTAATCTACATCGCTTTTTGCTTGGCTAGTATCAATTTTTGTTGGATCTACAACCCATACACCAATTGCCTTATACTTTGGCCAATAAAAAAATCCATACATTTTAAAAGGTTTCGCTATGCTTACGTCATCATAATTAGAAGGATCAACAGTGATTGGATTTTTTTTCAAAAGACCGCTTATGTAATCTTCATTTGACCTAAAAAAATTAAAAATATCGGCACTTTGAATTTCTTTATCAAGTTCATATTCTTTTGGATTTAAAATGGATTTGTGTGTTACCACCATAGGATTTCCGGAGTGTTGTTGAAAAGTTTTAGGCGAGTTTCCTCCCAATAAAGATTGGGCGTGATTTTTTGCATACTCTTTATCAGAATACGCATAATAACCTGCTCCTTGACCATGGCCAGAAGACGATTTTGGTTTTATGCCCTGATTAAAAGATTTCAAATTTTTTTCATCATCTCCCGTTGTAGTTCCATGATATAGATCTACTTCTTTTCGCTCTAACCAATTTTTAAATTTCATAATATATCCTTTGATGAAATATATATATTGGATTTTTTCTCAGGAATTACACAAAAAAATTTTTCTTGATTTATGTTTAGATTTTTTGTATAAATTTATGTTGTTACGCTCTGAAACAAATGAAATTTTTTGCAATTTCTCGAAAGAAAGGCTTCGCTAAATGTATCTTCTAGATCAATATGATAATTCACTTAAACAAATATTGGACAATGGAGTTTCCAGAACCAATAAAAGAACTAACATAAAAACTAGATCTATTTTTGGAATGATGAATCGATACCGTTTAGACACTGAATTTTTTCCAATTCTTACAAGGCGAAAAGTTTACCCAAAGTCAGTCTTCTCTGAGCTTTTGTGGTTTATATCTGGAAGTACAAGTAATAAAGATTTGCAAAAATTAGGATGTAATTTTTGGAATCCATGGGTAGATCATGAATGGGAGAAAAAACATGGATTTGAAGAAGATGTTTTTGGTCCGGTTTATGGATTTCAGTTAAGACACTTTGGAGGATCATATAACAAAGGAATTCATGAACAACCCGGTTATGGAAAAGGCGGATTTGATCAATTAGCTTGGGTTATTAATCGAATTAAAGAAGATACAAGTTGTAGAAGAACTTTGTGGAGTCTTTGGAATCCTCAAGATATTGCAGATATGAAATTGCCGCCATGTCACTTTCAATATCAAGTTTTAATAGATGATGATCGTCGATTAACGGGGATTATGCATCAAAGAAGTGCTGATTTTCCAATTGGCGTTCCAGCAAACATCCAGTTTTACAGTGCTATGACCACCATGATTGCTCAACAAACAGACTGCACTCCATATGAGTTTGTGCATGTCATTGCTGATGCGCACATTTATGAAGATCAAATTGAAGGCGTGAAAAGATATTTGGACTCTCCTGTAGTTGAAAGTCCCAAATTAAGAATTGAAAAAGCTAAAGATATTTTTAGTTATAAAGTGGAAGATTTTATAATTACGGATTTTTTATCAGGTCCGAAAATTGAAATACCAGTTGCTGTTTAAAATTCAAGGGGCAAAATTATGTCTATCGTTCTAGTTGTCGCATATAATAAAAATCTTGTTATTGGTGATGGAGAAAAAATTCCATGGCATATTCCTGAAGAAATGAAATTCTTTAAGGAATATACAACTGGAAAGACTTGTATTATGGGAAGAAAAACTTGGGACTCTATTCCAAAAAAACACAAGCCTTTAAAAAATAGATACAATATAATTGTTACAAGATGTATTAAAAATATGCAAACTATAGATTTGGCAAAAAACAATTTTTATTATGTGCAATCTATAGAACAAGGCATAGAAAAAAGCTTGGAAGTTCATCCAAATAATGAAATATGCATTATAGGTGGCGGAGAAATATACAATTATTGTCTAGAAAACAATATTGTAGATAAAGTTGTAGCTAGTGAAATAAAAACACACAGAGATGTAGTTGGAGAAGTCTGTTTTCCAGACTTGAAAAAGTTGGATTGGGTGAGAAGAGTCATAAAAAATTATGATGAGTTTGAGGTTGTTGAATATTATAAATCAGAACCAATAATTCAAAAAGATTTTATTGATCCATCTTCTATTGTATTTGTAAATCAATTCGTTGTTCAACCTTTAGCCAAATCAATTTTAGGTTGGGTTGGACTTCAAGGATTTAAATATTATTGGGAAAAGATAAAGGTTTTTTACAGGAAAAAAAATGGAAAATCAAGTTCTCAGGGAATTTCTGGATCGTAATTACAAAAAAAGATTAAATATTCATTGTCTTGGCGATGCCATGATTGATGAATATTTCGAGGTAAAAATCAACAGAATTAGCCCAGAATATCCAGTGCCAGTTATGTTGTCTACAGGTAAAACAATTCAAAAACCCGGAGGTGTTGCAAATGTTGCATACCAATTTAAGAATTTGAATGTTGATTCAAATTTAATTTTTGTTGGAAGTATTCAAAATGCAGAATTTTTCACAAAAAATGGATTAAATGTTGGATGTTGGGCTGGAGGGTCTATTCCAATTAAGAGACGATATGTAGAAAACAATATTCAAGTTGCTCCTAGATTGGATATAGAAAATAAATTTTATGGATATAAAAATGAAGATTCTTTAAATCAAGAAGTCAAAAAATTATTAAACAAAATGAGAGACTACGAAAAGCCAGATGTTGTTGTGTTCTCTGATTATGACAAAGGTTTTTTCAATAATAAAGAAAATCCATTTAAAGAATTTTATAGTGGTGTAAAAAATATTGTAGATCCTAAAAATGGACCTTTAGAGAAATGGAAAGGCTGTGATATTTTTAAGCCAAATTCTAAAGAAGCACTTGAATTAACTGGCAAAGAAAATTGGAAAGATCAATCTTCTTTTTTGCAAAATAAATTAAAATGTCGGTCTGTTGTGATTACACAAGGTGGTGAAGGCGTAGTGGGAATTCATGATGGTGAATTTTTTGAATTTAAAAATGAAAACAAAGTGGTAGTGGAAAGTGTGGTTGGAGCAGGTGATTGCTTTGTTGCCTTTTTAGCTGCTTCTATAGGTCATGGGTTTGACGTTTTAGATGCTGTTGAAATAGCGTTTAAGGCAGGCGCATCGTATGTTCAAAATAGAATGAATAGACCAATTGTTTTGGCAGAATTGTTTGAAAACAAAATTGTTAA
>SESF01005605.1_pt1 | contig 18672 bp, 18 predicted proteins | sample 3171521 | NCBI WGS metagenome assembly SESF01 (sample SAMN10866945, study PRJNA518727) | freshwater metagenome | biome: subpolar coniferous forest; feature: holomictic lake; material: water; isolation source: holomictic Lake 227, 6 m and 8 m depth | place: Canada: near Kenora, Ontario | collected...
CGGGGGTGCGGAATGTCGGATATTACATCCTATTTTTATAATTATTGAGCCACTTACTTTGCCCCCCTTTTTTTAATTTTCGGCAGGCCAGCAAGCTTCGAAGCCAAAGAAGCCTTCAAATATCTCAGCCATAATCACAAGCCATTGACCCGCATCTTGTGCCGCATTTTTACCTGTTAATCACTTTATTTCAAATTTTCCAAAAACATTAAAATTATTAATTTCACACTGTCAGCCTGATTCTATTGATGAAAAAAATCATCATAAAACATAATTATTATTTACTGACTACACACTTTGTCATTAATGAACTACAATTTGATTAGCGAGACCGTATTAATTAAAGCCCTTGTCATATTACTGATCCAATAAAAAGGTATCATTGGCATAACAAGATAATAGAACCACCCAATCGTGGCTAACTAAGCACCAATAACAAAACACCAAGATACCGTCAACTATATGAACATAACCCCGGACAAACAAAATCAAAGCCTTGCCAGTAAAAGCATTTCAGCGCTTAAGTCGAACTATATCAAGGTGCTTGATTTCATTCTATCCTAATTATTAATAGAACGAATAATCCATGCAAGCAATCCATCGAGTAGCGACCAACACGGGTATTCTTTACCTGCGCATGGCAATAACCGTTTTTATTTCGCTCTATGCAACGCGTCTGGTGCTGACCGCTTTAGGCGTGGAAGATTTTGGTTTATATAACTTGGTGGGTGGCGTTATCGCCATGCTCGGTTTTTTAAACGCTTCAATGGCGGGTGCCACACAGCGTTTTATGTCCTTTGCCCAAGGTGCAGGTGATATCGATAAAGTCAAGCGCATCTTTAATATGAGTACGCTATTACATATCGGAATTGCCCTTGTCGTCGTCATCGTTCTGGAAATAGCCGGGTATTTCTTTTTTAACGGCCTGCTTGATATAGCCGTTGACCGTATGGCAACGGCAAAGCTGGTTTACCAATTTATGGTGATCAGCACACTGTTTACCATTGTGTCTGTGCCTTACGAAGCCGTTATTACCTCGCATGAAAATATGTTGTTTTATGCCATATTAGGGATAGTGGAATCGGTACTTAAATTAGCCATAGCGCTTTACATAACCTACGGCACACTTGACTTGCCGACTGGCTTGTCGATTTCAGCAGAGCAAATCCATATTACCTATAGCACGTTTGATAACTTAATTGTTTACGGCTTGCTGATGGCCGTCTTGTCCATTTTAATGCTGCTTATTCGTAGAATTTATTGCCACAGAAAATATTCGGAATGCGAGTTAAGTCTAAAAAAACACTACGACAAAAGCTTACTCAAACAGATAAGCGGTTTTGCCGGCTGGTCTTTTATGGGAACCGCGAGCAGCATGATTGCCAATTATGGACAAGGCATTTTGATGAATGTTTTTTTTGGCACAGTGGTTAATGCTGCTCAAGGTGTTACCAACCAGATTAGTGGACAGTTGGGGGTTTTTGCCACGACCTTATTAAAAGCGCTCAATCCAATGATTGATAAAAGCGAAGGGGCTGGCGATCGACGCTTGATGATTAAAGTAACCTAACAAACCAACAACTTTAGATGCGCCCACTAATAACGGCACATCCAATAAAACCCTGATAAACGAACCATAAAAAAACTAACAAAGTGACCACACAAACCATCCATCGCGTAGCGAAAAATACCGGTATTTTATATGCCCGTATGGCCATTACGATGTTTATTTCTTTATATGCCACACGCCTCGTGTTGGCAGCCTTGGGCGTAGCCGATTTTGGCTTGTTTAACCTAGTAGGAGGCGTTATTGCCATGTTGGGTTTTTTAAACAGCTCTATGGCAGCAGCCACGCAACGCTTTATGTCTTTTGCACAAGGCGCTGGCGATCTTGAAAAAGTAAAACGTATTTTTAACATGAGTACGCTCCTGCACTGGGGTATTGCTATAGTGACTTTACTAGTGTTAGAAATTGCAGGTTACGTTTTTTTTAATGGGGTTTTGAATATAGCACCAGAGCGATTAGGCGTTGCCAAGATTATTTACCAGTTTATGGTAATAAGCACTTTTTTTACCGTGATATCCGTGCCTTATGACGCGGTGATTACCAGCCACGAAAACATGATGGTTTATGCCATATTGGGAATCATAGAAGCTATTTTAAAAATGGGTATTGCCTTATACATTACCTACAGCTCGCAAGACCACTTGGTAGTTTATGGATTATTAATGGCTACCCTCTCTATTTTTTTATTGGTATTACGCCGCATTTATTGCCACAGTTACTATGCCGAATGTGTTTTGCACCTTCGCCAATATTACGACAAACCACTGTTGAAAGAGATCAGTGGGTTTGCAGGTTGGTCATTATTGGGGAGTTCTAGTAGTATGATAATGGGCTATGGGCAAAACATTATAATAAATATTTTTTTTGGAACTACCGTCAATGCTGCTCAATCTGTATCAAGGCAGCTATCAGGACAATTAAGCGTTCTTTCATTAACTTTAATAAAAGCGCTAAATCCAATAATAGACAAAAGTGAAGGTGCAGGAAATAGAGAAATGATGATGACGGCAACTATTATGGGTACAAAAATTTCATTTTTTTTATTAAGTTTTTTATTTGTGCCTTTTTTTTTAGAAATGCCATTTTTACTTCATTTATGGCTTCAAAATGTACCTGATTATACAATAGTATTCTGTTATCTAATGTTGACAGGAAGCTTATTAGAACAATTCTACATTCCATTAAATAATGCAATTGCAGCTGTTGGCAAAATAAAAACATTTCAAAAAATAGATTCTTTACTAAATATTCTACCATTGATTGTAGTATGTTTTTTTTATGTATTAGGATATCCTCCGCAAACATTTTATTTAATATCAATTATATTTATTATTTTTAAATTATTTAATGCATTATATGCTGCTAAAATAAATTGTGGATTGATAATTCCAATATTTATGAGAAATATTGTATTGAAATGTTTTTTATCATTTTTCTTGACTTTGGGGATAAGTTTTTTACCCATTTTATTTCTTCATCAAGGGTTTTTTAGATTAATCCTGGTATTAGCTTTAGGAATAATATTTTATCCAATTATGATATGGAATATTGGTATCAACAAGAATGAAAAATTTGAATTAAAAAAAATATTTGAAATTATTTATGAAAAAATTACATTTAAAAACAAAAAACAAAATTTTAATTAAAAATCTTATATTGTATCCATTCAGAATATTAGGTTTATTGTTTCTCAGAAATAAAAAAATAACTATAGTTACAGCAGCAAGTTCCAATCATTTTAAAAGCATGTTGCAATTGATAAATTCAATAAAATTGCTTGAAAAAGGGAAGTTTGAATTAGTAGCTTATGATCTTGGTTTGAAAAAAGATGAAAAAGATTTTTTTAATAAAATAAACCCAAATATTTCACTAAAAGAATTTGATTATTCTAACTATCCTTCCTTTTTTAATATTGAAATAAACGCAGGTGCATTTGCTTGGAAACCAACAATCATTTATTATGAATATAATCTTTTGAAAAAAAACGACTATATTCTTTGGTTGGATGCAGGTTGTTTTTTAACTAAATCATTGTTTTTAGTAAAAACAGTATTGTGGTTAGATGGTTTATATTGTACATTTTCTGGGAATATAATAAAAAACTTCACTCATGTTAAAACCTTAGAAACGATTGGGAAAGAAGAAATAAATACTTTAAAGATGTTTCAGGCAAGTACCATTGGCTTAAAAGTTGGTTCCAAAGAAAATGATGCATTGATAAATTCATGGTATAGAAATTCATGTCAAGAATCGATAATTTCTCCCAAAGGCAGTAATCTTAGTAATCATAGATATGATCAATCTTTGTTATCAATTCAGATATACAAATCGTATAATACCTTAAAAAGACCCTTTTTATCATACCAAACTAATGAAATTCAATTGCATAAAGATATTGGATAATTTCAATTTCATATAATTTAATCTAAACTATCAGGAATTACGAGACAAATATGCAGGCCGATATAAAGCATTAACTTTTTCTGCCTGGATAAATAATAAAGAGGATTGTTAATGACAAAAGATATTAAAAAATATGATTTTATTGATGCCCTGAGAGGATATGCAATTCTTGTTGTGATACTTCATCATTGTCGTAACGTTATCACGCCAATAAATACACCCTTAAAGGTTATAATGAGTAATGGAGTGCGTGGATTTCAACTCTTTTTTATTGCAAGTGCTTCCACTTTTTTTATGTCATGGGAATCTAGAAATCCTAGTAAAAATCATCCTAGATTTTATTTTTTAAACTTTCAAAAAGGGAATCTATCTAGTTTTTATTTTTCTTTATATACATTTATTTTTAATGCCTTCTTATCGTATTTTTTTATATGGTAGTGGAGAGAAGCGGTGTTAAATTTGGCAATGCTTTAATCAATACAATTGAAAAACAAATCGCATGAATAATTTCTCAATACTCATTAACACTACTGACAGCTTTGAAGATTGCTGGATTCCTTTTTTTACATTATTTAAAAAATATTGGCCAGATTACACAGGTAAAATATACTTAAATACAGAAACAAAAGTGTTCACTTACCCAGGGCTAAACATTATCTCTATTCAGAATAATCAAGCTACTCCTGATAGTAAAATCACCTGGAGTGAATGCTTGCTTAGAGCTTTAAAAAGTATTGACAATGAAGTCATTCTTTATATGCAGGAGGATTATTTTTTAAAAGATGATGTAAAAAATGATCTTGTGGAAAAGTATGTGTCGATGATGCAAGAAAATTTATCCATGCATTGTATTCATTTGACAGATTCGGCAGTAATCCCTGATAAAAAATCAGATCAATTTGAAGGCCTGTATTCGGTAGTATTAAAACAGCGTTATCGAATCAGTTGCCAAGCGGCATTATGGCGTAAAGATACATTAAAAACCTATTTAAGAACGTATGAAAGCGCGTGGGAATTTGAAGAATTTGGCTCCAAACGCGCCACTATTGCAAACGACAATTTTTATGTCGTAGATAATCAATGGGTTAAACTAAATAAATTTGAAATAATCCCCTATATTTTCACCGGGATTATTCAAGGCAGGTGGTTTGAAGAAACGGTGCCACTGTTTCAGAAACATAATATTCATATTGATTATACAAAAAGAGGCTTTGTTAAAGATGCAAAGCCGAAACCACTGAGTAAAAAAGTAAAATATCAATGGAAAAGGCTTCCTACTTTACTTAAATATAATATAGAGTTATTAAGAAATAACAGTCATTAGACAACTACCAAAGATTGGTTTTTTCTGGAAGATACCTGGTTTTTTACTGTAAAACAATTAAAAGTAGAATAATGAACATAATATCTATATATACCTTAAAAGCACTGCGAAAATATTATGAGAAATGTTCAGGTGCAAACAAACCCCCTAAACTTGAATGTGCACATGACACCGATAAGGCCGCGCAAACTATATTCAATGCTTTGATGTCAGACAAGCCTTGTATGTTTGCACGTTTTGGTGCTAATGAGATTTTATGTTCAGTAAGCTATTCTGAGAGCGTATTTTGAATAATCTAAAACTTACACATCCTAAATATCGTCCTGATATAGATGGCTTGCGTGCTATTGCAGTACTTTCAGTGGTTGGCTTCCATGCTTTTCCTTTTTGGATAAAGGCTGGTTTTGCTGGTGTAGATATTTTTTTTGTTATTTCAGGTTATCTTATTTCCACAATTATTTTTGAGAATTTAGAACGAAAAAGTTTTTCAATAATTGAGTTTTACAACCGTCGGATTAAACGTATATTTCCTGCGCTAATATTGGTTTTATTTAGCAGCTTTATATTTGGCTGGTTTGTCTTACTACCGGATGAATACAGTCATCTTGGCAAACACATGGCTGCGGGTACTGGCTTTATTTCTAACTGGGTACTTTGGAGTGAGAGTGGATATTTTGATAATGCTGCAGACACTAAGCCTTTATTACATTTATGGTCGCTAGGTATTGAAGAGCAGTTTTATTTCGTTTGGCCATTCATTCTTTGGGTTACATGGAAATGGCGCTTGAATATTTTGTCAATCACAATATCTATTGCAATCATTTCTTTTGTTTGGAATATATATCAACTTGAAAAAGACCCTGTAGCCACTTTTTACTTGCCACAAACAAGGTTTTGGGAATTACTCATTGGATCATATTTAGCTTATTTTACTTTATTTAAAAAATCTCTCTTAATCCCTTTTTTCCAAAGAGAGGGACTGAATAATTACAATTATTCTAATCTTAAATCATTTATTGGTGCAATAATGATTGGGTGCGGTATTTTGTTTACCAATGAGCAATCGTTCCCTGGTTGGTGGGCAGTTCTCCCGACAATAGGAACAGCGCTAATAATCTCTGCTGGCCCAAAAGCTTGGGTTAATCGCGTTATTCTTTCTAATGGTATTTTGGTGCGGGTTGGTCTAATTAGTTTTCCCTTGTATTTGTGGCATTGGCCTCTTTTATCTTATGCCCGCATTATTAACGGTGGTTTACCCTCGATAAAATTGCGTATATTATTAGTCATTACTGCAATTTTAGCCGCTTCGCTAACTTATAAATTTATTGAGAAACCAATTCGATTTGGCTTAAAAAATAGATACTCTGTATTAACACTAACTACATTAGCATTAATATTAGGTATTGTGGGTTTTGGATCTTACTCTTATGAAGGGTACAATTCTTTGCGTAATATTGAAAACTTTACAATGAATTCAAAAGTGGCAGAGCAACTTGTTGGTCCAGGATGGAAATATAGCACTAATAAGACGTGTCTAACCCAATATCCTTTCAAAGAATCAATAGGGTTTTGTATTAAAAATACCGATGATAAGCCAGATATTTTATTGTTAGGTAATAGTCATGCCAACCAACTCTATCCTGGGTTCACGATAAATACTAAGTTAAAAAACCATAGCGTTCTATCGATAGGCTCATGTGATCCAGTAATGGACGACAATCCTGATAAGAATGGTACCTGTTATGGTGATAGACAATTGCAGCAACAAAAATTTATTAACGAAATAGTCAGTACCTCTAAGTCAGTAAAATTTGTCGTAATTGATGGTCTGAGTAGACAGCCTTCTAGTGAATATATTTCATTATTACAAAAACGCATAGCCTTTTTTGAAAGTAATGGAGCAAAAGTTATCATATTTACTCCCCATCTAAGATTAGAATTTGATCCAAAAAATTGTTTTACACGCCCACTTAGATCTACGAGCAAAAACTGCACACTTCCATTGCAAGTAAGAGATGAATACCTTGCACAATTTAGACCATTGATGATATCCATTGCTAGAACAAACCCTAAGACTCTGTTTTTTGAACAAAATGGCATGTACTGCGATACTAAACAATGCGGCTTCATTAAGTATGGTATGCCGCTTGAAAGAGATTTTAAACACCTTTCAGAGTTCGGATCAATTGAATTAGCAAAAAACTTCGTGGCATGGACTGAAGTTAATACCCCAGAACTACTAACTAAAAATTAATAGGCGCATGAAAACAACTGAAAATCTATCACTTTGAGTAAAAAATTATAGTATCTTAGTATGAATAAACTCACAATTAGCGGCTTAAAAGTGCTGAAAAAAATTTATTGTACATGTCTTCGCTCACAAAATTTACCCAAGCCCGAATGTGAACAAGATCCTGATAAAGCTGCGCAAATTATTTTCAATGCATTGATGTCAGACAAGCCTTGTATGATTGCACGCTTTGGCGCTAATGAGTTGTCTTGCTTAGGAAATTACATTGGGGTAAAGAGCCAGAAAAATAGGGTAATGGATTATATCAAGGGTGTAACAAAGTCTTGGTGGTGGGAACCAAAAATCATTAATTTAATGCAGCAGGGGGCAGGTTATTTTCCGGCAAGAATCGATAAAATTGAACAGTTTTGTGACTTAATGATACAGGATATTCCTGAAGTCAATATATTAGGCTCTTGGCTACCGGATGAGCAGTTATTTGAGCACGAGTTAACAAACTGCCAAATAGTAAATTTTGAATTATTAAACCCCTACTTTTCAAAAACGCCATGGACCAAAGCCCTGGCAGGGAAAAAAGTTCTAGTAGTTCACCCCTTTGCACGCACCATAACGCAACAATATAAAAAACGTGAATTATTGTTTAAAGATAATCTTTTACCGCAATTTCAATTGATGACGATACAAGCTGTACAAAGTATTGCGGGCAACCCCACCGGCTTTGCTGATTGGTTTGAAGCCCTTGACTTTATGAAAGCCGAAATAGATAAACAGGATTATGATATTTGCCTGATTGGTTGTGGCGCTTATGGCTTTCCTTTAGCGGCTCATGTGAAAAGAAGAGGAAAAAAAGGCTTTCAATTAGGCGGTAGCCTGCAACTCCTCTTTGGTATCAGGGGAAAAAGATGGGAAAACGCAAATTACAATAGCCAATACAATTACGCACAATTAATCAATGAGCATTGGGTTAAGCCAGGAGATGAAGAAAAACCAGAAGGTGCTGTTAATGTCGAAGGCGCTTGTTATTGGTGATTATTAATAATAAATAAGATATAGGAACATTATAACTATGCATATAGGAATAGCCGGCCCAATTTACATACCTTCTATAAACCTTAAATATACTGGGGACAGACATAAGTGGCCGGTAGGGATGGGTGGAGTTCCGGTAAACCATTTAATCAATGCGCTACTTGAATTAGGGCATCATGTTTCTGTATTTAGCTCATCACCTGAAATTGAAGTAGGGGACTCATTTGAGTGGCATGAAGATAATATATCGATTTATTTGGGGCCACGCAGAAAAAGAACAAGGAATCTTTGTGGTGATTTTTTTTCAGTAGAAAGAGATTATATAAAGAATGCAATAACAAACACGAAGCCTGATTTGGTTCATGCACATTGGCAATATGAATGGGCTTGGGGTGCATTGGATAGTGGTTTTCCGGTTCTGGTAACGTGCCATGATTCACCGTGGCACGTCTTTAAAGCACAAGCTGACTTATATCGTTTTTTTAGACTGATAATGGCTTTAATTGTTATCAAAAAAGCAAATAATCTGACAACGGTATCAGGCTATTGTGCAAAAGGTTTACAGCTATTGACATCCAAAAAAATTAAAGTAATTCCTAATTTTGAGCCTGAAGAGGTTTTTAATCTCTATCAAGTAAATCGGGTTGTTAATAAAGGATGCTGTATTGCAATGGTTAATAATGGCTTTACAACACGAAAAAATGTAGAAATAGGCATTGAAGCCTTTGTAAGACTTCGAGATCAAAATCCTGATATCGAATTACACCTTTTTGGCTCATCGTTTGCCGAAGGAGAGGAAGCTCACGAGTGGAGTAGAAAACGCTTCCCTCTGGATAATATTTATTTTCAGGGTGCTTTTTTATTTAGCGATTTAATGAAAAGATTATCTGTAATGGATGTATTTCTTCATACTTCCATAGAAGAATCATTTGGTATGGTGTTGGTTGAAGCGATGGCGATGGGTATTCCGGTTATTGCGGGTAAAAGTTCAGGTGGGCCGCAATGGATACTAAACGAAGGAGGAGGATTACTGGTAGATATAACGAACATTGATGATGTGAAAAATGCCTTACAAAGCCTACTTGAAACAGATCGTTATAATAAGCTATCGTTAAAAGCCCGAGATGTGGCGGTGAGTCGATTTGGAAAAGATAAAGTGGTGGGGCAGTATATAGATGCTTATAAAGCATTACTACCACAATTTTATTGAGCTGTAAGTATGCAATTTAACAATAAGCTATAGGTGATCGCACATGAAAGTAATTCATATTTTTGGGGAATTAAAGCCATCTGGAGGAGAGGCGATGATGTTAAGTGCTGCGCCAATGTGGTTATCCGTAGCCGAGATGCATATATTGAGTACGGGTGATGAATCTGTTGGTGTATATGCAGAGAAACTATCGAAAGCTGGTTATGTTATTCATCACATACCTTTCAGAAAGAGTGTTTCATTCTTTATAGATCTAGTGCGTCTTTTGCGCAAAGAGAAGTACGATGTTGTGCATATGCATACTCAACGTGCCAGCCTTTGGTTTGCTTTAATATCACGGTTGGCTCTTGGATCCTCGGCAAATCTCATAAGAACAGTACATCATATTTTCAAGTTTGATGGCTGGCTTCGAAGCAGGATAAAAATAGAGCGATACTTGGTGAGATCTTTACTTAACGTCACCTTGATATCGAACAGTCCTTCGGGCAAAAAAAATGAGCTTATTAGGTATGGTTCTGATAATAGGCTGATACCCAATTGGTATGACAGTGCTTTCTATGTACCGCCAACGGATACGCAGAGAGCTAAAATACGGTATGTTCTGGGCTATAATGAGGATACTTGCATTTTTCTCTCTTTGGGCGGCAACTGGTACTACAAAAATTATGGGATGATTGTCGAGGCACTTGCATTATTGCCCACTGATATAAATATTTTGTATGTGCAGGTTGGAGTGCAAGGCGAAGGGATGCCACTTGAGACTACTGCGCTACACCTTGGCGTGGCTGAAAGGTTGCGTTGTATGGGTGTTGTAGATGACCCAAGGATGTATTTGCAGGCAGCCGATGTTTATATGATGCCTAGCTCTGAAGAAGGCTTTGGCGTTGCAGCAGTAGAAGCAATGGCATGTGGGCTTCCAGCAATATTGAGTGATGTTGAAGCACTTTGCGACTTTAGAGAAAATATACCTGGTATTGAATATATAAATCCGAATCCGCAAGAGATTGCTAATGCGATGGTGAAGCTTGCACAACTATCAGTTACAGAACGTAAGCGTCTTGGATACTTTATTGCAAATGCAACAAAACAAAATTATGGACTAGAGTGTGGTGCAAAAAGTTATTTGCAATTGTACCAGTGATTATAATTAATTATGCATCAGTGATTATCGGCAACAATGTGTTTATCGGAATAGGAAGCAAGGTCATGTTTGATGTTAAAATGACCTCAATAGAGTTAATAGTGCCTGGTGAATTCTAAACAATAATATTCCTTGTAATTCTATCTATGTAGGCAACCCAGTTGCAGTTATTAGTGTCTTATAATCCTGAAAAATTAAATCGGAGTAGTGACTATTTACATAGAACATACCATTGACATTGACAACACCTACAGATTACTAAACGACACTAATCACTGTTTTTTATTAAAATATTAAAGCTAGTTTTGAAGTAGGATTGAGTTATGAAAACAGAGTTTAGATACAGGGCACTCACTATAATAGTATTTTGTGCATACATTATATTGGGATCGTTTAGCGGAGACTTTACCCAAAGTCCTAAAAGCACAGAAGGATTTCCATATCATAGAATTTTAATGCTACTGACTGCTTTTATTTTTTTATTCAATCCCCAACAAGTGCTTATTGCCTGCAAAAAAAACAAAATTTTAATCACACTGCTTTTATATTTACTATTAACAGCCCTATGGGCCAATAGTCCGTTGGAGACCGTCAAGACCTTTATATTTCTCTCGTCAGCGTTTATTATTTCGATATTAAGCGCACTGGCCTTTTCAGAAAATAAAGTCGTTTTAATCAGATGGTTATTTTGGTTATTTTTACTGCTAACATTGGCAAGCATCATTACCGCGCTTTTTTTTCCAAGTATTGGCGTTAAGATTGGAGAGGAGGGCGATGCAAGATGGGTAGGTATTACCCAGCACGCTAATGCATTAGGTGAGCTATCATTACTATTAATATGGCTATCATCTAACCTGTTTTTCTTGGCAAAAAGCAACATTGAAAAACTTATCATACTGTTTGCAATAAGCGCAGCCTTCTATTCCATACTTAAAGCGGACAGTATGACCAGCTTTATTACGGCAATAGTCATATCCAGCTATGTTTGTTACTACTATCTCTTCTGGCGATTGAGCCCATCAATTAAATTAGTTTTCTACATTATCGCTGCCTTAAGTTTTTTGATTACTATCACTTTTTACATGAGCGCCTCTGAGTTGGCAGATACCACGTTGGCATCAGCAGGAAGAAATACAACCTTTACAGGACGCTCCACTCAATGGAAAATTGCTCTCACAGAAGCAGTTGATCATTTAGTTTTTGGACTAGGCTTTGATGATCTCGGACAATTAACAAAAAAATATCATGTCAGGATGAACATGTTACACAATGGGTACATTGAAAACTTAGTTAAAGGTGGTCTCGTTGCGAGCATGCTACTGACTTTTCTTTTAGTAAAAACGTTTTTTCATCAATTAAGAATTAAGTCAACCTACAAGCATGATTTTATTTTTTTAAATACAGGCCTTATTATGCTATTACTTCATAACATTACCGAGTCCTCAATATTACGGGGCCTGAGTCCATTAAGTATATTTATCATATTTATTATTGTTTTAACAAGCATAATTCCAATAACTAATAAAGATAAATCGTTAGCAACCGCTCAATAATAATGAATAACAATTTTTTTTTATTTAACACACCACAAATATCCGACCTTTTTATTTGGCAAAATATTAATCTGGCACTTTGATAGTTTATATGGTTTCACCAATCTTTAATGAGGAATGACTGATATGCAATCCATTGCAGTTTTAATGACTTGCCATAACCGGCGAGAAACAACGATTGCCTGTCTGGATGCGTTGTTCCAAAACGATTTGCACGATGTTTCTTTGCAAACGTTTCTCGTGGATGATGGCAGTACTGATGGCACGACTGATACCATTAAAAAGCGTTATCCGATAGTTAATGTAATCCCCGGTGATGGCAATCTCTTTTGGAATCGCGGCATGCATTTAGCCTTTGAGCAGGCGCTGCAAATTGGCTTTGATGCCTATTTGTGGTTGAACGATGACACGATGCTTTACCCCCAAGCTATTCAGCAATTATTGCAAACCAAGTTAACCGAATCAGATGGCGAGACTATTGTGGTAGGTGCGGTTTGTGATCAGGATACCGGTATTCGTACTTATGGTGGAGCGCGTTATCTTGACCCTGTATTTCGCCCCTTTCTGTATGAACAACTATCACCCAATGGTAAGCCACAAGAAGTTGATGTATTTAACGGTAATGTAGTGTTAATCCCTAATGCTATTGCCAGAAAATTAGGCAATCTTGACCCGGTCTTTGAGCATGGAATGGGGGATATTGATTTTGCAATGCGTGCTCGCAAACTAGGCATTAAAATCCTGATGACTGCTGATTGTGTAGGCACTTGCTCTGTAAATAGTGCTGAGGGGACTTACAAAGACAAGAAACTCTCTTTTAAGACCAGAATAAGTCAATTATTTTCACGCAAAGGGCAGCCTTTACGTTCATGGTTTGCAATGTGCTGGCGACATGGCGGGTTGCTGTGGCCACTCCATTTTTTGTCGGGCTATATTAAAATCATCATTGGCCGTAATTAAAGATTAAGCGGCTGGATATAAAAATGAATAAGAATTACGCAGCCATTAATTTACAGAAAATAGAAAGTGAAGCTGATCATAGAGTATCTTTCTAAGGATTCTACCAATCATTTACGAAGTATTAAGTGCACAATGAATATACACCGACTACTCAAAACGCTTTTTTATCCCTCTCAGTTAACTGCGGAGGCTGGTGGGGCGATTATCCGTAAAGCACTTCAAGACACCAAACCTTTAATGGTTGCCAGATTTGGCTCAGTTGAGATTAAGGGTGTTTTATATCAGCGATTACCTAAAATTATTCGTCCTTTTGTTAAGGAGAAGGTTTTCGCTCCAATGAGTAACAATGCCGGTTTCTTTCCTGTATCGGATAAAGCGATACAGGAATTTTCAAACCTAATGATTGAAGATATGAAGCAATTGGACGTTCTCGGTTCGTGGCGCATTGAAGAAAAATTTCTGCTGAAGTATTTTCCTAATGCAAAACGGGTTGGATTGAGAGCACTGGAATCCTATTTATCTGAAAACCCTTGGACTGAAATGCTTGAGGGGCTAAAAGTGCTGGTTATTCATCCATTCAATACAACCATTGAGCGCCAGTACCATGAGAAGAGAGAATTGCTTTTTGAGGACAAGAGAATTCTCCCCCGGTTTAAATCACTGGAAACGGTCGAGGCAGTACAGACGATTGCAGGCAATAAGGGAGAATTCGATAATTGGTTCGAAGCATTGGATTCCATGAAGTCTGCCATCGATTCAAAAGATTACGATGTTGCCATCATCGGCTGTGGTGCGTATGGATTTCCGTTGGCGGCCCATGTAAAGCGCAATGGAAAGAAAGCGATCCATCTTGGCGGTGCTACACAAATACTTTTTGGCATTAAAGGGCGGCGCTGGGACGATCACCCCTTAATTTCACCCTTATATAACGAGTATTGGGTTCGTCCCGCGCCTGAAGATGTGCCGTCTGATGCCAATAAAGTTGAAAATGGCTGTTATTGGTGACTCACGCCTTATGCCAGCAGTGAGATAATGGATATTATCCTAGGCAAAGAGGTAGCAACTCGGCACGCCCCTTACATTTTATTTCTCTGCTTCCATTTTTTAAGAGTGCGTTAGCATGTACATTACAATAGATACATCTGCTTTGATTGCCGTTATTGCTAATGAGCCGCATAAAAACAAAATTATTAAATTAACAGAAGGTGTCAATCTATGCACGCCAACTTCGGTTCATTGGGAAATAGGTAACGCTTTTTCAGCGATGTTGAAGCGTAATCGTATCGATATTGTTCAAGCACAATCTTGTCTTCATGCCTATCGAGTAATTCCCCTCAAGTTTGTTGAAGTTAATCTGGAACAATCTTTAGAATTGGTTGATAGGCTAAAAATTTATGCTTATGATGCGTACCTTATCCAATGCGCCAAGCAATCAAAATCAGCGCTACTCACTCTGGATAATGGTTTGTGTCAAGCCGCAAAATCCGTTGGCATTACGTAATTGGAGTTGTAATTATGCACGTTTATACTTTTTCAGAAGCAAAACAAAATTTTTCTTCTTTATTTGATCAGACTAAAGAAGAGGGATCTGTTCAGATAACTAGAAAAGATGGTCAATTGTTTATGTTGATGCCCATTGCACCTGTAAAATCCCCTTTAGATGTTCCCGGCGTTGATCTAAATTTGTCTACGGATGAAATTGTTGGCTTTGTTCGAGAAGGCAGGAACAGGTTTGGTTATGACCAATGATGATTCTGATGCCGGTCGGGGCTTGCAAGCCCCGACCGGCTCAGGGATTATATCCAACTCACCCCGCTCTATAATTTTTAGGATTCTTTCCTTAACCATTCTTTAAATGGATAACCAATGCTGAATATTCTATTAGCAACCGGACGACAACTGCAAACCCGCTTAAAATTACTCATATCAAGAAAAATAACCAGAGTTGGTAGTGACCTCCACATAGGTGCTGGTAGTCATTTTTGGGCACCAGAATCTATTTCTATCGGTAAGGGTGTTTATATTGGCAAAGATGTGTTGGTCGAATGTAATGCTGAAATTGGCGATTACGTTCTTATTGCTAACCGTGTGGCACTGGTTGGGCGGCGCGACCATGATTTCCGTGCGGTCGGTATCCCAGTCCGTTTCTCGCCTTGGGTAGGCAGCAGTTATCCACCCAGTCCGTACAGAGAAGAGAAGGTTGTTGTTGAATCCGATGTTTGGCTTGGCTTTGGTGTGATTGTGTTATCCGGTGTCAGCATTGGCCGGGGTGCGATTGTTGCCGCAGGCGCGGTAGTAACACGGGATGTTGGCGCTTATGAAATTGTGGCCGGTAATCCGGCAATAAAAGTGGGAACACGTTTTAAAGACGACAGCACCATTGAACACCATGAAACTTCCATGCAAACCGGACATTTTAAATCTTCCGAACGTGGTTATGACCATTGGCTAATCGAACCTGGATCAAAACCAGACCTTACAACCCGCTAACAGGTAACTGAATGAAAAAAGTTGTTATTCTTCAACATCGATTATTGCATTATCGCTTGGGGTTGTTCGAGCACCTTCGCAAAGCCTGTGAAGTGAGGGACATTAAGTTGCATTTGGTTCATGGACAACCCACTAAACGCGAAGAAAAAAAGCGCGATGTCGGGACTTTGCCTTGGGCGGATGCGGTGGTGAATCGCTATGTGTCTGTCGGCAGTAAAGAAGTGCTTTGGCAACCGTTTCCAAGACAACACCGCGACGCTGACTTAGTGATTGTGATGCAGGAAAATCGTCTGCTTTCCAATTACCCCTGGCTTTTTCTACGCGGCTTGCATAAAGCCAAAGTGGGCTATTGGGGACATGGCCGTAATTTTCAGACACGTCGTCCAACCGGTTTACTGGAAAAGTGGAAACAGTTTTTGGTGGGCCGGGTCGATTGGTGGTTTGCTTACACTGACCTGACGAAAGACATTCTGCTGGCCGATGGTTACCCCGAAGAGCGCATAACCGTGCTGGATAATGCCATTGATAACGAAGGTTTTGTTACTGATTTGACTGCAATTACCGATGCCCGCCTTGCAGAAATAGGCAGCGAGCTTGGCTTGCCTGAAAGTGCTCACATTGGTTTGTATTGCGGCTCACTCTATCCGGACAAACGTCTGGATTATATGGTGGCGGCGGCTGACAAAATTCAGGCTGCGTTGCCTGATTTTCATTTGCTTATTATTGGCGATGGCCCCAGTGCATCAGAAATTAAGGACGCTGCGCTCACTCGGCCTTGGTTACATTGGCTTGGGGTGCGTAAAGGCGTTGAAAAGGCCGCTTATTTTCGTTTGGCTCATGTGGTATTAAATCCCGGTTTGGTAGGCTTGCATGTGTTGGATGCATTTTGCGCAGGCGTACCTATGGTCACCACCGCCGATGCCCGGCACAGCCCCGAAATTGCTTATCTGAAGGATGGCGAGAATGGCCTGGTAGTGCAAGGTGATGCGGGTGCTTATGCCGAAGCCATCATTGGTTTGTTACAAAATCCGTCACACTATGCACAGCTGCAAGCCGGTGCACTGGCTGGTGCCCAACACTATACTTTACAGAACATGGTAGAGCGCTTTGCTGACGGCATTGAACGGTGTTTGTTGATGGAGAGGAAGATTTAGCTGTTTGCTGGTTACCCTATTTTGCAAATTTTAATGGTTTCAAACAAGCCCTCCTATTCTTAATGCATTTAACTTATTAGTTTTAAATGCCTTAGATTTATTTATCCTTACGAAGCGTGACGGGGTTTGTAACTCCGTCACTCACGTTTAGAATGCTATTGAAGTCTTCATGCGTTTCGGTCTGGGTTGCAATCCCCGACTACCAACTTTAGACGGGACAAGCAAAAAGCCTTAACCGCGTCAATAGGGTTAACTTAATGATAAAGCATCAAAAGAAACCGTTCGCTGATCGGAGTCCAAGCGAGTTGTCCGCTTCGACTCCGATCAGCGAACGATTTAACCTTAAAGTGTCCCGCCTTAAGTAGGTAGCCCAATCCGGATACCTACTTAAGCGGGGACAGATAACATGCCTTTAAGGGATGGTATCTGTAAAATCGTCGCGCTTTAAATGGGTTGCTCTATTGTGGGAGCGACGCCTACGTCGCGACTAACGTTTGTTTCAAATCGCGATGTAGGCGTCGCTCCTAGGAAGTTAGCTACCAACTTGAGGCCATAGGATGTGCTGAACAAAATGAAGCGCATCAATCGCGAACGATGCGCCTCCCGGCGTCGGCAATCCTATACCAGACGAAACACAGCAAGCCCTAGTGGCTAGTACCCTCTTTAAAAACATCCTCTAAACTCGGCGCGGTAATGGCACTAATTAACCATTCTTTGAACTGATCTTCGCTGGCGTCTTTAAGTCTATTATCGACTGCATCAGACAACTCACCCAAACGATGGATAAGCATTAAACCCAGCATTTTGGCCTCGCCTTCTTGCAATCCTTCCTGTTTTCCTTTTGCCATTCCTTTGACCATTCCTTTCGCAATTCCCATTCTTTCTACACTCGTTACATATTGCATTTTTTCATTCTCCTCAAGGATTTCGATTTCTTGCCATAATTGTTGCTCAAGTTCTTCGGGTAAGCGCATCATCCAGTCAATTGCGCCAAACAGGTCGATGACCCGTTGTTTATCCCATTTGCGTTGATAGAGTAATCTTACTAATAACTGCTTGGCCTTATAGCGCTCCTAATCATTCTTTCGAGTCCGCTGTGTCAGGATGTGCGTGGCTGTCACTACAGCAAACGAGTTATCCACTTCCAGCAGTTCATCCACCTTGTTGTGATAATCGGTCAGCTTGGCAATGGGAAAACGGATAGAGGTTTCACTGCCCAATACACTGTAACTGAAATAATCCGGTCGCCAATTGGTGTGCTCATCGGCCAGCTCTGCAAAACTGGCTACAGGCCTGTCATAGCGGTCGTAAATACGATAATTGTAGACAAACATCCGCTTGGCAAATTCAGCTTGCCGGGTTCCTTGTACCTCAACGTGAATATAAATCCATTTTTCATCGCCATTTAGCAATGTCACCCTGACCAGTTTATCGACAAAACGTTTCCCCAGTTCCGCATCCTGCACCACTGCCCATAGTTCCTGATCCAGAAAAACATGCTCTTTTGACCAATCGATCCGAGCATAAGCCTCTGGAAAATAAAACTCTATCAACCCGGGAAAATAATGTTCAACGGCCTCTTTCCACGGA
>SESF01015508.1_pt1 | contig 18672 bp, 17 predicted proteins | sample 3171521 | NCBI WGS metagenome assembly SESF01 (sample SAMN10866945, study PRJNA518727) | freshwater metagenome | biome: subpolar coniferous forest; feature: holomictic lake; material: water; isolation source: holomictic Lake 227, 6 m and 8 m depth | place: Canada: near Kenora, Ontario | collected...
GTTGCGTCTGAGGCAATAACGGGTTGGCCATCGCAATACAGTTCTGCGATTGCTGCTCCATCGCCTGCACGGTTTGTGGCTTCAACGACGACTTCGTTTTGTCCCTTTTTGAGTTGCTTCAGCACATCATGTACATCCACAACCATCCATGAGGTTCGGAGTCCAACCTTCAGGCTATTGAGAGAAACCCCATTCATATACAACGTATAGCTGTCATCCGCTGTGACACGGATGTTTGCTTTCTTGGGTAGAGTGTCGAGCGAAAAACGCTTTTGCATCTTGAACGTTCCGGTTGCTTCGTTGGGATGCCAAATCCAGCTGGCCTTTGGGCTGAATGCCTCCGTAGATGCATGATAGCTAGGTTTCCTCGTGGTCATGACGATATAGCCACGCCCTGCTTTCGGATAACGGGCTAGTAACGTATTGGCTCCTGGGTGGAGGGTTACGGCTGAGGCCTCTGTAACTCGTTGGGCGTTCACCCAGATAGCATCTGGCTTCAAAGCACCGCCCACGTCCGGATAGGCGACCGTCTGCTTTTCGACAGGGATAGTTGTCCAGACATAATACATGGGACCGGCATCTTCCGCAGTATAGATGGTTTCATTTTTTCCGCCGGAGGGTTTTCCGAGACAAAGGAACTCATCAGTGATGACACCTTTGAGGCCATGATAACCTTGATGGCCGGGGTCGCCTTTTTTACCCCACCGCCATGAAAATTCATAAGGCTTCCAGGTGTAATTTTTGCCATTAAAGGGTAGGGCATTCTTTGGCTGGATCGATGTGAGTTGCAATAGGTCATCAGCTGGAAAATCTTTTGGCAAGGGTCCCAGCACCCACATCTTCGGGCCGAAGCTGGATTCGGTTTCAACAGGCTTTGATTCATGTTTTCCGGCGACTTCTGCTTGGTAGTGATAAATTCTTGCCTCCGCACCGATGAATGTATCTGTTGCTGGCCAATGGAAATCACCAAAGCGGTTATCGAGAGCAGGTTTAATTTCAAACCCCCAGTCTTTGTTGTCGATGGCAATGGTTCTGGCAATTTCCGCTTTCTTGCTGGTGGCGTCCTGCCGGATTGTCTTGCCTGGCGAGAACACGATCAGTTGAACAGCTTTTTTGTCGAAGGGCAATTGAAGCGTCGTTTCGGTCTCAGACTGTTTGACGACTTCGAGTGCTCTTGTTGTCCCGTCCCACGGGTTCCAAAGTTCGACTTTTCCTGTTGAGCGGAAAGTTGCGGCTGAGTTTTGGGAAGCATCGTAAATCATATAAACATCGCGAGCGCCGATACGCCGATGGTTGATAATGCCTTCTCCGGTGTAATCGCGGGGAAATGTTTTTTCTATAACAGCGATAACTTCGTCTACTTTCTCGACACGCGTTGTCAATTGGTTTACGCATTTGTCAACTTCCGGGTCATTCGAACCGGCTCGATCTGTTGAAACCGGGACATCACCGATAATGATGACCAGCCCGCCCGCCTTTTGGAATTCCACAGCCTTTTGGAGCGTGGACCAGCGCACCGCCTTCATTGATGGCAACACCAATGCACGATAAATTTCGCCACTGACTTGAAGTGTCTTACCGATTACTTTTGCACGTGCGAGAGACTCGAAGTCCATGTAATCAAAGTCAATACCTTTTGCATAGAGCGCGTCACCGGTGCGGAATGCGGTCTCAACTGACTTTCTTCCTCCTGTTTGGTCCACTTCCATTGCGGCTACGGGATACAGGACAGCCACATCTGCACAATGATGACCTTGGCTCATGAGAAAGCTTAAACGTTCCACGCATTTCATAAGCGATTTCATGTGCACCCAGTAGGGCATATGAAAATGATTGCAAGGAGGAGCCCATTCCCACCAACCGCCTTTTGTTGAATAGTAGAGGCCATGGAAGGATAGCAAGTTGTATCCACACGTAAAATTATAAAAGATTGCATCTGCCACGTTCTCGCTGGTGGTTCCCCATCCGCTACCATAGAAGCCTTCGAGCCAGACGCGAGGACGTTGATAAAGATGGGCGATGGAAGAGGCGACTTTCGCTTTGGTGACATTTTTTCCTAAGCCTGGCTGATCGGAACCGGGCCCTTGATTCCAGCGCTGTGTACGAAAATAATCACCGAACTCGACCACATTCCTGCCGCGTCCGCCATGGTCGCAGCCGTAAATCATGCCCCGCTGCTGATGCCAGTCGAAGACAGGCTTAAAGTAGTTCATCTCCTGGAGGCGGACGAGGACGTCATAATAGTCCAGCCGGATTTTGGCTGTGCGCGGACCCATGTCTGTGAAGATGGCTGCCAGTTCAGGGACGACATCATACCCCTTCTGTTTTTTGAACTCCTCTGCGACCAGGGCATTCCACATGTTGCCGCTGACACCAAAAACCAGTTCATCGGAAAAGAAGAAGTTGAGGCCCTTGCCACCCTCCCCGGGATTTTTCTGCTCGAAGACACCGAAGAACGTCTCAATCATCCCTTTGCCTGATTTCGGGTTCATAGGATCGAGCGACATGTCATGTGCGCGCGTCTCAATGGTGGACACGCTCCAGGCGCCCTCTGGAACGTTCCACGAAAGAACGCCGGCGTTTACATGTTTGCGCAGATCAATGATCTGCTTGGTTGCGGGGTTAAATCCTGAAACACTGATGATGTTTGCGTTGATGTCCATCTTAAAGGGCGAGCCTTGGGCTGGACGTGTCGCGTGGGCGAGTGTGTATCCTGTTACGTCAGGATATTTTGCGAGGATGTCGTCCACGTACCAGCCTTGGCCGAAGCCGAGGGTGTAATCACTCAAGCTGATGGACATGCCTCGTTTTTTAGATTCCTTGAGGAACCACTTTGTGAGGTCCCACCATTCCTCGGAAAACAATGCGGGATCGCTTGGAAAGGTGAAGCCCCAAGATTTTCCACCCTTGTCATTATGGGCATAGTTAATTTGGAGGCTGGAGGTCGAGTGGTCCTTGAGTTGATCCATTTGCCAGGAGAGGCGATCCTTTGTTAGTTTATCGCCGAGCCACCAATAGAAGGGTACGTTTCCAAATCCTTTGGGAGGGGTTACGAAGTCAGGTAAAGCGTCATAGTTGGGTTGGCGGTTTGCCTGTCCGACAGCCCAAGAGGGCGGGGGAATTACCTTTGCTGGATCGGCAAAGTCCAAATCCGTTTGCGCTAGCAACCGTGTTACAGCGATGAAGGTAAGAATAGAGACGACTGCTTGTTTATTACGAATCATGGTGCCCCAGTTTTTCTAAAGAATGATTTTTAAAAAGAAAGTATGCCATAATGCATATAATAAAGTAAAAGAGTATTATTTATAATGAACTAATTAATACACCATAATCTCAAATATATATTATTTGAGATTATGGTGTACTATTTCAGGAGAAAGGCATATACTCGTGGTGTTTTGTAACTTAGAGAGTAGGGTATGGGGCGAAAAGAAATAGTTTATTCACCTAATCCGTTGGGGAGTCATGCGAAGCGTCTCCAAGGGGGAGTCGCTTTGCTCTTCTTGTTTGCTCTTCTTTTCGCTGGGATCGGCTGTGGCATCTATATGCTGAGTTGTTACATCAGCTCCGGCCTTATGAAAAAACGCAAGCAGAAGCGCCTGGCTGCTTTGCGTCGTCAGACGCAACAGCGTCGTCGAATTCGAAAAGTACGATCGCTTAACCCTCCTCCATCTCCCGAAGATCTTCTCGTTCAATGGAATAAAACCCGAGATTCTATCGAGGACATGTTAAGGTTCGGAGCAATGCTTCTTGACCTTGAGCCGTCGGTTGACAATGGGCTTGTTATTGATCATGAAGATGGCAGCGGCCGCATTCGCGGACGTAAACCAGGTATTAAAGGTTGGCTGGCAGACCATTCGCCTCAGATCGGCTATAAAACGGCTATGCGTTATAAAGCCCTCGCACAAAAGGCGCGGGAAGTTGCTGGCCTCGAAGCACCTGTTCCAGTAACTTGGGCGCTTCTCTCAGAAGCTGTCCATAATTCGCAACGGGAGCCACGCGCTAAAATGGCATCAAATGCCGACTGCTCTCTGGCAAAGGCTCAAAAAAAACTCGCACACGTATTGAAAGACTGTGTCTGCGTGCAACACGTGCAAACCACCTTCTCTCAGCAACTCGGATGTCGACATTATGTATTGTCCCGCCCTCGTAAGACCCAGTATATGGGACGGTTCGCTCAGCCCGTGCGCAAGCATCCTAAATCACATCTTTTCCTGTTGCGGACTCAAACACATAAGTTGTTTGAGTCCCTCCCTCTTCGCGAACAGGAGTTGTTCATCGAGGAACTTTTTTCATTGGGGCAAGCATTAAAGGAAAAGGGTACGAACGCCAAGACGTAAAAAGCCAGTGTCTGTACGTTTTTTGTCGCTCCCATTTTAGACTTTCACAACAGCCCTCGTTCGGGTAAACTAAAGAACATGAATGACATTCCTCCAAAACATGCGCCCGATGCCACAAGCGGTAATCTGGTTGCTATGTATCAAGCATCTGGCTCGAATGCTGAGTCTTTTCCCGTCTTGAAAGCTTTCCAAGAGTATATTGACGCTGAACGTGCTCAGGCCCGTAAACGCGTGATGATGCTGTCGATCTCCTTCTCAATTGTTTTGTGCGCGGTTGTGCTTCTATTTCTGAGCATGGGTGTCTATCTATTAAAGGACATGTCGGCGCTCCAAACAAAACTGGTTGACGCGGCATTGTCGCAACGGAATATGCCCGCGCCAGTTATCACCGTTACAGCGCCACCCGTGGCGCCACAGCCCGCTCCGGTCGTTCAACCACAACCCGTCGCTCCGGTTGTATCGGCAGCGTCTGAAGAGCTCCGCGAAGTGTCAAGAGCGCTCGCTGATTTGAAGGCGGATATTGAAAAAAAGAAGAATCAAGAGGCTCAAGAGGTTGCTTTGATCGCACAAAATAAGGCGGCCGCCCAGTCGACTGAACTTCAGAAGCTCCAAAGTGAGATAGGGTCCATTAAAAAAGAAAATCAGATGTTGAAGGAGACCTTCGTTACCCAGCGCAAACAGACACAGCAGCAAAAAACAGTACCTGGCACGCGTCCAACGGCCCTTGTTGCAAAAAGCGAGCCCGTCAAAACGCCTGAAGCAGGAAAAAAGGCGGAGTCGGCCTCGTCTCCTGTTGTTGTTGCAGCATCAACAGAGAAGACGGTCATTGCTCCGTCTCCTGTAACGGATGAAGCCCGCTATCCTGTGGCAACCAAAGAGCCGCCTGTAATGCCAGCTGGTGTCAAGGCTCAGGATCCTCAGAAGGGGATGATGGCGACATCGATCCCTCTGAAGACAAAGAATATGGGTACCGTGGCTTGGCGGGTTATCATCCCCGATTAATTGTTGCGGTTATGGCGAAACAAATTTTAATTGTCTGTACGGGTAATACTTGCCGCAGTCCGATGGCGGAGGTTTTGTTGCGTGCTGCATTACCCCCTGACGCGGATTGGGTAGTGGTTTCGGCTGGAACGTCTGCGGATCCCGGAACGGCCGCTTCAGAATATGCGCGTGTCGCCATTGAGGAATGTGGCTTAAGCCTGAACAATCATCGTAGCCAGCTTGTCACACAAGAATTGGTCGATGCATCGACTGTTATTATCGCAATGACCCATCGACATATCGACAAAATATTACAAGGTGTTCCCAGTGCCCGTGACCGAGTCTATTTGATGCGTTCCTTTGACGCGCAGACGCCGGCGGGAAGTGACGTGTGTGATCCGTATTGCGGAAGTCTCGCGGAATATCGCGCCTGTCGTGACAGCATTCAACAGGCTTTGCCTGGGCTAGTATACTTTCTAACACATCAGAGTGGGTAAAGGGATAAAGGGAAAAACTATGATTATTGACACACTTGAAAACGTAGGTCGTTATGAATGCTTGAATATACGTTTTAAAGCAGCGTTCCACTTCTTGAAAAATACGAATCTCGCGGCATTGCAGGAGGGTCGTTATGAAATCGATGGCGATCGTCTGTTTGTTCTGACGCAAATCTATCAGACCAAGCCCGTGGCAGATGGCAAGTTGGAGGCGCATCGTAAGTATATCGATATTCAGTTTGTTGTCTCAGGAGAGGAATATATTGGTTATGCTCCTCTTGCCGACCAGAAGCCGGTCGCGCCTTTTCAGACTGAAAAAGATATTGGTTTTTACCATGGCGATGCCAGCCTTACTAAAATATCAGCCGGCATGTTCGCGATTTTTTATCCGAATGATGCGCATCTACCGAGTCGCTATCTGCAGGTGGCGTCGGGCGTAAAGAAAATTGTGATAAAAGTCGCCTGCGTCTAATGAATCGCTACACGGGTTATGGTCTATGAAAACAGCTTATACGACACTTCAAAAAGCATTGTTGACAACCGGACGTTATGAGACGCCAGCAGAGGCACGTCCTAAGCGTATCGCCAAGAAGAGTGCGTGGCTAGGACTGCGTTGCGCAAAGGCTCTTTGTTGGGATGCCCTTGCGCGGTGTGCTTGGAGACGCATTTTTGGCACGTTTGACCACAATGCTTGGGCTGATTCGTGTATGTCCGCCGTCAATTTTGCGGAAGGTCTCGGTGCAACGGTTACCTTTGAAGGCTTTGAACACCGAGCCGCCTATAAAGGGCCGGTGGTGTATGTGTCCAATCACATGAGCACAATGGAAACGATTATCTATCCTTCTGCATTGAATGCCTTTGATAAGTTGTCGATCATCCTGAAAAAAAGTCTTACTGAAATTCCGGTTATCGGTAAGTCGGCGATTGTTGTTGGCTGTATTGCCGTGACCCGTACGAATGCGCGTGAAGACCTTGTTACGGTGTTTGAGGAGGGGGCTAAACGTCTTCAAAAGGGTATGTCGGTACTTATTTTCCCGCAAGGAACGCGCCAGTCGGTGTTTGAAGCACGCCGCTTTAATTCGCTTGGAGCAAAGCTTGCCGAGCGTGCAAATGTACCCCTCGTGGCTATAGCGGCGCAGACGGATTTTCTTGAAAATGGAAGGCTTATCAAAGACTTTGGACCTGTCGATCCTTTGAAGCCGCTTCGATTCAAGGCTAGTCCGTTATTCATGCCAGAGCTTGGCGCAAAGAAAACACACGAACAAAGTGTCGCCTTTATTACCGACCAACTTAAAGCGTGGAACTTGCCCACGACCTAAGGACTCTCCTGGGCGTATAGGCGTCCCGCCTGTACACTTCAAAACAAAGCAGTTGATGGTGGCGCTCTTAGACACCAGTGCACAGGCGAGGACGCCTATGCGCCCAGAGGAGGCTTGCCTGCGTCTACTTTGTTAAGCCGCTTGCGAACTCGAGCGCGAGCATTGCATACGATGTGGCCAGCACAGGGTCATTTTCCCACCAGCGGTTGTTATCGTTGACCCAGGAGCCGTCCGGTTTCTGAAGCGAGAGCACTTTCTTGATCATCTCTTCGCGCCAACGGATATCGCCTGAAGCTTTCGGCAATGTATCCACAGCCGCAGCATTTAACGCGCGAGCCATGATGTTGAAGTAAAAGTAAATGCCCTGCTGCCCTTGTCCTGGATGCTCATCTACTGACCAAAACTTGGAGGCATAGTCAAAAGCGTCGCGTACGCGCGGATCGCTTTTTTCCAGATTCGCGTGAAGCATGGAGAGAACGCCAGCATACGTCATACTGCCATACGCACGGAGCATGACCGTACCATTAGCATTGGTTGTCGCGCCAGCTTTGGGATCGTCTGTATTATATGCAAATCCCCCCTTGGTTTCGCCAGTCTTGTTCTGCATCTTTTCAACATACTTTAGCGCCGCATCCCAGTTGACGTCTGCACGCTTTTCAGTGGCTGGACGAAGGTCTTCAACAGTCTGTGTTCGCCGCATAGCGTCCATGGAGAAAGTTGTATTGTTCAGATCGGTATAGGTGCGCTTGTTGTTCTTGTCGTATCCGAATCCGCCTTGATGGGCGTCATCGCCAAAGTGTTGCGAGGATGCAATGTAGGTGCGTGCCTTCAGAATAGCTGGAACCAAATCCTTGCGTCCTGTCGCATGAAGGGCCGTCACGCAGATAGAGGTGTTGTAGTTCCCCAGCCCGCCACCTTTCTTGTCGGGCTGGTCCACATAGATCCCACCATCAGGATTTTGTTTACTGGTGATGAAGGCAACCGCTTTGTCGGTGCTTTCTTTATAAGCAGGAAGTCCAGCAGATGCTAATGCCCATAATGGAAGGCCTGTCAATGCAGGCATGCCAGCTTCAGACCAGGCGCCGTTTTCTTTCTGGCTTTTTTGTAGCCAGCCGGCACCTTTTGTCACGGAAGCCTTAACCTGTTGCATCAATTCAGGATTGAGCGCTTCCCCGATTAAGTAATTTGTCATGCAAAAAACTGATGTTGTCACCATCATCCATGTCTTCATTGTATTCTCCTTTTTATAATCTATTAAACGCACCGGTTATCCGGAAGGTTCATTTTTTTAGCCACGTAACGTTCCTGAAGCTCGTGCTACGCGATAATCGCTCACGGTTCGCTTGATGCCATCGTCCAAGGATACCGTTGGTTTCCAGCCTAGGCTGCGAATGCGGGTGGTATCACAAAATTTACGGGGTGTGCCGTCTGGCATATTCCTATCAAAGAGGAGAAGACCCTTAAATCCTGTGGCCTCTTTGACGAGTTCAGCCAACTGACGAATCGAAACTTCTTGTCCAGAGCCCACATTGACCCAGTCAGGCGGGTTCTCATGCTCCAGCAAGAACAACAAGCCACGCGCCAAATCCTCGACATATAAAAATTCACGCAGGGGCGTTCCCGTGCCCCATAATGTCACGGACGGTGCATTTGTCAGCCGTGCTTCTTCAAATCGACGGATCAGTGCGGGCATCACATGTGAGTGGGAGGGATGGTAGTTGTCACCAGGACCGTACAGGTTCGTTGGCATGGATGAATGATAGAGCCGTCCGTATTGACGGCGATAGTACTCGCACATTTTGAGTCCTGCGATTTTTGCCAGCGCATACCCTTCGTTGGTGGGTTCCAGCGGCCCTGTCAAAAGGCTTTCCTCTGGAATGGGCTGGGGGGCCAAGCGGGGATAGATGCACGTGCTGCCTAAGAAGAGCAGACGTGGTACACCTGCCTCATGGGCGGCATGAATGACGTTTGCGGAGGCCATCAGGTTTTCATATAAGAATGTGCCGATTAAGGAGCGGTTGGCCTCGATGCCGCCCACGCGTGCGGCGGCAAAGATGATACAATCTGGCTTCTCGCGTTGGATAAATGCGCGCGTAGCCGCTTGGTCAATGAGCTCAAGCTCGTGATGGCTGGCCGTAATCAGGTTTGTGTAACCACGCACCTTCAACTCCTGGCAGACCGCCGAGCCCACCATACCGTTGTGTCCTGCAATATAAATACGATCAGATGCTTGCACAATTTCTCTCCGCGGGTAACTGATTAAAAGCCGATCTCATAGCCCTTCTTGTCCAGTAGGCGCAGGTCGCCATCGGTCATAATTTTGACCAGTTGTTCAAATGTCACCTCAGGGACCCACCCCAGTTGACGTTTGGCTTTGGTTGGATTACCCAGGAGCTGTTCGACCTCCGCTGGACGGAAATAACGGGGGTCAATTTTGATAACAGCTTTGCCTGTGCTTGTGTCGATGCCTTCTTCCTCGACGCCTTTCCCTCTCCATTCAATGATGCGTCCGACATGGATAAAGGATTTTTCAATGAACTCGCGGACAGTATGCATCTCACCTGTTGCCACGACATAATCATCGGGTTTTTCTTGTTGCAGCATCATCCACATCATTCGCACAAAGTCCGGCGCATATCCCCAGTCACGGAAGGCGTCAATATTGCCCATATACAGGGCATCCTGCAAGCCACGATGAATCCGTGCAACAGCCATGGTAATCTTGCGCGTTACAAAGGTTTCGCCTCTGCGTGGTGACTCATGGTTGAATAAAATGCCATTGCTGGCGTGAAGTCCGTAAGACTCTCGATAGTTTTTCGTAATCCAAAAGCCATACTGCTTTGCGACCGCGTAAGGTGAACGTGGATAGAAGGGGGTTGTCTCGGATTGCGGGACTTCCATGACCTTGCCATATAATTCGGACGTGGACGCCTGATAAAAGCGGGCATCAATCTTTGTTTCGCGAATGGCGTCCAGTAAGCGAAGCGTACCGATACCATCGACATCTGCCGTATATTCTGGGACCTCAAAAGAGACCTGTACATGGGATTGCGCACCGAGATTATAAATTTCAGATGGGTTGACCTTTTCAATGATGCGGTTCAAGTTGCTGGAGTCAGTCAGGTCGCCATAATGAAGAAAAAGCTTCACGTGGTCCTCGTGACGATCCTGATACAGATGGTCAATGCGGTCGGTATTAAAGGAACTGGCTCTGCGGAGGATACCATGGACCTCGTATCCCTTGTTAAGTAGAAGTTCAGTCAAGTAGGACCCGTCTTGCCCTGTAATTCCTGTAATTAATGCTTTTTTCATATAGTTTGCTCCTTTAGACCCTTTTTATAAGAGTTCATTAGTATAGCAATTATTTTTTTGGAGTAACGCCAAAACAACCCAAATCAAAAAAAATCAAAATTGATGGTTTTCATCCTTGCCAATTGTGGGGGTTTTTAGCTATTATTTTCACTCCTCAAGCTCGAAAGGTTTATTGATTATGAAGAAGGATATTCACCCGAAGTACGAAGATGCAACGATTTCGTGCGCATGCGGTAATGTAATTACGACGCGTTCTACCAAGAAGGAAATGAGTGTGAACACTTGTTCGGCCTGCCATCCGTATTTTACCGGGCAGCAGACCATGCTTGACACGGAAGGCCGTGTTGACTCCTTTATGAAGCGTTACAATATGAAGAAGGCCTAGGCTTTCTTTAGCTGAAACGGGCTGGTTTGACGTAGCGGCATGCCGCAGGCGTATTCCGGCCCGTTTTGTTTCATTTTTAGGACATGGGGTTTTCCCTAGGGTCCTGTCGTCTGGATTAGCCCTGAAGGTCGCGTGCTATGCTCGATAAAGCCCATATAGAAAATGTTCTTGCAAAAGTACAGGCTTCTGAGATTGCACTCTCTGATCCTGCTGTGCTCGGAAACCAGAAGGTCTATCGCGAAAAGCTCCGCGAACATGCGACCCTTAAAAAGCTGGAACACGTGGCGAACATTTATTTCCGTCTCTTGTCTGAATTGGAGGGTAATCGCGAGCTCGCGAACGATCCGTCCGGTGATGCTGACTTAATCGCGATGGCGAAGGCCGAAATTACGCAGATTGAAGCCAAGTTGCCGGATGCGGAACGTGCGGTTCTTTCAAACTTGTTGCCCCCAGATCCAGCGGATGCCCGGAATGCGGTCTTCGAAATTCGCGCCGGAACCGGTGGTGAAGAGGCCGCATTGTTTGCTGCTGTCTTGTTCCGTATGTATTCCAAATACTGCGATAACAAGGGCTATAAAATTTCAATCATTGATGCAAATGGCACCGAACTGGGCGGCTACAAAGAGATCGTCTTTACCGTAATCGGCGAAGGTGCCTACGGACATTTCAAGTTTGAGAGCGGCGGACACCGCGTGCAACGTGTCCCTGAAACAGAGGCGCAAGGTCGCATCCATACCTCGGCGGCAACGCTGATTGTCTTTCCTGAGGCCGATGAGGAGGACGCTCTTGACATTCCCGAGAGCGATCTGCGGGTTGATATTTTTTGTTCGGGTGGCTGTGGCGGACAAGGTGTGAATACCACCTATTCGGCCATTCGTATAACCCATCTGCCGACCGGTTTGGTTGCGCAATGCCAGGATGAGCGCTCCCAGCATCGGAACAAGGATAAAGCCATGGGCGTGCTTAGGGCGCGTATCCTCGATCAGAGGCTCCAGGCTGAAGAGGCGAAGCTCGGCAAGACACGCCTCGACTTACGTGGCTCGGGCGATCGCAGTCAGCGTATCCGTACGTACAACTTTCCCCAGAACCGCATGACCGATCATCGCATCAACGTGACCCTTTATAGCCTTGATCGCATCGTCGAAGGCGAACTCAGTCCCTTGCTGAATGCGCTCCACACGTATGACCTTGACCAGCGTCTCAAGGAAGAGCTGGGTAAAGAATAGCCAATATCCAACAAGGAATATCCAAGGGGAATGCTACATTTCCGATGGTTATTGATCATTCCATGTTCATGATTGGATATTCATGTGCTCATCCCTCTCGGAAATTAATAAAGCTACAACCTATTTTTAGCTTGTAGCTTTTAACTTTAAACTTGGATTGGCGGAGGGGGAGGGATTCGAACCCCCGGTACCTTGCGGCACGCCGGTTTTCAAGACCGGTTCTTTAAACCACTCAGACACCCCTCCGACGGAAACGAATTATTTTGTTGCCGGCGTTACAGGAGCGGGTGTGGCTGGCATTGAAGGAGCATGTGCAGCAGAACCGCCAGAGAATGGCAAGGCGGGCTGTTGTGTGGTGACAGGCGCTGTTCTTACATTTTCCATGATTGAATTCGCGGTGTTGGAGGTCAACCGGGAAAGCACAATGGTGTTCAATAAAAACGAAGTTCCGAGAATAATGGTAATCTTGACCAGGACGTTTCCTGTCTGCGCACCAAACAATGCTTCAGCAGTGCCACCGCCAAAACTTACGCCCAGTCCGCCTTCTTTTGGCTTCTGTAGCAGAACCACAGCACCTAACAACAAACAAATAATGACTTCAATCACATACAAAAAACTAATCAAGGCTTGCATAATATTCTCCGTCTCTCATCTTCCAATTAGGGAAAAGGTGTTTCAATATACCAAAAACATTGCCCTAACCGCAAGCCCTGCTTTCATTTTTTTAAAAATGGGCATTAAACGCTTAACGTCCAACGCTTAACTCTGAACGCTTAAGTGGACTCGAATTTACTTTAGAGTTAAGCGTTAAAAGTTGAGCGTTTTTTATCGGGCAGAATCGGTGATAAAACATCGCGTCCGAGATAGTTGCTTGCGACTGGCAAGAGTTTTTTTATCAACTTGTAAGCATTCCAGACAAGATGTCCCCCTTTCCATGCTGCCAAAAGATAGTCTATATTAACAGAAGGACACATGTAGAGGACGAGTCCCACGAGAAGGCACTCCATAAGTTTGTCTTTAAGTAGTTGCTCCAAAAAACACTCTATAAATAATAAAGTGGCATTGATTTTTGCATTTCCTCTGTCAGTAGTCATCCAGGCATTTGCGATTTCCAGGCATATATTCATGCAATTTAGTATTTTGTCCATATTTTCCTTTTTATATATTTGCTTCCTTGGTCTGATCTAATTCTACAAATGCAGAAAAATAAGTTCATATTTTTTTGAAGTTTCCTAACGTCTAACTCCCAACGCTCAATTTTTTAATATTTTCCCCTTGAGCTTTTCCTGCAAAGGTCGTATGCTTTCATCATATTCCGTTTGGGAAACGGTGTTTGATCTTTTCCATCGCGGGGACGACTCCCGCACATATTGATTTTGCGCTTACGCGCATTTAGCTTCCTCGAAAAACCAGCAAGTTTTTGATTGTAACGAAGCGAGATGCTCGGAGGTGCGCCGTTTGGCGCGCCTCCAGCTCTCGTGCTTCGTTACGGGTGCTTGCTGGTACCTTCGAGGAGGCACGGACTGGAGTCCGCGCCTTTTTTTATTGCCTGTATGGGGTGCGAACACGGAATGAATTGAACAGGCATGAGGTGGCACTGTCATGTGTACAGCAGAAACGCCAGGTATCCTTTTCGATTGCCAATTTGATTTTCAACCTGTGGGACACGGACTCTTCTATACTGGACGGGTGAAGGATTTTCATTTTGTTTATGATTGCGGGTCAAAGAGCACAACATGTTTGAATGAAGCCATTAAGAACTATTTAGGCGAAATGTATAAGAAGACAATAGATCTCTTAATTATTTCCCATTTTCACAAAGACCACATAAACGGAATTCCACGACTCCTAGAAGCGGTTGATAAAATTAACAAGGTCATCCTTCCTTATCTGTCACCGGTGGAACGTCTGATAGCCGTACTCGAAAATACTATTAGTGCAGAGGGCAGTATTGATGAGGATTCCAACAACTTGATCTTTGATCCAGTAGAGTATTTCCATAGAAATGGATACACACCGGAATTCGTTTTCTTGGCGGCAGATGAATTGAGCCAAGGCAGATTTAGAGACGATTTGGGTATCTCGTCACAGGAAGGCATTAGAGAACCATTCATCAATGAGCATTCGTGCAAAAAGCAATGCAATTGGGCCTTCAAATTCTATTATCGTAAATGCGATGAACAGATTGACAAGGAAAAACAATTTTTGAAGGACGTGACAGATAAAGGAATCTCCCTTGAAAACATAGCTGAAGTATTCAAAAGAGAATTTTCTGTCCTACAGAAAATCTATAAGAAAGTTTTCGGATCGAAGCAAAACCAAACCTCAATTGTTTGTTGTCATGGTCTTGCATCAGGCTCTTGTGGAGAGTTTTTCTATTACGAAGAATCACCAATTGATATAGAAAACCCAGTTTATAGTTTGAAAGATAATTCAATAAAAATGCCCGATGCAAAGCCGATAACACCGTCAATTTCAATCTCGGAGCCTTTGCAAATGTTAACAGGCGATGCGGAATTGGATATCGCTCAATTTGAATCTCATTTTGCGAGCGAGCTCACTCATGTTGGTGTTTTTCAAGTTCCCCATCATGCCTCGGATTCTAACTGGGAAAATGATTTCCTCGTTTCTATGAAAAACTGCAATCTGTGGGTTGTGTCTTGCCGTTCGAACGATAATAAGCACCCCGGAATGTGTGTAATTAATGAGTTAGGAAAAAAACAACTTATTCCTTCGATATGCGATGAAGACACGAGGATTTCCCTGTTGGCAAATGTAAACAACTATTATTTACTTGAAATCTGACAAGAAATGCTGATATCTGAATCCTAATCCAAAGAGCTCCACGTTATTTTAGTCATCCTTTGGGATGCTAGTAAAACAGGAACATGAAAAACTAGTAATCAAAAAAAATGGAGAAGAAACATGAGGTAAAAATGAACTTTACTTTTAACAACAGCCATGTGTACAAAAAGCAATTTGGCGAGTATTTCCGAGGGACTTGTCGCGTACTACCGTTTCAACGGAAGGCAAATGATTTTGTAATGTTGTGAGACGAACGATTTTAGCTCGCTACAGACATCTGTGAGCGGAAGCAGAAAATGTTAGACGATCATGTTCTCAAAAAAAGCGCGGGTGGTTGTGACACAACTATTCGACCACAAGAAATGGTTCCCCGTTCTGAGGATCGCCTACAATTAATGGTGGTGACAGAAGTCAATTCACCATATACGAAAGGAAAAAGCTATGATAAAGTGCAAAAGTTGCGGAAAGAGATTTGATGAAGAAGATGGATTTTCTTATAACAATAGCAGCTCTGTATATTGCAGTCAAAGTTGCTTAAATAGAGAAGTAACGAAAGGTTTTGAAACGGTGTCGAATCTTTATTTAGGGGTAGTGGTTGTCGGATGTGGATGGGCATATGTGCAGTATTGTGAAAAGGGTAACTGGTGGTTATTTCCAGTAGTTCTCGGGATTATATTCTTAGGACGCGGAGGCTTAAAATGGGCTAAAGGTAAAGAGTGTGGCTCTTCACAGATCAAGTTTTGGTTAGGCATTTTAGGTTGTGGGGTAGCGATCATTGCAATGATTAGACATCTAATGGGGTTTTAGATTCAATCCAGAGATTAGCAGTTTAGACTAACTCATGTTTGGTTGGAGGATGTATAGTGCTGGCTTGACCGATTAACCACTTGACTAGCGCAAACACTACCTGTTGTTGAACGGACACTTTGAATGGTAATAGTGCTAGTCAAGTGGGTAACAAAAAGGATTAGGTAATGACAATACGATTCGTTATTTTAACCAGTTTTCCACATACTTTAATCATCTCAACAGAAAGGGCAGGCTATGCTTCAAAACATTAAATGGGTAATCCCTGGTCAGTTAGCTCGAGGCAGTCGACCTGGTCGTTTTTGTTGCCCGCCTGAATCGAGTGTCCCCGTGGGAACAGTAGATGCATGGATTGATGAGGCCAAATCGTTCGGCATCAAATCAATTATTTGTCTGTTATCCGAAGACCAGCTTCAATTATATCAGCAGGTGCCTCAGGGACTCATTGAATATTACCGACTTAAAGGTTTTTCGGTCACGCATGTACCTGCCTTGGATCATCAGGAACCCCCACTCACAGAAGAGCATCTTACAAAAATATGGGACGCTTATAGCCGGCTGGATAAGCCCGTATTAGTCCACTGTAGTGCCGGGATCGATCGTACAGGTCGAGCCATTACTTACATTCAAAAGAAACTTAGTGCAATATCTTTAACAGGAAATATTAAGTGAAAGGGAGTGTCATATGAAAAACGACCGGAAGGGAAGCTGTTTTAATGCTTTTTTAATTATTATTTGCCTTCTATTGGCAATTCCAATAGGCATGTACATGTTAGGTATGTGGACTTCAACCTCTCGTGAACGCCAACGCAGAGAATCCGAAAAACAAATTGAAGTGGCAAAACAAGAAGTCGCCGATAAGATGCGAAAGGAGGCAGCGGCAACGCGTGAACAGCAACAAAAATCTTTAAGTGAAGAGCTGGATGCCCGTGCGACAAAACAATCTCCTTCAAACCATTCCGATCAAAGCGTAGTGGATAAAAAACCCGCTGTAGATAAAACTGATGAATGGACCCCGGATGCAATCCGAAAAGAACCAGTAAGATACTTGCAAGCAAAGATCACGGAGTGTGGTGTTTTCAGCGAGAAACTGGATACCAAGGCATTATCGCTGGAGACCTTGAGAAAAAGGGCTAGCCGGGAGGCCCTAGGTAAAAAGATGGAACGAGATGCAATCCAAGGTTTTCTTGCAACATTAAAGGCGCAATATAATGCTGCAGCAGAAAGCAAAACTTGGCCAACAGTGCAAAATGGTGTCACGCTTTCCGAAATTCAACTGAAGCAGAAAATTGTGGGCGCTCACAATAAAGTAGAGTCCTATTCACGAATGGCGGAAACTCACCAAAAGAGTGAAAAGCTTTATGGAGACGAGCTTGCTGAAATATCACGGCAGCAGACGAGAATAATCGAAGCAAAGCGGAAATTGTCTGCGGATTTAGAAATCGTAAAAGCCAATAAGGAGACTCATGGAACAGAAGGTATTACGTCGGCCATAGACACCATGACAGATATCAGCCAGACATTGGCAAAGCCATTGGAATCTCCTGATTTAGATGCCTTGGCGACGAAAGAGGTTACATCGAAACAGGATAACGATGAATTTGATCGCATTATGAACAAGAAGGAGTAGTCATGCACAAGAACCAGAACGGCAAGTCTAGTTTATCCGGAATGGCTGGACTTGTTCTACTCATTATTGTCGTTTCCGCGTATTCCGCTTTTGATAAATCTCGAAAACGTGAGGAGACCCGAATTGAAAAAGAACGGCAAGAAGAAGTGGAGAGGCTACGCATCAAGGAACTCGAAGAACAAGAACGAAAGCGAATTGCTGCGATAAGGGAGACAGATGCAAAAGAGGCAGAAGTGAAGATAAAAACAACGAACGTGCGTCAGAATATGTTGCGCGAATTTGCACTGGAACACGCCCCAGAATTATGGAAGACCGCACAAGACATAAAAGCCCTCATAGAAGATTCAAATGCGCGTATGGATCAATTGAAAAAAAACCTGGAAACATTGGGTAATAAACCGGATGATGATGAAGACTACCAAAAGATGGGGACGAAGCGGAACGAGCTCTCCATGGTGCTTATGAAATTAGAGGAGGAATTAGAGGCTGCGTTTCTTCAATACAGTAAATTTCAAGCTGCCCCAGATGGGAAGAGTGTATCCAACAGCGTGACACGAGCTTTGTCCGAAGGGAAACAATCAGCTGTAGAGGCAAGGGAACGATATGAGGCACTTAAAAAGGAATTGATGCCATGAAAGCAGTTGCGGCCTGTATCCACGTGGTTTTGCTGGGTTGTTTGATTACGCAGTTTCTGGGATGCGCTTCCGTTAATTCAAGCAGCATGGAAAGCAGAATGGAAGCGGTACAACGCATTCATGACCCAGAAGAACTGGATCAATTGGCTTTAACGGGAATATACGCTGATGTACGGGCATTCGCGATTAATAAGATTTCGGATCAGGGTGTGTTAACAAAAATTGCATACGAAGAGAAAGATAACAACTTACGCGGGCAAGCCGCTAAACGAATTGTTTCAGAACAGGTTCTTGCCCAGATTGTAAAAACTGATTCATCCGCTGAGATGCGAAGCCAAAGTTTCGAGCGCATTTGTGATCAGGCACTCATTAAAATGATCGCGAAAGAATCGACTGACTCGAGTATTCGTGTCCTCGCAATACCCAAAATTAATGACCCAACGTTCTTAGGTACAGTTGCATTAGAAGATACGGATGCTTCTGTACGGCTATGTGCATTGAAAAAAGTGACGGATTCTGAAGTCCTGTCAAGGGTGATACTGACGGAATCAAGAACAGAAACGGAAATTTCGATAGCACTAACCCGTATCGAAGACCGGAAGAAACTCAAAGAGCGAAACATTCAAGCGAGACTGCTCGTTCTCCTTGAGAAAACAGAAAGCAATGAGCTTCAGCAGTTGATAGTACAGGAGCTTTCTGATGTTAGCCTGATCCTTGAGGCCCTCCCCAAATGCT
>SESF01014373.1_pt1 | contig 18657 bp, 17 predicted proteins | sample 3171521 | NCBI WGS metagenome assembly SESF01 (sample SAMN10866945, study PRJNA518727) | freshwater metagenome | biome: subpolar coniferous forest; feature: holomictic lake; material: water; isolation source: holomictic Lake 227, 6 m and 8 m depth | place: Canada: near Kenora, Ontario | collected...
AGACGCACCAAAGCCGGCAGTTTTTTTATTTGAGTTATTTCATTCTTACCATTTTGATGATGCTGTAATTCTGTTTATCATACTTTCCTGCATCATCAACAGGCCAAATCTGTGTCAAAGTATCATTTTTAATTTCTAATATTAGTTTTGCTGTAAACCCTTGAGTACTGCCTACCGGAGAAAAAATAATTTTTTCTCCGTATAAGTTGCCGTTTAATTTGTAAGTTCCACTTCCACCAAAGGAATAACTTCCTAAACCTTGGTTCCCAACATAGGCATAGTAATCTTTAGTCCAAACTTTCATTTCAGTATACTTTGAATCACTTGAAATTAAAGTTGCTATAGTACCACTTGCTATTTTCTGCGATAAAATAGTTTTCCAGGCACCTTCAATTTTTGTTGATGTTGTTTCTGAGCCATTAGGACCTAAAAACATCTCAGGATTTACACTTTCGCCTGTTTTGCCGAAAGCCATCAGCAACAAGGCAAGCAGGGGAAGAAAGGTCGCCACCTTCCAAAGACCGGCTCTACTGGATTTTTGTTTGTTCATCATAGTAATACGATTTTTAATTTGACAATGATTAAAACTGTTTGCAAGTGCGAACTTTTGATGTCCAACACATTTTTGAATAATTAGAAATTGATATTGTTTTGCATCGATGCCTGAATGAAGGGTGTGGTCGTCGGCCTGAAACTCGTGAATTTCTTTCAGGTCGTTCACCATGCGGTAAACCAGCGGATTAAACCAGAAAATGATCTTGACCAGTTCCATCAGCATCAGGTCGTAAAAATGCCCGAGCCTGATGTGCGACTGTTCGTGGGTAATAATCGCTTCGTAACTGGTGTCGAAATCGTGTTGCGAAATCAGGATGTTCCGGCCAAACGAAAAAGCCGGAATATCTTGATCTACAATTCGGATGCGAATTCCGTTCAGTTGTATTTTCCGGGCTTCGCGGAACAGCAGCAAAACCGAACCGATGCTGTAAAAGAACATCAGAAATGACACGAGAACACCTGTAAGGTAGACGAAAATTACTATTGTCCGAATTGGTATCAAAACAGGTTGCTTAGTTTCCGGAGCTGGCACTGCCGATTGAATGATTGCCATGATTTCTGTCGTCGAAACAGGTTCTTCAACCATTGGACTGGCCTGAAAAATTGGTTCCAGTTTAACCGGAAGCCTTTCATGAATGGGTTGTGGAATAGATAGGATTGGAATAAGCAACGAACTGAATACCAGCACTAACAGTACCATCCTGTTGAGTTGAAAGAAAGTCTCTTTCCGCATCAGCACACTGAAAGCCAGATACAACAAACTTAGGATCAGTGTCGATTTTACCAGAAACAGGAGCAAGCTATTCATTTTCGGATTTTTTACGGGATTCAACCTGACGAATCAATTCCTGAATTTCTTCGGGTGTAATTTTCTGTTCTTCCACAAACATGGAAACCACCGAAGCATAAGAGGTATTGAAATACTTGCTCACCAGATTTTTGATGGAGTTTTTGCTGAACTCCTCGCGGGAGATCACCGCAAAATACAGATAGGTATTTCCATATTGTTTGTGCCCCACAAAACCTTTTTCCTCCAGCCCGCGAACAATGGTCGAAATGGTGTTGTAATGCGGTTTCGTGCCTTTCAGCAGTTCAATCACGTCATTTACATACATGGAACCTTTTTCCCAAAAGATTTCCATGATTTCTTCTTCCCGATTAGTCAGATGTTTCATTATTCAAAATTTGCTTGAACAAATGTAACTATATTATTTAGTTTACAAACTAATTTAAATAGTTTTTCTATTTAAATTAGTAGTTTTATATTTCAGGATATTCTATTTTTAAAATCATCTAATTCTACTCATCCGGATTTTGCTCTATGGTTGGCAATGGTCAATAGCTATTGTACTCCATTGTTTTCCAATACATCATATATTGTGTATTGAATAAAATTTGCTATATTTGAATCATTAAGTGTAATTTTATCATGATAAAATAGCAATAGTTGATATGTATATCCGTAAATTGTCTATAGAAGATGAGAATAATGACAGTGTCTTTTTATGGGGAGCACGTCAGGTTGGTAAAACAACTTTACTTGAACAAATCTATCCGCAAGCCAGATACTACGATTTATTACAAGCAAAAGAATTTGAACGCTTTCTGCGCAGGCCTTCACTGCTAAGCGAGGAATTGGAATCAATGAAAGAAGGTGATCTGGTAATTATTGATGAGATACAAAAAGTTCCTCAACTTCTGGATGAGATACATGCAATGATTCATAAAAAAAAGATTCGCTTTATCTTGAGTGGGTCGAGTCCCCGTAAATTAATCAGAAGCGGAGCTAATTTATTAGGCGGAAGAGCTTTGAAAAAGATACTATATCCATTAGTCAGCTCCGAAATTCCTGATTTTGATCTGGTAAAAGCAGTGAATAATGGAATGATCCCCAGACATTATATGATTAGTAACCCATGGGAACGATTTCGTGCCTATATTGGAGTGTATTTGAATGAGGAAATCAGGGAAGAAGCTTTGTCCAGAAATTTAAAATCATTTTCCCGTTTTCTGGAAGTTGCCGCAATGAGTAATGGTGAAATGATTGTTTATAATAACATTGCACAGGATTGCGGCATCGATCACCGGACGGTAAAAGACTATTTTGAGATTTTGAAGGATACTTTGATTGGGTATCTTATTCCAGGCTTTACTGCTACCGTAAAGCGAAGGGCAATTCTGGCGCCCAAATTTTATTTTTTTGATGTGGGTATTGCCAATTATTTGTTGAACCGTAAAAATATACTTCCCGGAACAGAAATTTTTGGTCATTCATTTGAGCATTTAATCATTCAGGAATTAATTGCCTATTTAGGTTATACACAGTCAATTGAAAATATCACCTATTGGAGAACAAGTTCAGGATACGAGGTGGATGCGATTATTGGGAATGGACGTATTGCGATTGAAATAAAATCAACCGACGAAGTAAAATCACGTCATCTTAAGGGATTGAAAGCATTTACAGAAGATTTTCCGCAAGCCAGAGCCATTGTAGTTTCATTAGATAAATATGCAAGAATAATGAATGGGGTGGAAATTATTCCGGCGGAGCAATTTTTGAAGGCTTTGTGGAATTCTGAGATTATTTAGTTGTTAGCAAACTGAGATTTTGATTGGATTAGATCTGGCGAAACTCTGATTTATATCCCTTTTCTTTGTCCTTTTTTCTGATATATTTGCCGGATGAAAAAATTAACACAAAATAAAGCACATGATTAAAAAGCTTCAACGCATTGCTATACTGTCACTACTGACAGTCGTTTTAGGCATTCCGGTTTCGCTGGCCTGTACCAATTTTCTGATTACAAAAGGCGCAACAGTCGATGGTTCAACCATGATTACCTATGCAGCCGATTCGCATACCTTATATGGTGAGTTGTATTACCAGCCAGCTCAGGATTACGCTGCCGGTGCTTTACGCGACATTTACGAGTGGGATACCGGTAAATTTATGGGACGCATACCTCAGGGTGCGCACACCTACAGTGTCGTTGGAAACATGAACGAAAACCAGGTTGCTATTGGCGAAACGACCTATGGCGGACGCGAAATTCTATTCAAACAGGCGGGTGCTATCATGGATTATGGAAGTCTTATTTATATAGCCTTGCAACGCTCCAAATCTGCCCGCGAAGCTATAGGTGTAATGACTGATCTGGTTGAAAAATACGGATACGCCAGTGAAGGCGAATCATTTTCGATTTCTGATCCGAACGAAGTGTGGATCATGGAAATGATCGGCAAAGGTGAAGGTGAAAAAGGAGCAGTCTGGGTTGCACAGCGCGTTCCCGATGGTTACATCTGTGGACATGCCAACCAGGCACGTATTACTACTTTCCCAATGAATGATGAAGCCAATTGTTTGTTTGCCAAAGACGTGATCTCCTTTGCCCGCGAAAAAGGTTGGTTCGATGGGAAAAATAAAGATTTCAGTTTTTCTGATATTTATGCGCCGGTTGATTTCAGTGGTGCCCGTTTTAGCGATGCCCGCGTATATTCAGGTTTCAATAAAGTTTATTCAGGAATGAAACAATACGAAGTTTACATTCTCGGAAATGTAAAACATGACGGTGAAAATAAATTCCCATCCAACCGGATGCCGCTTTGGGTAAAACCGGATAAGAAACTTACTGTTCAGGATGTAATGGGAATGATGCGCGATCATTATGAAGGAACTCCACTGGATATGACCAAGGATATTGGTGCCGGTCCGTTTAGATTACCATACCGCTGGAGACCATTATCCTGGAAAGTTGATTCGGTCAGCTATGTTAACGAACGTGCAATTTCGACTCAGCAAACCGGTTTTTCTTTTGTTGCGCAGTCACGTTCGTGGTTACCTAATCCAATTGGGGGAATCCTGTGGTTTGGCGTTGACGACACGTACAGTACTTGCTATGTTCCAATGTATTGCGGGATTACCGAAACTCCGCTATGTTTTAAGGTTGGAAACGGCGATATGCTCACTTTTTCTGAAACTTCAGCCTTTTGGACCTTTAACCTGGTTTCTAATTTTACCTATCTGCGTTACGATGCTATGATTCCTGATGTTTTGAAGGTTCAGAAAAATCTGGAAAATAAATTTGTTGCATACACGCCAAGTGTTGATCTTGCTGCACAGAATCTCTGGAACAGTGGCAAAAAGCAGGAAACTCTTCAGTTTTTAACAGACTATTCAGTGAGTCAGGCTAATGGAATGACTCAGGAATGGAAGAAGTTATCCCAATTTCTAATCGTGAAATTCATGGATGGAAATATCAAAAAAGAAAAGAACGGAGTTTTTGAACGCACTGAAACCGGAATGTCGCCAATGCCTAATCAGCCAGGGTATCCTGATTGGTGGAAGAAAGTGATTGTTGAAGGTACTGGTGATCATTTGAAGATGGTCGGTTCGCCAGGTCATTGAGCAGGTTGTGAGTTTGTTTGAGTAAATCAGCAATAATCGTTTGAAGACTGTTTGTGAAACGAATATTTTTATTATTTTTGCGCCACATTTCAGCAATCTCTTACTCATTGATTTGATGTAATATTGCCACTAAAACTTAAGAAAATGGATTTAATTAAAGTAGCACAAAACGCGTTTCTTGTTGAAACTAAAGAACAACCGCAATTTAAAGCAGGTGATACCATCACTGTTCATTACAAGATTCGTGAGGGTAACAAAGAACGTATCCAGAATTATCGTGGTGTTGTTATTCAAGTAAAAGGATCAGATGTGACCAAAACATTCACTGTTCGCAAAATGTCGGGAAGCATCGGTGTTGAACGAATTTTTCCTCTTTTTTCACCATTCATCGATCTGATTGAAGTGAACAAAAAAGGTCGTGTACGCCGGGCGAAATTGTATTATTTACGTGCTCTTACAGGCAAAAAGGCCCGTATCAAAGAAAAACGTATCTAAGAAAAATATTTTCTTGTACAAAGAGGTTGGTCCGAAAGTTCCAGCCTCTTTTTTTGATCTAAACCGTGGATTGTTTTGCGTTTCTTTCGCCAAAAATCGTACTTCCGATTCGGACCATTGTGCTTCCTTCTTCAACAGCAATCCGGTAATCGCCCGACATTCCCATCGAAATCTCTTTAAAATCAGGGTTTCGGGCAAAGTATTCCGATTTTAATTTCCCGAAGATTTTTTTCAGGTGGGCAAATTCTTTTCGAATTTGATTTTCATCCTCAGTATAAGTGGCCATTCCCATCACTCCTGAAATTGCTACATTTACCAATGATTTGAAATCGGAGGAATTCATCATTTCCAGAGCTTCTTCCAACGAAAATCCAAATTTAGTTTCCTCTTCAGCAATATGGAATTGTATCAGGCAGGGAATAATCCGGTTCACTTTTTTTGCTTCAGAATCAATAGTCTTCAGAAGTTTGAACGAGTCAACGCCATGAATAAGCTGAACAAAAGCTGCGATGTATTTTACTTTGTTGGTTTGTAAATGGCCAATGAAGTGCCACCCGATATCTTTGGGAAGTTCCTCCTGTTTCCATACCAACTCCTGAACTTTGTTTTCGCCAAAAATCCGTTGTCCGCACTGATAGGCTTCCATCAGGAGTTCGGAAGGCTTGGTTTTTGAAACCGCTACCAGCCCGACATTTGCTGGCAAACCAGCCTTAATCAATGCAATATTTTCTGCTATGCTCATCAATCAAAAATAATATAAAATTGGATATCTTTGAACCTCACGATGAATGAAAGAAGGCAATATACAATTGATCGGATGAACGAACTTGGAGCGATAGGCCAGCCGTTTATTTTTGTCATTGACTTCGATTTCGAAAAACCATTGATTTTTGATCCTGACAATTCTACTTCAATTCTTTGGAAAACACCCCAAACAAGCAACTTCGAACCCATATCATTCGCAAAAAATGAATTCACCTGGAAGATTGTTCCCGTTGGAATGGATCGGTACGGCAAAGCGTTTGAACGCGTGCAGCAATATATTCACAATGGCGATACGTATTTGCTGAACCTGACCATGCCAACGGGTGTTAATACCAATCTTTCTCCTGAAGAAATTTTCCATCGAAGTGATACTTCCTATAAAATATGGATGAAAAATCAGTTTGTCTGTTTTTCTCCTGAAACGTTTGTGCGGATAAATGAAGGTGTAATTTCATCGTATCCGATGAAAGGAACCATAGATGCAAGTATCGAAAATGCTGAACTGCTTTTACTACATGATGAGAAGGAAGTTGCCGAACATCATACCATGGTTGATCTGATCCGGAATGACCTGAGTATGGTTGCCTCTGAAGTACAGGTAGAAAGGTTGATGTATATTGACAGAATCGTAACGAATCAGGGTGAATTACTTCAGATGAGTTCGCAGATTTCAGGAAAACTTCCGGAGAACTATCAAAATTCAATTGGAACAATTTTGGCAAAATTACTTCCGGCAGGATCGATTTGCGGTGCGCCAAAACCGAAAACGCTGGAAATTATCCAAAAGGTAGAATCCTATGATCGAGGATACTATACCGGAATTTTCGGTGTTTTCGATGGGAAAAATCTGGATAGTTGCGTTCTGATCAGATATTTGGAACAGGATGGCGATCAATTGACTTTTAAAAGCGGTGGCGGAATAACTTTTTTGAGCGACTGCCAGACCGAATACAACGAACTAATACAAAAAGTATATGTGCCAATTAGTTGAATCATTAAAACTGAAAGACGGTATGATCCAAAATCTGGATTACCACCAGAAAAGGATGAACTATGCCAGAGAAGAGCTTTTTCAAGGATATGATCCAATTGATTTGTCGGCAGAAATATCGATTCCTGACAATCGTAAATCTGGTGTATTTAAAGTTCGGATTGTCTATGGCTGTACTATTGAAAATATTGAAATTGAACCTTACCAGTTCCGGATTATTCAAAGTCTGAAAGTCGTTCATCACGAAAGTGTCGATTACCATTTAAAATACAAAGACCGCCAGATTCTTCAGGAATTGTTCGCCCAACGCGGAAGTTGCGATGATATCATCATCATTAAGAATGGTTTTGTAGGTGATTCCTTTGTATCAAATCTGTTGTTTTTTAACGGAGAAAAATGGTTCACACCAACGACTCCGCTGCTCAAAGGGACCAAGCGTCAGTTTTTACTCGAACACGGAATCATTTCTGAAATAGAAATCAGGGAAGAAGATATCCGAAATTTCCAGAAAGTCGGAATGGTAAATGCCATGATTGATTTTGAGGAGATGCCGGTAGTTTTTATCAATAAAATTGCATTTTAAACAGCCCGTCAGTTGAAACTGACGGCAAAGGATATTTATGCTTCAATCCATTGAGTTCTTATTCATAGAAATATCCTTTGCCTTTTGGCTTTAGCCAACGGATCCAAAATGAATCTTTTCAAAGCTCAATCTCCAGCCCGTCATATGCCAGAAAAACATTTTCCGGAAGCTCGGCCTGAACTTCATCGTTAAATCCCATTTGATGTGAAAGGTGTGTCAGATAGGCTTTCCCGGGTTTCACCTCGTTGATAATTTCAAGAGCCTGGCTCAGATTGTAATGAGAAATATGGACTTCCTTACGCAAAGCATTTAAAACCAGTACGTCTAATCCACGAAGCTTGTCAATTTCAGTATTCTCCAATCGGTTTACATCGGTAACGTATGCAATTTTTCCGAATCGAAAACCAAAAACGGGAAGTTTGTAGTGGTAGCCGCGGATGGGAATAATTTCCAGATCATCAATCAGGATAGGTTTATTTTCAATCAAATGTAGGTGCATTTGCGGTATTCCAGGATATTTGAAAGTAGCAAAAACATAATCAAAAATGCGGCGGATGGCAATTTGAACACGCTCTTCGGCATAAATATCGGTCGATTGTTTCTGTACCCAGTTAAAAGCGCGAATATCATCCAGACCAAAAATGTGATCGACATGTTCGTGGGTAATCAAAATCCCGTTCAAATGACGAACCTTATGCACCAGCATTTGCTGCCTGAAATCGGGTCCGGCATCAATAACGAGACACAAATTTTCAGTTTCAATCATCACAGATGCCCGCAAACGCTTGTCTTTCGGGTTGGCTGACGAGCAAACCGGACATTGACATGCGACTACCGGCACCCCCTGCGATGTTCCTGTTCCTAAAAAAGTAAATTTCACAATCGTTTGTTTGATTCACAAAAATAAGGATTGCAGTCTGTCTACCGAAGGTTTTTGACTATTTTTGAGAAAATTTTAAAAATGGCCAAACTTTTTCTGATTCCAACCACCTTGGGAGATACCAGCATCGAACGTGTTTTACCACCTGACCTGATGCAGATTATTTCTTCAATACCCATATTCATAGTGGAAAACCTGCGCACTGCCCGCCGTTTCCTGAAAAAAGTGAATCCAATGATTGTGATTGATGATTTGACTTTTTTTGAACTCAACCAGCACACCGACAAAAATGAAATCAGCCGGTTTCTGGAACCTAACCGGCACGGATTCGATATAGGCATTATTTCGGAAGCCGGTTGTCCCGGAATTGCCGATCCTGGAGCTGAGGTAGTGAAAATTGCTCACATCCGGAACATTCAGGTCGTTCCGTTGGTCGGGCCTTCATCGATTTTGCTTGCATTGATGGCTTCAGGAATGAGTGGTCAGAACTTCGCATTCAATGGCTATTTGCCGATTCGGAATCCGGAGAAGTCGCTGCAAATTAAACTGCTTGAAAAACGGATGCAAACCGAAGGTCAAACCCAGATTTTTATCGAAACGCCCTACCGGAATGTTCAATTGCTCGATGAATTGCTGAAAAACTGTGACCCGGCGACCATGTTGTGTATTGCCGTGGATATTACCCTGGATACGGAATTTATCCTCAGCAAACCAGTTTCCTATTGGAAAACAAACATTCCGGATATCCAGAAACGGCCTGCCATTTTTATGATCGGGAAAGTTTGAAAAAAGAGGGAGGATCGGAGACCGAATACAGAAAACCGCTCCCTGAGTAGCGCAGCGAATCGAAGGGAGCATTTGTGAATGTTTTAACTCAAAATCGTCAGAATCAACCGTCTTCTGCCACCAAAATTCCTAAACTCACACAAATAAATTCCCTGCCAGGTACCGAGATTCATCCTGTGATTGGTAATTGGAATCGTCAGACTGGCGCCAATCAAGGAGGATTTCAGATGCGCAGGAAGATCATCTTTTCCTTCAAAAATGTGTGTAAATCCCGGATCATTTTCAGGAACCAACTTATTCATGAAAGATTCAAAATCGTACCGCACCGAAGGATCTGCGTTTTCATTCAGGCTGATTCCGGCGGAAGTATGTTGAATCAGGATGTTTACCAATCCTTTCTCGGGTAGTTTGGTCAACTGCTTTTCTATTAAATCGGTGATCAAATGATAGCCGCGTTTGAATGCTGGCAAGGTGATTTCGAATTGTTCGACCATACTGATTGTATCCTGATTTTTATAAACCTTTTAGCCTGAGTGCTTCCTGAATTTCCTGTATTTTTTCACGTCGTTCGTAAGAAAATACTGAACTGTTTTCCTGAAGGTAAACGAATAAAAACAACGATTTTTGCAGATAATTCGCTTTGGTAGGCAAATAGGATTTCAGGTTTTCTTTTCCAAGTACCATCAGTATATCAGCAAGCCTTTCCAGTTGGTCTTCGGTGGTAAGATGTACTTTTATGGCTTGTATAAAGTCTTCATTTTCGAGTACTATAATCTGATCAATATCGAGTTTCAACTCTTGCATAAGTTCTTCCCTGACAGCGGCTTCCATCTGTTCCAACTGATTTTCTTCTTTCATTTTCAAAATGCGTCGAAGCAAAATGGCCAGAAACAGTCCCATTTCTTCAATCTGACGGATAAGGTAGTCGCGCGAAGCCATTGCGTTTGGATGGATTAAAACTTATTTTCCTTCAAGAGCCTGTTCCATATCATCAATCAAATCTTCAGCACCTTCAATTCCCACTGAAAGCCGCATCATGCTTGGTCGGATGCCCATTTTAAGGCGTTCGTTTTCCGGAAATTCCGCATAGATAGTTGAATACGGATGAATGATCAGCGATTTATTGTCGTTGAGGTTTGTGGCACGGCGAATGATTTTTAACCGGTTCATGAAATGGAAACATTCTTCCTGGCTTTCCAGATCAAAAGTCATCACTGTTCCCGGAATTCCGGAAAATTGGCTGACAGCCAAATCGTAATATTCAGAATCTTTCAATCCCGGATAATCAAAGCGGGTGACATTTGAATTCTGCCGGAAGAATTCGCCCAGTTTCAGACAATTCTGATAACATCTTTCCACCCGAAGCTCAAGAATATCGAGACCTGCAATCATGTAATTGGCCGTGTGAGACGTCATTGGCATACCAAGGTTCCGGTAATAGTTCTTCCGCAGACGTGCAATAAAGGCATCCTTTCCAAATTTCTTAGCAACGGCCAGACAATTTGGATTTTTACTCCAGTCAAATATTCCGTTGTCAATAATCAGTCCCCCAACCGCAGTTGCGCCGCCCGAAATAAATTTGGTGGCTGACATCACTTCGATATGAACGCCAAGTGCTTTTGAGTTAAAAACAGAAGGTGGCGTTACGGTACTGTCGGCAATCAGCAAAATGTTGTGCTTATTGGCAATTTCAGCTAATTTGCTGATGTCGGCAATTTCGAGTTGCGGATTAGTAACTGTTTCAAAGTAGATGGCCCGGGTATTTTGGTCGATCAAAGTTTCAATTAATTCAGTATTTGTAGTGTCAACAAAACGTGTTTCCAGTCCGTAGGCCGGCAAGCTTTGTTCAAGGAGCGCCAAGGTGTGTCCAAAAAGGTGGTTTCCTGAAATGATGTTGTCGCCCTGTTTGCAAACGGATAAAATTGCTGCTGAAATCGCCGACATCCCTGAAGTTACTGCCAATACCTGATGTGCACCGGTCAGTTTTCTGACCTTGGCTTCAAAGTATTCGACCGTTGGATTACTCGTTCGCGAATAGGTATGTGCCGGAAATTCTCCCCGGAAATTGGCTGCAATATCCTCCGCCGAAGCAAATTCGAAGGCCACTGACTCATAGATTGGCATGGCCAGTGAGTTATGGGCATCTTTTTTCGGGAAAGGTATATTTAATGACCGGGTCGTAAAATTTTTCATTTCTTGATTGATTGAATGACTCTGCAAAATTGGCAAATATTTCAGAAAAATTACCATTAGTTCAAATTCAAATCGTACAGGCCATTGAAACCATGCAATATTTTTATCTTTGGGCAATCTGAGAGAGGAAGCAGAAATAAGAAAAGAGGAAATAGAATGATGGAGACTTCGAAACTTTCTCTTTCCCCTTCGTACTCTTTCCTTCACACTCAGTACTTTTTTATCAGAAATGAAGAAGCTTGGAATTATTCTACTTGTATTTTTGCCTGTATTGGTCTTTTCGCAGACTCATTCGGTCAGGATAGCTGTCATGAAATACAATGGCGGTGGCGATTGGTATTCCAATCCAACTTCGGTCGGAAACCTGATCACTTTTTGTAACGAGAATCTGAAGACCGATATTGATCCGGAGCCAGGAACCGTTGAACCTGGAAGTGTTGAGCTTTTTAATTATGCCTATGTAGATTTGACCGGGCATGGAAATGTATATTTCTCTGATCAGGAGGCTGAAAACCTGCGTACTTACCTTGAATCAGGCGGTTTTTTGCAAATCAGCGATAATTATGGGATCGATCAGTTTATCCGGAGAGAAATGAAAAAGGTTTTTCCGGAACTCGATTTCATTGAACTGCCCTTTGATCATCCCATCTATCACCAGAAATATCAATTTCCAAATGGACTTCCCAAAATTCATGAACACGATGGCAAACCAGCTCAGGGATTTGGTCTGATTTACAAGGGCAGGTTGGTGTGTTTTTATAATTACGAGTGCGATTTGGGTGATGGCTGGGAAGACCGGTCGGTTCATAATGATCCGGAAGATGTTCGTCAGAAAGCACTGCAAATGGGAGCAAATATCATTTCGTTTGTCTTTAATCAGTAATTCCGGAAAATAGAAACTGCCTGATCTTTTACCAATTCGCCGGTTCATTGAGTTTTTCTAATTTATTTTGAATTTTACGAAAATTAAATTTGACTTTGAAGTATATTGCAAATTTTTTATAACCAAAATATTCAATTAAACCAAACCTACTGAATCAGGACTATGATAATGTTCTGGTTATTAACAACTAAACCAAATGAACCGTTTCAAACTTCTAATAATTCTTCTGTTTATTTCGACAGCAGGCTATAGTCAGCTATACATCAATGAATTCATGGCCTCGAATACCAACACGATCGTGGATCCTGACTACAAACAAAGTGCCGACTGGATCGAACTATATAATGCTGGCAGCTCGACAGTAATTCTGGATGGCTATTTTTTGACCGATAATCTTAAGAAACCAGACAAATGGAAAATCATCAAAATGACTCTTGCGCCAAAAGGATTTGCCATTTTTTGGGCAGACAATAGAGATTCAGCCAATCACACCAGTTTTGCACTGTCAGCTTCAGGTGAGCAGATCGGGCTTTCGGACCAGTCCGGGGCCTTGATTGATTCGGTTGTTTACGGAGTTCAAAATACCGATCTTTCTAACTATGGTGCTGGTTCAATAACTGTGCTCGATTCAACTTTATTAGGTGTTCCTGATCCAAATATTTCAATGGGTCGAAAACCCGATGGAAGCAATGACTGGGTATTGTTTACCAAACCCACTCCAGGTGCATCTAATGCGACGGTAGGCTATAAGGATGTTGTAAAGAGCGATCCGGGTTTTTCGCCTTCAGGCGGTGTTTATCACAGTTCTGTTTCGCTTAAAATTAATTCCATCTTTGGGGGTGATGTCCGCTACACACTTGATGGTACAGAACCCAATGAGCAGTCAACTATAGCAAGTGCCCCGATCAACATTAGTAAAAATACGGTTGTTCGGGCTCGAATTCATAAATCAGGTCAGATAATGGGTCCAGTCACTACCAACACCTATCTGATTGATAATGAAAATAAAATCAATAAACTACCTATTGTCTGCGTGACCTCAGATCCGGTTAATTTCTGGGATCCTGTAAAAGGAATTTACGTCGTGCATTCAGTGAAGCCTGATTGGGAAATTCCGATTAACATTGAACTTTTTGAGAATGATGGCAGGACTGGCGATGCCTTCAATTTGAAAGGAGGAGTAAAATCAACCGGATTGTACTCGTGGCAATTACCCGAAAAAATGATGGGGGTTAACTTCCGGAAAGAATACGGAGTCAGCAAGCTGGATTATCCGCTTATCTTTGATAAACCCCGCAAAGTTTACCGCACCTTCTCGCTCAGAGCCTCTGGAAGCGACTGGGGCAATACCATGTTCCGAGATGGAATGATTCAGTCTGCTGCTGTTGAAAATACAAGTCTCGATAATTCCGGATTCAGAGCCAGCGTGGTTTATATCAATGGACAGTATATGGGCATCCATAACATTCGCGAGAAAATTGATGAGGATTATATCGTCGGAAACCATGGACTTGCTGCGGGAACTTTTGACATGATTGAAGAAACAGATGCCGGACATTATGCCGAAACAGGCGATTTTAAACAGAACGACTATTTTCTATCCCTAACTGCAAAAGATTTGTCGAGTCAGGCCAATTACGATGCGGTGGCTGCACAAATGGATATTACCGAATTTACTGAAATGGTTAGTACTGAAGTGTATAGTGGAAATAGCTCAATCGGACACAACTTAATGAAATGGAAATCCAAAGATTCGGGCAAGTGGAAATGGATTCTCATGGATTTCGATCGAGGCTTTTTTGGCGCAAATAACCAAATGATCAGCTTTTATCTCAATGAAGATGGATGGCCATTTAAGGACCTGATGAAAAATACGGACTATAAAAAGCTGTTTGGAAGAAAGCTTTCCGATCTACTTTTTACCTCATTCAATCCTGTAAGGATGATTTCAGAGATTGATGACCATCAGAAAAGAATTGAGGCTGAAATGCCGAACCATGTTGCCCGTTGGGCAGGAACGCATGGAACTGGCAATTACAGTAGTGTCTATGCGATTTCATCAGTTGATTACTGGCTTTCGGAAGTTGAAAAACTGAGAACATTTGCTCAGGCCAGGCCCGGTATTATTCTGAACGATTTAACCAATTACGGGTTTCAAAGTCCGGTTGCAGTTTCTGTAACAACATTCCCTGCTAAAGCAGGAAAATTAACATTTAACGGGTTGAAAATTCCGGTGGATGTTTGTAGCGGAGGCTATCCTAAAGGTGAACAGATTAAATTAACGGCTGAAGCCAAAGCCGGTTTTAATTTCAAGGGTTGGAAAACCAACGGAGATTCGATTTTAATCGATAAGGAACAGATATGGAAATACTCCGATACAGGAACCGATCTTAAAAATACATGGATAGTTACAAATTTTAGCGATACTTCCTGGAAATCAGGTCAGGCTGAGTTGGGATATGGTGATGGAGATGAAAAAACCGTAATAAGCTATGGCAGTGACGTGAATAACAAGCAGATCACATCCTATTTTAGGAAAGGCTTTTTGCTGAAAAACAAACAAAATGTAAGCGGGTTAACCATTTTACTGAAATGTGATGATGGAGCAGTTGTTTATCTGAATGGGAAAGAGATACAACGTTTTAATATGCCCGCAGGAACTATCGGTTTTGGAACTTTGGCATCAACATCTATTTCAGGAGCCGATGAATCTGTTTTTCATACCTTCACCATTGGCACAGAATCGCTGTTAGCAGGAACAAATGTGGTTGCTGTTGAAGTTCATCAAAATGCGGCTAATAGCAGCGATATAAGTTTCGATATGGAATTATCAGCCACAATGAATGGTGTTGGAAATTACCTTTCCACAGCCAAAGAATTGGTTGTGAACCCTCAGTCAGCTCTGAGCCTTACCGCAGTTTTTGAAGGCGATGGGAAATGTAAACTTCCGGCAGAAATTACAACGGCATTAACCCTTTCAAAATCCTGCTCACCTTATATTGTTCCTGAAAATGTGAACATCACATCAACCGGAAAACTGACTATTGAACCAGGTGTGGAAATATGGCTGTCCGATGGGGTTTCCATTTCCTCACTCGGACCGATTAAAGCTATCGGAACAAGAAAGGAACCTGTTATATTCAAGAGCAACCCTGAGAGTGCTAAGAAGAAATGGGGAAACATTAGTATAAAGGATACCAAAGACACCATATGGTTCAGAAATGTAATCATTGAAAATGCTTCGGAAGGTCCAAATCCTGTGCGCGACATTGCAGCGCTTGCTGTTTCAAATTCGACGGTAATGCTCGACAGTATTAGCGTTGTGGATGTGTATAAAAATCCAATCAATGTATATAATTGTCAAACTAAGATTACCAATAGCCGCATTCATTCTGATTATGCCGGTTGCGACGAGATAAATATCAAAAGAGGTAAGATTTTAATCGATAAGTGTGAATTTATTGGAAATACTGGGCTCGATTCAGATGCCCTCGATTTTGGCGAAATGTCTGAGGGTAGCGTTGTCAGGAATAGCTATTTTCATGATATGGATGGATTTAACGCCGATGCTGTTGACTTGGGAGATCACGCGAAGAATGTGATTATCGATGGCATTGTGGTCTATAACTTTCAGGATAAAGGGGTTTCGATCGGGCAGCAATCGTCGGCAAAAATCACCAATTCTGTTTTTATCAATTGTGGAATGGGTGCGGGAATGAAAGATTCGAGTACGGTGAAGATCGACCATTGTACCTATTACGGAAATTTTTATGCTTTGGCCAATTACCAAAAACACCCGGGTGATGCAGGGTCCAATTTGGTTGTAACAAATTCAATCCTTTCAAACTCTTATGAATTGGGATATTTTAGCGATGAGTTTTCGGCACTCAGCATTTCCAATTCTTCTGACGACACGGAGAAATTGCCTGATGGAAAAAATAACCTGAATGTGAATCCACTATTTACAAACCCTGCGATATATGACTTTAATTTGTTATCAGGTTCGGCTCTTTTTGGAGCAGGAAGCGATGGAAAAACGCTGGGAGCTAATTTAAAATTACCTTCAATTCCGCTTTCGGTCATGATCAGCGATATTGCCTATGTTACTGATGCAGGTGCTGAAGACTTAGAATTTATTGGCCTTTATAATCCGGGGACTTCAGCTGTTTCAATGGATAGCTGCAGTTTTGCAAGTGGTTTCACCTATACTTTTCCACAAGGAGTTTCAATCCGGTCAAAAGAGAAAATCTACCTTACAAATAATGCAGCTTCATCGTTTTGGAACGCTCATGGGGGTCCAGTCTATCAGTGGGAGAGTGGCCGCCTTGCAGATGAGGGTGAGAAAATTCAGCTGGTAAATAAATACGGGAAGGTGATTGATCAGGTGATCTATAACAATGTAGCACCTTGGCCGGTGCCTCAAAATTCGCAGCAGGGAATCTCTTTGACCCGTTATGATGTGGATAATCACTTTGGCGAATACTGGAGCATTGTACCGATTGACAAAATCGTTGGTGTTCCAACAATCTTGAGCAATAAATCTGTTACAGTTTATCCAAATCCAGGCAATGATAAAGTCCGTATAACTTTTATCGGGCAATCTAATTTAAGTGGAGAAGTGTACTCCTCTACTGGTCAGCTTATAAAACAATTCAGGCTTGATCAAAACGGCGGAACGACTGTCGATGTTTCAACCTGGTCGAATGGAATTTATCTGCTTAAACTTGGAACTGTTACCGAAAAAGTATTGATAAACAGATAGGAAACATGAAAGTCATTGGTATAAATGGAAGTCCGCGCCGCGGAGGAAACACCGAAATATTAATCAAAACGGTGTTTAAGGAACTCGAAAAGGAAGGCATCGAAACCGAGTTCATCCAGTTGGGCGGGAAACCGATTCATGGTTGTAATGCCTGCATGAAATGCCGGGAAATTCAGGACGGACGCTGCCATATTAAAAACGACTTTCTGAATGAAGTGATTGCCAAAATGATTGCTGCTGATGGAATGATTTTGGGTTCGCCAACTTATTTTGCAGACATCACTACTGAAATGAAAGCACTGATTGATGTTTCGGGTTATGTAACCCGCGGGAACGGCCATTTACTGAAGCGAAAAATTGGTGCTGCAGTAATTGTGGAACGTCGTGGTGGCGCTTTGCACGCTTTTGAAACCATCAATAATTTTTTCCTGATTAACCAGATGATCGTCCCCGGATCGAGTTACTGGAACTTTGCTTTTGGCGGAGCTCCGGGCGATGTGCTCAAAGATGAAGAAGGAATGCGAACCATGCGAACTTTGGGCGAGAATATGGCGTGGCTGATGAAGAAGTTGGTATAGGAGCAGCTATTTCAGGCATTTCATTTCATCATTTTTCTTTCAAACTTTCTTTCAGACTCTCAAACCTTAAGCTATCCTTTTTCTCCGTTTTCAGGAAATTTTTGCTTTTGATCCGTTCAATAATCTTTTCTGCCCGTTCTTTCGATTCAGGATGGCTGCTGATCCAGTAAATTTGGCTTGGCAGATTTTTATTGATCTCAGCAAGCCGGTAAAGGAAGTTGGCGAAAGGCTCCGGATCAATACCAGCCTTCTCAAGATAATCTACGGCGGTAAGGTCGGCTTCGGTTTCCAGTTTTCGGTCGTAAGCACTGGATGAGATTTGTTGAATGGCAGATTTTATCGCTTCAGAATTTCCGTTTCCGGTCGACATCGAAATCAGTACAGTCAAACCAACTTCTTTCACCAGTTTATTCATTACATGGTTCTTCTCCATGTGCGCCAGTTCGTGGCCAATTACACCATATAATTCTGATTCGTTCTCGCAGGAGTTAATCAGCCCTGAATAAATCACCAGATGATTGCCTGGCAGTGCAAAAGCATTGACGTCGTCTTTCCGGAGCAGGTGGAGTTTGATCTTCTTCCGGTCAATCGAATTGGCGTTGCAAATGCTGGTCAGGATTGAATCAACGGGAGCCACAATAGAATCCGAAGTAATTTCGGTTTCCGAATTCTGCATCATCTTCCAGAACAAATCGCCGATTTTCTCTTCAGTATTTTGAGTTGTCTGTTTAATCTTGAAAAGCTCCATCCAATCCACTTGAGACAATCCATACCACAC
>SESF01025904.1_pt1 | contig 18656 bp, 14 predicted proteins | sample 3171521 | NCBI WGS metagenome assembly SESF01 (sample SAMN10866945, study PRJNA518727) | freshwater metagenome | biome: subpolar coniferous forest; feature: holomictic lake; material: water; isolation source: holomictic Lake 227, 6 m and 8 m depth | place: Canada: near Kenora, Ontario | collected...
TTGAGTCTCGAGCCTAGAGCAAAACCTGCCCATGATCCGCTCATCAGGGATAAATCATGAGCAATCTATGCATGGCGATTGTGCCGGCGATCACTCGGGCTCCAGCCGGGCCTTGAGATGGGAGAGCAGGGGATAGAGTCCGGCCATCAGGGCAATCAGGACTCCCCACTGCCCTTCCCGATAGCCCTTGCGGCGGACATAGCACTTGTAAAAGCGGCTGAAGACCCGGCGGAGGTTGCGGCCCAGACCTTCGTCGAGGCCGCGCTCGCGCAGATCCCGGGCGCGGGCGCTGCTGTAGCCGTCGAGGCGACGGATCATGTCGGAGATGTTGCGGTCGACATAATGGCGGAACGGCGTCGCCAGCACCGGCCCCCTGGTGCCCTGGCAGGTCACCTCGGGGTGGACCCGCTGGGCGCCCCAGTGCTTGATGCCGCGCCGGGTCAGGCGGTCGACCTGACTGGTGCCGAAGTGGGCGCCCCAGCCGTGGCGGACCAGCCGCTCGCCGATATAGTTGTCCACCCGCAGCGGATGGCAGTCGAAGGGGGAACTGGCGATGGTGGCCCGGATTTCGGCGGCCAGCGCCTCGGGAATATGTTCGTCGGCGTCCACCTCAAGCATCCAGTCGCCGGTGGCGGCGGCGAGGGCGGCGTTGCGGCGGTCGCCTTCAAGGGGAAAGGCGCCCTCGATCACCCGGCCGGCGCCGATGCGGCTGATGGCGGCCTCGCAGATCGCCTTCGAGCCGTCGCCGCAGCGGTCCAGCACCACCACCAGCTCGTCGGCGAAGCCGAGATGGCCAAGGCAGGCGGGCAGGCGCGCCTCCTCGTCATGAACGCACATCAGCACCGAGAGGCGGGGAGCGGATCGGGTCATGGCGGCACTTTCCTCGCGGGTCGGGGTCCGGGTATGGTCGTCGGCGACACCGGCTAGCTATAGCGCGCCCCGCCGGGGCCGGCAACGAGAGGGAACCGATCCGTCATGCCCGTTCAGGCCAAGATCTGCGGCATCAACAGCCCCGAAGCGCTGACGGCGGCGCTGCAGGGCGGCGCGCGCTACCTCGGCTTCGTCTTCTATCCGCGTTCGCCGCGCTACGTGCCGCCGCCGCTGGCCGCCGAGTTGATCCGCATGGTGCCGACCGGGGTGCGGGCGGTCGGCCTGTTCGTCTCTCCCGGCGACGTCCTGCTCGACGACATCGTCGGTCAGGTGCCGCTCGATTATCTCCAGCTTCACGACGACGAGCCGCCCGGACGGGTCGGCGAGATCAAGGCCCGCTTCGCCCTGCCGGTGATCAAGGCCTTCCGGCTGGCCGGGACGGCCGACCTTGAGCGGGTGCCCGACTATGGCGGCGTCGCCGATCTCCTGCTGTTCGACGCCAAACCGCCGGCCGACCCGGCCAGCCTGCCCGGCGGTAACGGCGTGCCCTTCGACTGGCGGCTGCTCGCCGGCCGCCGCTGGTCGCGGCCATGGCTGCTCTCGGGCGGCCTCACGCCCGACAATCTGGCGGCGGCGGTGGCGGCGACCGGCGCCCGCATCGTCGACGTCTCGTCGGGCGTCGAGGACCGGCCCGGCCACAAGGATCCGGCGCGCATTCGCGCCTTTCTGGCCACAGCGGCGGCCTTGTGAGGCGCCGGGGGCTTCCGGGGGCCGGGCGCGTTTGCTAGGGTGCCGGCGTTCATTGTCCGAGCCGGGGGTGCTTTTCATCATGACAACGTTTCAGGCGCTCGTGATCGCCATCATCCAGGGCGTCACCGAGCTGTTTCCCGTCAGCAGCCTCGGCCATGCGGTGCTGATGCCGCCGGTGTTCGGCTGGAACATCGATCAGCATTCCCCCCATTTTCTGCCCTTTTTGGTCGTGCTGCATCTCGGGACCGCGGTGGCGCTGCTGGCCTATTTCTGGCGCGACTGGATCGATCTGCTGCTGGCGGTGATCGGACGCGGCGATGCCGAGCGGCGGGCGGCGGATCTGCGGCTGCTGCTGCTGCTGGTGGTGGCCACGATCCCGGCGGTGATTCTGGGCTTTGCCTTTAACAAGATGCTGAAGGAGCTGTTCGCGGCGCCGGTGCTGGCCGGGGTGTTCCTTACCGTCAACGGCGTGCTGCTGCTGGCCGGCGAGCGGCTGCGGCGCAACGCCGGCACGGCCAAGATCGGCGAAATGGGTCTGCTCGATGCTCTTCTGATCGGCGGCTGGCAGTGCACCGCGCTCTTTCCCGGCATCTCGCGCTCGGGGTCGACCATGGTCGGAGGCCTGCTCTGCGGCCTCGGCCACGAGGAGTCGGCGCGCTTTTCCTTCCTGATGGCGACGCCGATCATCATCGGCGCCTCGGTGCTGGAAATTCCCAAGATGCTGCGCCATGCCGATACCGGCGGCATCACCGGCCTGTCGCTGATCGCCGGGGTGGTCGCCGGCGTCGTCGCCTATGCCAGCGTCGCCTTCCTGATGCGTTATTTCAAGACCCACGAGCTGAAGGCGCTCAACCCCTTCGGCATCTACTGCCTGATCGCCGGCGGGGCTTCGGTGGTCTGGTTCGGCACCCACTGAGCACCGAGCCAGACCACGGCGGGCAACGGCACCAGCCGGAACGGCCCGACATGGACGAAACGGTCGTGCAGGGAAATCGGCAATTTGGCCACCGGCTTGCCGTCGCCGCCCTCGCGGCGGGGTGACAGGCCGGTCAGCACCGCCTTGATGCCGTGAACGTCCTTGGGCCGGAGCCAGCCGGCGGCGGCCAGCGCATCCACCGCCGGACCAAAGCCGGCGACGCTGGTGGCCAGACTGCCGGTGGGCTGAAGATCGCGGTCAAGTTCCAGCGCGCCGCTGGTGTCGACGGTCACCGGACCCCAGCGCAGCTGCGCGGCATCGATGGCAAGGCTGCCGCCGGCGTGGCTCCAGGCGGTCAGCGCCGCCGGATCCGGCCTGGGGGGAGCGCCCTGAAGCCGGCCGGCGAACGACGCCCGCTCGACCAGCGGCCCGAGCGGCAGCCCCGGCGCCGCCAGATGCAGCCCCTCGACGCTCGCGGCGATGGTGAGTCCGGTCTCGCTGCCGTTGGCCGGCAACCGGGACGGCAGCTGGAGGCTCAGCTCGAGCCGGTCGGCCGCGGTGCCGGCCGCCGGCAGCGTCACCGCCGAGAGGCTCAGCCAGCCCTCGGTAAATCCGGAGGCGCCCCCCAGCGTCAGCCGGCCTTCGGCACTGGCGGCGGTTGCCTGCTGGCCGCCGGGCAGGCTCAGGCGCTGAAGGCCAACCGGCCGCAGGGTCAGCGTCCGCGGCCACCACAAGGGCGCCGTGGCGAGCAACCGGTCGGTGCGCCAGCCGCTGCCGTCGCGCCGGGCGACCTCGACGCCACGGGCATCGAGGTTGAGGCCGAAGGGAAAGCCGCCGGCCGCCAGCGCGCCGATGGTCACGGTCCCGCCGCGCGCCCTTTCGGCGGCGCTCCAGTCGTCGAGGACTTGGCGGGCCAGAGTGCCGACCGCCAGCCACCAGCCATACCAGCCAGCTACCGCCAGTACGGCGGCAACACTCGAAATCAGGGCGATACGCAAGCGGCGGCGAGGGGTCATCGGTGGCAATCCTGGCGGGGTTGGACCCGGACCGTAGCGCGGCCGGGCCGGGAATGCTAGGAGGGTCGGGTTCTTCCGCTGCCCCGGCGCCCCCGATGTCCGAGAGTTCCCCCGCCGCCCTGCTCGCCGCCCTGCCCGCCGGCGAAGACCTCTGGGTGTTTGCCTACGGCTCTCTGATGTGGCAGCCCGGATTCGCCTTCACCGAGCAGCGACTCGGGGTCCTGCGCGGCTATCACCGCCGCTTCTGCATCTATTCATTGCGCTACCGCGGCACGCCCGAGGCGCCGGGACTGGTGTTCGGACTCGATCATGGCGGCGCCTGCCGGGGCATGCTGTTCCGGGTCGCCCGGACCGGAGCGGTGCCGGTGCTCGAGTCTCTCTGGCAGCGTGAGATGGTCACGGCGGTCTATAAGCCCAGGCTGCTGACCGTGCGGGCCGACGGCGGCGAGCGCATCCGCGCCTGCGCCTTCGTGGTCGATCGCGACCATGCCCAATATTGCCGGGGCCTCGACCTCGACGGCACGGCGGCGCTGATCCGCCGCGGGGTCGGCGACCGCGGCGCCAATGTCGACTATCTGGCCAACACGGTGGAGCATCTGGAGAGTCTCGGCATCCTCGACCACGGTTTGCGCCATTTGCTCGCCGCGGTGCGGCGGGGTTGAGCCGGGCGCGGCCGGCCGGCGCCCCCGCAAACCTGACTTGCGTAAAACGCGTCGAGCTAATACCTTGGTTTCACAGCGCAGCGTTGGCAGAAAAGACAAGCCCGTGACCGATTTTCCGATTCTCGGTGGTAAACGCATCCTGCTGGTGATCGCCGGCGGCATCGCGGCGTACAAAAGTCTGGTGTTGATCCGTCGTCTCCGTGAGCACGGCGCGCTGGTGCGCGTGATCCTGACCCCGGCCGGCGAACGTTTCGTGACGCCATTGTCGGTGGCGGCGCTCTCCGAGGACAAGGTCTATCAGGAGCTGTTTTCCCTGACCGACGAATCGGAGATGGGCCACATCCGGCTGTCGCGCGCCGCCGATCTGGTGGTGGTGGCGCCGGCCACCGCCGATCTGCTGGCCAAGATGGCCGCCGGGCTGGCCGACGACCTGGCCTCGACCGCCCTTCTTGCCACCGACAAGCCGATCCTGGTGGCCCCGGCGATGAACGCCCTGATGTGGGAGCATCCGGCGACCCAGACCAACATCGGCATCCTCACCGGCCGCGGCGTCCGCCGCATTGGCCCCAATGCCGGCGAGCTGGCCTGCGGCGAAAGCGGCCCCGGCCGCATGGCCGAGCCCGAGGAGATTCTCGGCGCCATCGTCAGCCATTTCGAAATGGCGGCGCCGGACCGCGGACCGCTGCCGCTCAGCGGCCGGCGGGCCCTGGTTACCTCGGGTCCGACCATCGAGCCGATCGATCCCGTGCGCTACATCACCAATCGCTCATCGGGCCGCCAGGGCCACGCCATCGCGCGCGCGCTGGCCCGTCTCGGGGCGCAGACGATTCTGGTCACCGGCCCGACCGCCGAGCCCGAACCGCCCGGGGTCCAGGTCATCCGCATCGAGACCGCGATGCAGATGCTGGCAGCCTGCCAGGGCGCGCTGCCCGCCGACATCGTGGTCTGCGCCGCCGCGGTTGCCGACTGGCGGGTCAAGGGCATCGCCGATCACAAGCTGAAAAAGGACAAGGGCGAGACGCCGTTGCTGGAACTGGTGGAAAATCCCGACATCTTAGCCACCCTGTCCCGCCCGGGTCCGCACCGGCCGGGCCTGGTGGTCGGCTTCGCCGCCGAAACCCAGCATGTGGTCGAGCACGCGATCCGCAAGCTGGCGCGGAAGGGCTGCGACTGGATCGTGGCCAACGATGTCGGCGCCGGTACCGGTACCTTCGGTGGTGACCGCAACACCGTCCACATCCTTCGCGCGTGCCACGGCGGCGAGCCGACGGTGGAGGACTGGCCCGAGCTGAGCAAGGTTTCGGTTGGCGAACGTCTGGCGGTGGCCATCTCCGATCATGTCCTGGCCGGAGCTTCCCGGTCGTGAGCGCCGCCGCACCCGGTCTCGCGCTGCCGGTCACCCGGTTGCCCCATGGCGCCGACCTGCCGCTGCCGGCCTATGCCACCCCGGGCGCGGCCGGGCTGGATCTGCTGGCGGCGTTGCCGGCCGGGGCGCCGCTGACCCTGGCGCCGCTGGCGCGGGTCCTGGTGCCGACCGGCCTGACCCTGGCGCTGCCCCACGGCTTCGAGGCCCAGGTGCGGCCGCGCTCGGGGCTGGCGCTGAAGCATGGCATCACCGTGCTCAACAGCCCCGGGACGATCGATTCCGACTATCGCGGCGAAATCGGCGTTATCCTGATCAATCTCTCCGATCAGCCCTTCGTCCTCGAGCGCGGCCAGCGCATTGCTCAGCTGGTTGTTGCGGCGGTCACCGGCATCGCCTGGGCCGAAACCGGCCAGCTGCCCGCCAGCGAGCGCGGCGCCGGCGGCTTCGGCTCCACCGGCGGCCACAAGTAAGCAGAGGTGGCAGAGATGTTCCGGATTTCCAAGAAACTGATGTTCGCAATCGAGGCGGTGCTCGACATCGCCTATAATGCCGGCTCCGAACCGGTCCAGAGTGGCGAGATCACCCGCCGCCAGGGCATTCCCAAGCGCTATCTCGAGCAGGTGCTGCAACAGCTGGTGCGCGAGGGCATCCTTTCGGGGGTGCGCGGGCCGCGCGGCGGCTACCGGCTGGCCCGCGAGCGCCGACGCATCGCGGTCGGCGAGATCGTCCGGGTGGTGCGGGCGATGGAGAGCGCCGCCGACATCATGGAGGAACCGGCCGGCTCGATTCTCGGCCATCAGGTGGTACGGCCGCTGTGGCTGGAATTGCAGGACGACTGCATGGCCCGGCTCGATGCCACCTCGATCGAAGATCTGTGCCTGCGCGCCCGCAAAGCCGGCGTGCCCAGTGAAACTGGTGATCGCATCGACTTTAGCATTTGATTTTTGTGCGATGCCATATTAACTACATAGCAACGGTTTCGGTGATCGTACCTATTGTACGAGTCTATGGAGGGAAATCATGTCGGCTTCGGCTCCCGAGTTTCGCGGCAAGATCTACGACAGCATCATTGACACCATCGGCGCCACCCCGCTGGTGCGGCTGCCCCGGCTGAGCAAGGACCTGGGCGTCAATGCCGATGTCGTCGGCAAGCTGGAATTCTTCAACCCTCTGGCCTCGGTCAAGGATCGCATCGGCTTCGCAATGATCGATGCGGCCGAGCGTGCGGGCAAGATCGGCCCCGGCACGACGCTGGTCGAGCCGACCTCGGGGAATACCGGCATCGCGCTCGCCTTCGTCGCCGCCGCCAAGGGCTATCGGCTGATCCTGACCATGCCCGAAAGCATGTCGGTCGAGCGCCGCAAGATGCTGAAGCTGCTTGGCGCCGAACTGGAGCTGACCCCGGCCTCCGAGGGCATGAAGGGCGCGATCCGCCGGGCCGAGGAACTGGTGGCCAAGCTGCCCAACGCCTTCATCCCCCAGCAATTCAAGAACCCGGCCAACCCCGAGATTCACCGCAAGACCACCGCCGAGGAAATCTGGACCGACACCGCCGGGGCGGTCGACATCCTGATCAGCGGCGTCGGCACCGGCGGCACCCTGACCGGCGTCGCCGAGGTGATCAAGGCCCGAAAGCCCGGCTTCAAAGCGATCGCGGTCGAGCCCGAGGACAGCCCGGTGCTCTCGGGCGGCCTGCCCGGACCGCACAAGATTCAGGGCATCGGCGCCGGCTTCGTGCCCGACATCCTCAACGCCAAACTGATCGACGAGGTGGTGCGCATCTCCAACGAGCGTGCCTTCGCCACCGCGCGCAAGGCGGCGCGCCTCGAGGGCCTGCCGGTCGGCATCTCCTCGGGCGCGGCCCTCGCCGCGGCTTTCGAGGTCGGCGCCCGCCCCGAGAACAAGGGCAAGCTGATCGTGGCCATCCTGCCCTCCTTCGCCGAGCGCTATCTTTCGACCGCCCTGTTCGACGGTCTGGAATAACTCATCGGCCGCGCCCGGCCCGGGGTGCTCAGGGAATATTCAGCGGGGCACAACAATCCCATTGTAGATGGGAGCAGCGAGGATTATCCTTCGCGCTGCGATAAACCGCGACCCGTCCGGCTCCCTCCTGGGGGCGCCGGACAGCGTCGCGCTTCGGACACCATGCGGCTTGGCAGTTTCGCCTTCGGTCGCAGTTCGGGGCGTGGCGCCAGGGGAGCCGCGGTTGACAGGAAGAAACCTCGAAGCGGATCCGGGTCGAGAGATCAGGGTCCGGTGGCCGTGAGACCCGTTCTGGCCGCGTGATACGCGCCGTTAAACGTCTGGTCGGCAAGGCCCCCGCCGCTTCGCTCAACAGGTTGGCGCGCCGGTCCCCCGTTGTCGCGCGGGCGGGGCGGGCGGCGTCACCAGGGACGACATATATGGCCAAGCGTATGCTTGTCGACGCCACGCAACCGGAAGAAACCCGGGTTGTCGTGGTTAACGGAAACAGGCTTGAAGATCTCGACTTCGAAATCGCCAGCCGGAAGCAGCTCAAGGGCAACATCTATCTGGCGAAAGTGACGCGGGTCGAACCGTCACTTCAGGCAGCGTTCATTGAGTATGGCGGGAACCGCCACGGCTTCCTGGCCTTCTCGGAAATCCACCCCGATTATTACCGCATTCCCGTCGCCGACCGCGAGGCGCTGCTCGCCGAGGAGCGGCGGTTGGCCGAACTGGCTGACGAGGACGAGGACGAGGCGCCGCGCCGCCGGGGCCGCAATCGCGGTCGCGCCGCGCCGGCCCCGGTTGCCGATCTCGAGTCGGGTGAGGAGGGCGATGGCACGGCCGATGCCGCCCCGGCCCAGGACGCCGCCGACCATGCCGAACCCTTCGAAGTGGTCGAGGCTGGCGCCTCGGATGCCGATCGCCGCGACGAGGGTGGCCACGACGAGGACGACAGCGCTGACGACGAGGCCGGTCACCAGGAGGCTGGCGCCGCCGCCGACGATGACAGCGACAGTGACGGCGACGACAGTGACGACGACGATGGCGACCACGGCGGCGATGACACGGCCGGTCCCGGCAAGGTGATGGCCTCGGTGATCCCCGTCGATCAGGTTTCCGACGACGCGGCACCCGAGAGCGCAACCGATGGCGAGGACGCCGAGGGCGCCGACGCCCCGGAATTCGCCGACGCTTCCCCAGCCCCGGCCGATGCCGGGCCAGAACCCGAGCTTCACGGCGCCGAAGCCCAGGACGCGCCCGAACCGATCCGGCTCGACGTCATCGGCGGCGACGAGACCGACGAGGAGGAGATGGTGCGCCGCCGGCCCCGGCCGCTGCGCAGTTACAAGATTCAAGAGGTGATCAAGCGCCGGCAGATTTTGCTGGTGCAGGTGACCAAGGAGGAGCGCGGCACCAAGGGCGCGGCGCTGACCACCTATCTGTCGCTGCCCGGCCGCTATTGCGTGCTGATGCCCAACACCGGCCGCGGCGGCGGCGTCAGCCGCAAGATCACCAATCCCCAGGACCGCAAGCGTCTCAAAGACATGCTTTCGGACCTCGACATTCCGCAGGGCATGGCGGTGATCCTGCGCACCGCCGGACTCGAGCGCTCCAAGGCCGAGATCAAGCGCGACCTCGAATATCTGCTGCGGCTGTGGGACAGCATCCGCGAACAGACCCTGCAATCGACGGCGCCGGAACTGATCTACGAAGAAGCCAACCTGATCAAGCGCTCGATCCGCGACCTCTACACCAACGACATCGACGAGGTGCTGGTCGAGGGCGAAACCGGCTACCGGGTGGCCAAAGACTTCATGCGCATGCTGGTGCCCAGCCACTCCAAGCGGGTCCAGCCCTACCGCGACGAGACGATCCCGCTGTTCTTCCGCTATCAGGTCGAGAGCCAGATCGATGCCATCCACAGTCCGGTGGTGCAGCTGAAGTCGGGCGGCTATATCGTGATCAACCAGACTGAGGCGCTGGTCGCGATCGACGTCAATTCCGGCCGCTCGACCCGGGAACGCAATATCGAGGAAACCGCCTACAAAACCAACCTCGAGGCCGCCGACGAGGTGGCCCGGCAGTTGCGGCTGCGCGATCTGGCCGGGCTGATCGTGATCGATTTCATCGACATGGAGGACAGCCGCAACAACGCCTCGGTCGAGCGCCGGCTCAAGGAGGCGATGAAGTCGGACCGGGCGCGGATTCAGCTGGGCCGGATTTCGCCGTTCGGACTGCTCGAGCTGTCGCGCCAGCGCCTCCGCCCGAGCCTGCTCGAGGCCAATTTTGAGAAGTGCCCGCATTGCAGCGGCCTCGGCGTCATCCGCTCGATCGAGTCGGCGGCCCTTCATGCCCTCCGCGCGATCGAGGAGGAGGGCATCCGTCGCCGCTCCAGCGAGATCACGGTGGCGCTGCCCTCGAAAGTCGCGCTCTACATTCTGAATGCCAAGCGCGAAGAGCTGGCGCTGGTCGAGGCCCGCTACGGCCTCCGGGTGATCATTCAGACTGATGAGAGTCTGATCGTCCCCGATCTTCGTATCGAGCGTGTCAAGGCGCGGCTGCCCGGTGAGGAAGCGGCGGCGACCGCGGCGACCGAGCGCGTGCTCGCCGAGCCCGAGCGCCGGACCGTGATCGCCGATGACGAGGACGACGAGATCGAAGAGGAACCGGCGGCCGAGGTTGCCGAACCCCGACAGAGCGCCCAGGCCGAACCGGCTGCGGGCGGCGAACGGCCGGGTGACGACAGCCGGGACCGGCGTGGCGGCCGGCGCGGCCGGCGCGGCCGGCGGCGCCAGGGTGGCGAGCGCCCGGGTGAGGCGGCCTCCGGCGTGGTTCAGCCGATGGCAACGGTGCCGCTGGCCGGCGGCGAGGACAGTGACGAGGGCGGCGAAAGTGGCGAGAGCGGCGGGGTCGAAGCGGGCGAGGCCGGCGGCCAGCCGGCCCAGGGTGCCGGCGACGGCGCCGATGGTCAGGCCCGCAAGCGGCGGCGCGGCAAGCGCGGTGGCCGGCGGCGCGGCCGCAACCGTTTTGATCAGACCGGCGCCGAGGGCGCGGGAACCGAGGCGGGGGCAACCGAGGGCGCCGAGGGCTTCGACGCCGAGGGCTTCGACGGTGAAGATTACGAGGCCGGAGATCTCAGCGCCGACACCGAAGCCGGCGATGATGAGGGCGAAGCCGCGGCGGGCGTGACGCCCACGGCGGCGCCCCTGCCGCTGGCCGCGGTCGAGGTGGTGGATTTCGACTGGCTGCTCGATGTCGAGCGTCCGGGAGTCGACCTCGCGGTCCCGCTGACCACCGAGACCGACGCCGCCGAAGCGGTGGTGGCATCGACCGAAGGTGACGAGGTCGCGACGGCCCTGGCGGGTACCGCCGCCGAACCGGCGGCACCGGAAGCCGAGGCTCCGGCTCCGGCCGGCGTCCGCAAGCGGCCGAGCCGGCGCCGCAGCGCCACTGAAGCGACCGAGGCTCCGGCCGACGGCGAGGCGGCCGCGCCGGCCAAGCGACCGAGCCGGCGGCGGACCAAGAGCAGCGCCGCCGACGAGGCCCTGGCTCCGGCCGAGATTGCCGCGACCGGCATCGCCGCCGCCGAAGTGGCGCCCGAAGCCGCGGCCGAGATCATGCCCGAACCCGCGCCCGACAGCGAACCCGCCCCAACCGCCGAGGGTGTCCCCGAGTTCGACGACGCCGCGGCGATCGCCCCCACCGAGCGGCCGGATGATGTGCCGCCGGCACCGGCGGTGATTCTGGCCGACGCGCCGTTGCCGGCCCCGACTCGGGAATCCGTCACCGACGTTGAGGCTCCGGCCCCGGCACCGGTCGAACCGCCGGCACCGGCCGGTCCGGCCAAGCGCGGCTGGTGGAGTCGTAAATAGCCCGGACGCGCCGCCCCCTCCGCCGACCCGGCCGCAAACCCACGCCACCCTCGCCGCTCCGGCGCGGGTGGCGTCTCTTTTTCGGGTTTGCGCGCGCCGCCCCCGCGGCACTGTTGGCTATAGACGAGGCCGCCCGGCCTCGATCTGACGGTGTTCGGGTAAATATTGAATAAAATGCCTCGAACGCATACTGTTTAACGCAGTGATCGAAGCGGGGGCAGAGCGTGCGGCGGCTGGCAATACTATCGGTCTTGGTCGGATTATCGCTGCCCCTCCCGGCCATCGCCGCCGAGACCGGGGTGCCCGAGGCGGCGTTGCCGGTGCTCCGGGTCGGCGCGGTGGCCGGGCGGTTTCCCTATCTGGCCGGCAACGCGATGGCGCCCGCCGGCTTCGAGATCGATCTCCTCCGCGCCCTTGGCGAGACCATGGGCTTTCGGGCCGAGGTCCGGTCCGGCCCCTGGAGCGGGCTGCGGCAGGATTTGCTGGAAGGCCGGCTGGATGTCCTGACCGGGGCGTTCTATGGCGACGAGCGCGACCAGCCGATGCTGCTGACGGCACCGGTTGTGCTGGTCCGGCCGGCACTGGTCAGCCGGAGCGCCGCCGCCCTGCACCGGCTCCAGGACCTCGAGGGCAGGGCGGTGCTGGTGGTGGCCGGCGACCCGGTGCTCGGGCTCCTGCGCAGTCTCGCGCCCGGAGCGAAGCCGGTCGCGGTCGCCGATGTCGCCGAGGCCCTGCGCCAGTTGGCCGCCGGGCGCGACGACGCGGCGCTGCTCGGGGATGTCGATCGCGCCATGGCGGTGGCCCGGGCGCTGACGCTCAGCCACCTCGAAATCCACGCGCTGGAGGCCGGCGCCCGCACCGAGGCGCTGGCGGTGGCGGCGGTCCATGCCGAACTCGCGGCCCGCCTTGACACTGGCCTTGCCATTCTGCGCACCAGCGGCCGGCTGCGCGATCTCCATGAGCGCTGGTTCGGCCCCGCGCTTCCGGCCGCCGCGCCCTGGGCCACCCTCGGCGCGCTGGGCACCGTCACCGCGACGCTGGCGCTGGCACTGGCCGGTGCGGTCTGGCTGACCCGGCGGCGGCGCCACCGGCTGACCGGTCTGCGGGGCAGCGCCCTGACCGTGGCCGCGCCCCAGCCTTCGCTTTCGGGCCAGGAACTGCTCGACGGACTGCCGGTCGGCATCTACCGCTCGGCGCCCGACGGCCGCTTCCTCGAGGTCAACCGGGCGCTGGCCTCGCTGCTCGGCTATCCCGACCGCGCCTCGCTGCTCGGCATCTCCAGCGCCGAGATCTACGCCGATGCCGGCGCCCGCAGCCGCTGGATCACCCTGATGGCCGGCGGCGACACCGTGCGCAGCTTCGATTTCCAGGCCCGGCGCGCCGACGGCACCACGATGTGGGTCAGCAACACCGCCCATGCCGAGCGCGACGGTGCCGGCCGGGTGATCAGCTATCAGGGCTATTTCGAGGACATCTCACGCCGGCAGCAGGAGCTGGAGATCAGCAACGCCAAGGTCGCGGCCAGCGAACAGCTGTTCAAGGCCGTGTTCCAGGCCGCCGGCGACGCCATCCTGCTGTTCAGCCAGCGCGGCTTTTTTGACTGCAATGCCCGCGCGCTCGAGATGTTCGGCTTTGCCGACAAGAAGGAGTTGAACGGCCTCCGGGTCAGCGACCTCTCACCGCCGGTCCAGGCCGACGGCCGCAATTCCGCCGATGCCGCCGATTCCTACAGCGACGTTGCCTGGCGGAGCGGCTCGGCCAGTTTCGAGTGGCTGCACCGCCGCCTCACCGGCGAAATCTTCCCCGCCGATGTCCTGCTCGCCGCCTTCCAGCTCAACGGCGAACGGGTGATCCAGGCCACGGTGCGCGACATCAGCGCCCGCAAATGGACCGAGGCGGCGCTGCGGGATTCCGAGCGCCGGATGGCCGACATCATCAATCTGATGCCGGATCCGACTCTGGTGATCGACCAGGGTGGCCGGGTCCTGTTCTGGAACCGGGCGCTGGAAGACATGACCGGCGTCCGGGCCGAACACATGCTGGGCAAAGGCGATTACGAATACGCTCTGCCCTTCTACGGCACCCGCCGGCCGATCCTGATCGACATCGTGCGCGTGCCCGACCGCGAGATCGAACAGAACTACGCCAACGTCGCCCGGGTCAACGACACCCTGGTCGGCGAAAGCTACGTGCCGCATCTGCGCGGCGGCGGCATCTATGTCGTCGGCACCGCGGCGCCGCTGTTCGACTCCCGGGGCGAATATGTCGGCGCCATCGAGATCATCCGCGACATCACCGAACGCCGCCGGGCCGAACAGGCGCTGGTCGAGTCCGAACGCCGGCTGGGCGACATCATCGAGTTCCTGCCCGATGCCACCGTGGTGATCGATCGCGAGGGCCGGGTGATCACCTGGAATCAGGCGATGGCCGACCTGACCGGGGTCACCGCCGACGCGATGCTCGGCCGCGGCGACTTTGAGCCCGCGCTGCCCTTGTTCGGCGAGCGGCGGCCGATGCTGATGGATCTGGTGCTGCGGCCCGATCCGGTCTGGGAGCGCAGCTACGCCGTGCTGGAACGGCGGGGCGACACCCTTTATGGCGAAATCTTCGCCACGGCACTGCGGGGCCAGCGGGTCTATGTCATGGGCACCGCATCGGTGCTGCGGGATTCCCGCGGGCAGGCGGTGGGCGCGATCGAGATCATCCGCGATCTCACCGAGCGCAAGAAGATGGAAGAGGCGATGCGCGAGGCCCGCGACGCCGCCGAATCCACCACCCGGGCCAAATCGGAATTCCTGGCCAACATGAGCCACGAGATCCGGACCCCGATGAACGCGATCATCGGCATGACCAGCCTGCTGCTGACCACCGAGCTGACCGTCGAGCAGCACGAGCTGGCCGATACCGTGCGCATGAGCGGCGACTCGCTGCTGGCCCTGATCAACGATATTCTCGATTTCTCCAAGATCGAGGCCGGGCACATGGACCTCGAGTCGCAGCCCTTCGATCTCCGGCTGTGCCTCGAATCGGCGGTGGATCTGGTCGCGGTCAAGGCGGTGGAGAAGGGGCTGGAGCTGGGCTGTCTGATCGAGGACGGCACCCCGCCCACCATCCATGGCGACGTCACGCGCCTGCGTCAGGTGCTGGTCAATCTGCTCAACAACGCGGTCAAATTCACCGAGCGCGGCGAGGTCATGGTCCGGGTCGAGACCACCCATTTCGTTGATTCGGGTTCGGAGTTCGCCTGCTGGGCCACACTCCGCTTCGCGGTGCGCGACACCGGCATCGGCATCCCGGCCGACCGACGCGACCGCCTCTTCAAGTCGTTCAGTCAGGTCGATGCGTCGACCACCCGCCGCTATGGCGGGACCGGACTCGGACTGGCCATCTCGTCGCGGCTGGCCGAGGCGATGGGCGGCCGGATGTGGGTGGAAAGCACCGGTCAGCCCGGCCAGGGCTCGACCTTCCTGTTCACGGCGCGCCTGCCGGTATCGATGGAACCGCTCGACAACACGCTGCCCGAAAACCTGCCCGAGCTGGCCGGAAAGCGGGTGATGATCGTCGACGACAACCCGACCAACGGCCTGATCCTGACCCGCCAGACCGAAGGCTGGGGCATGGTGCCGGAAACCTTCGAACCGCCGCTGGAGGCCCTGGAAACCATCCGGCGCGGCGTTCCGTTCGATCTCGGGATTCTCGACATGCAGATGCCGGATATGGACGGCATGCAACTGGCACGGGCCATTCGTGAGTTGCGCGCCCCCGGAACCCTGCCCCTGATCATGCTGACCTCGCTCGGCCGCCGCGACATCGGCGCCGACGAAGTCGGCTTCGCCGCCTTTCTCAACAAGCCGATCAAGTCCGGCGCGCTGCACGACGCCCTGCGCTATGCCCTCGGCGGCTTCAACGCGCCGGTGCTGCGGCCACGCTGCGCCGCCGGGCGGGTGATTGATCCCGAGTTGGCCCTCCGCCATCCCTTGCGGATTCTGGTCGCCGAGGATTACGCGGTCAATCAGAAGGTCGCGCTCTATACTCTCGGCAAGATGGGCTACCGCGCCGATCTGGCGGCCAATGGTCACGAGGTGCTGGGCGCGCTCCGCCGCCAGACCTACGACGTCGTGCTGATGGACGTTCAGATGCCCGAGATGGACGGGCTGGAGGCGACCCGCCTGATCCTGGAGGGCTGGGAGCCAGACTCCCGGCCGCGCATCGTCGCCATGACCGCCAATGCCATGCAGGGCGACCGCGAACTCTGCCTCGGCGCCGGCATGGACGACTACATCACCAAACCGGTGCAGGTCGCGGCGCTTCAGGCAGCGCTGTTGAACACACCCCGGCTCGCGGAACCAGCCCTGAGCGCCGGACCGGCCGCCCCTGAGCCTTTGTCTCCGGCGGTGCAGCCGCAGGCGCCGGCGATCGACCGCCAGACTCTGCTCGACTATTTCCCGGATCTGGCCGAGGGCGAGACCGGAATTCTCCAGGAGATGGCGGCAATGCTGCTGGAAGACGTGCCGCAGCGGCTGGACCTGCTGGGCGAGGCCATCGCCGCCGGCCGGCTCGATCAGGTCGGCGGCATTGCCCACACTCTCAAGGGCGCCAGCCGCAGTTTCGGCGCCCTCGGCTTCGCCACCCTTTGCCAGGACCTGGAAACCGAGGCCAGAGCCGGCCGCCTCGACCCCGGCCGCGCCGATGCGGTGGTCGGGACGCTGCGCGCAGAATTCACCCGTGTCGCGGAGGGGATCGGCCGTGAACTTCATCCCTGACGGCCCCGAGCGGCTGATCTATCTGATCGGCGACGATGCCGAGGAGGCCGGCGCCCTGGCCGGTCAGATCGGCCACTTCGGCTACACCCTTCGGGCCTTTACTCAACTGGGCGACGCGCGGGAGGCGATCCGGCGTGCGCCGCCGACCGCTCTGCTGGTCGATATGGGCTTTTCCGGCGGCGATACCGTCGGGGCCGAGTCTCTGGAGACCCTGCGGGCCAGCGTGCCCTGCCCGTTCCCGGTGCTGTTCCTCTCCGGACGCGACGATCTCGCGACCCGGCTGCTGGCGGTGCGGGTCGGCGGTGCCGGGTTCTTTCCCAAATCGGTCGACGTGCCGCTGCTGGTCGATGTCCTCGATCAGCTCGCCGGCCATCGGCCGCCGGTGCCCGAGCGGATTCTGATTGTCGACGACGACCGGCTCCAGGCCAACCTCAACGCCGTCTATCTGCGGCGCCGGGGCATGGAGGTCAAGGTCATTACCGATCCGCTGACCACGATCGAGGCGCTGTCGGACTTCCAGCCCGAACTGGTGCTGCTCGACATGTATATGCCGACCTGCACAGGCATGGAGCTGGCCTCGGTGATGCGCCAGATCGAGGCCTTCGTCGGTCTGCCGATCGTCTTTCTTTCGGCCGAAACCGACCGTGACAAGCAGTTGGCCGCGGTCGGCCTCGGCGGCGATGATTTCCTGGTCAAGCCGATCAAACCCGAGCATCTGATCTCGGCGGTGGTTTCGCGCACCGAGCGCTATCGCAAGTTGCGCTCGGTGATGATGCGCGATGGTCTGACCGGCCTTTACAATCACAGCACGATCACCGACCGGCTCGATCAGGAGGCCGCCCGGGCGCGCCGGCAAAAGGCGCCGCTCTCGGTGGTGATGATCGACATCGACCATTTCAAGCAGGTCAATGACAGTCATGGCCATCCGGTCGGCGACCGGGTGATCCGGAGTCTGGCCCGGCTGCTGACTCAGCGCCTGCGCCAGACCGACATCGTCGGCCGCTACGGCGGCGAGGAATTTCTGGTCGTGCTGCCCGATACCGCGGAGGAACAGGCGCTGCCGCTGGTCGACACCCTCCGCGAGGCGTTCTCGAAACTGATCCAGCATGCCGGCGGGGCACGCTTTTCCACCACCTGCAGCGCCGGCATCGCCAGCGCCCCGGCCTGGAGCGAGGCGGCGGACCTCAAGGAGGCGGCCGATCAGGCGCTCTATCAGGCCAAGCGCGGCGGCCGCAACCGGGTGGTCGCGGCCACCGGCCGTCCACAGCCCTGATGAGGCCAGCTTAGCCATGACCCTGTTCCCGCGGCGCCTGCGCCAGGTCCTCCGCCTGCCCCTGATGGTGCTGGCGGCTCTGGTGATGCTGTTCGAAGACTTCGTCTGGTCGCGAGTCACCGTTCTCGTGACCGTGATCGCACGCTTGCGCCTGGTCGCGCGCCTCGAAGCCTGGGTGCTGACGCGGAGCCGCCATACCACCCTGGCCCTGTTCGCGGTGCCGATCCTCTGCCTGATTCCCTTCAAGCTGTTCGCGCTCTGGCTGATCGCCTCGGGGCACCTCATCACCGGCGTGCTGGTGATCATCGCGGCCAAGGTCACCGGCACGGCGATTTCGGCCCGCCTGTTCATGATCGCCAAACCCAAGCTGATGACCTTCGAGACCTTCGTGCGCGTCTATGGCGCAGTGCTGCGCTTCAATGCCTGGGCCCACGGGCTGATCGACAGCCTGGGCGTGCTGGCGGCGATCCGCACGGTGCGAAGCGCGGTGCGAGCCGCGGCGGCGGCGGTGCGGACCAGGGTGCGGCGGTGGTTTGCCGCCCAATAACCCCGGCAAAGCGGGAGCCGCCGGGGCCGGATGCCGGATATCTTATATTGGCGGGTCGGGCCATCCCGTGTAATATCCTTTCTCAAGTCAATTCACCAGGGCACGGCCAGACACATGCGACGGGTCAAACTCGACAGGATCGATCGCCGAATCCTCCGTGATCTCCAGGCCAACGGCCGGATGACCAACGTCGATCTGGCGCGCCGCGCCGGCATCTCGGCGCCCCCCTGCCTCCGGCGCGTGCGGGCGCTGGAGGAGGCCGGTTTCATCCGGGGCTACCATGCCGATCTCAATCCCGAGACGCTGGGTTACAGCGTCACGGTGTTCGCCCAGGTCGGCCTTAACAGTCAGGCCGAGCCTGACCTCAAGCGCTTCGAAGAGCGGGTGGTCAGTTGGCCCCATGTCCGCGAATGCCACATGCTGGCCGGCGAAACCGATTTTCTGCTCAAGATTGTCGCCGAGGACTGGGACGACTATCAGCGCTTCCTCACCACTCAGCTGACCGCGGCGCCCAACGTCAGCCACGTCAAGTCGGCGCTGGCCATCCGCTGCTCGAAGTCGCTGCCCGGCGTGCCGATCGACGTCGAGGCCGGCGACGAGCCCGACGAGGGCGATCTCGCGGGTGACGAGGACTAGGCTTGAAACCCAATCAA
>SESF01026295.1_pt1 | contig 18656 bp, 9 predicted proteins | sample 3171521 | NCBI WGS metagenome assembly SESF01 (sample SAMN10866945, study PRJNA518727) | freshwater metagenome | biome: subpolar coniferous forest; feature: holomictic lake; material: water; isolation source: holomictic Lake 227, 6 m and 8 m depth | place: Canada: near Kenora, Ontario | collected...
TCCAACTGCTTGGCATTAATGCACCAGTCTTTACATGGGCCGCAAGCATTGCTGTGGCTATTCTTGCTGCGTACCAGATCATTCGACTATTGCTTATCAGCCACCGCTTTGAGTCCTTCCAAAGGGCGACAAAGGTGGTCAATGAGGTGAGGAAGCAAGGTCGTCCGCAGGCGCGCTCCGGCCTCAATGACAAGGCATTCGACACCCTCCGCCGCCACTTTCAATCCGAACCGGGACTGGCCAAGGCCTGGGATAGGTTCCAGGACGAGTGCCTTGAGGTTCCAGATGCTGACAGTAGTGGTGAGGTCTCGTACTTCAGGACTGGGCCAGCCGGAGAGGTGTTCAGTGAGGCGGCTGTAGTCGAAAGTCAGTTCAATCTTGGCTGGTTCATGGCCTTCCCAGGAATCCTCACGGGGATTGGACTGCTCGTGACCTTTGCCGCCATCCTCGTCGCAATGATGGGACTGAAAGTTGGTAACGGCGAGGTCGTTGAAGGGATCAAGCCTCTCATTGCGGGACTCTCTGGGAAGTTTCTTTCCTCAATTGTCGCCTTGCTCTGTGCGACCCTCTTTATGTTTGCCCAAAGCCCAATTGTTAACGGAATATCCCGTCGGAGAGCAATGCTCTGCAATGCGTTAGATGAGCTTATTCCACTCCGGAACCCCGCGGGCATGATCAAGGAGATCGCAGAGGGCATAGCAGAACAAACAAATGCCTTCAAAAATTTTGGAACAAACCTCTCCATGCTAATGAGGGGGGCTCTGCGCGACGGGATGACCGAAAGCATTGGCCCCCAGCAAGAAAGAATGGTTGTTGCCCTAGAGGGGCTGAACACACTGATGCGAACGGCAGAGACAACGAAGCAGGAGTCTATGACGGGCGAATTGACTTCCCTGCTTCGAAGCCTAGAAAGTTCCATGACGGCCACAATGAACGGTATGGGAGATCGATTTTCCGAGGCACTAACGGGGAGCGCTTCCACCCAGCTAGAACGCGTCATCGCTTCGCTGGACTCGACTGCGGGCCTTGTAGAGAGGATGAACGCCCATTCTGCGGAGAACCAAGTCGCGCTATCTATCCTGCTTGACAGCGCACGCCAAGGTTCTATGGAGCAAATGGCCTTAGGGAAGCGCCAGGTTGAAGACCTAACCGCTACCCTTCAGAACCTAATGGTTCAGTTAAATGACAGTGCGGGTACGTCTGTAAACCAGATGTCGGCGACTCTAACAGCCGTTGTCCACGAATTATCAACAAAAGTGGGTGCACTTAGTAACGAGGTTTCGACGACGATGCTTCGCTCCTCGGCGGATGCTACCGGCGCAGCGAAAGCGGTGCTCAGCTCCGCAGCGTCTTGGTCCGAAAAGTCTGAAGCGGGTCTCCACGCGATACTAGAGAGGTTGGTGGACGATTCCAGGGCTGCAGAGTCTACGCGTAAATTGTTGGATTCAACCCTCGGTGGATTCCAACTGGCAATCGCGTCCCAAGCGGCTGCTCTTGCGGATATGCGAAGTGTCGCAAGCCAAATGGCTGCGGCTACTTCCTCGATGGCGGGGGCCCTAAAAACCATCGACTCTCACGAACGCAGCTTGCTCGGAATTGCAGAAGGGTCAGAGAAGCAGGTTGCCGCGCTTGAGAGAATGGTCAGGATATCGGCGGATGCCACAGGAACCCTCGAGCACTATACGAAGGTATTTGCAGATGCCGAGAGGAAGACTGAAGAACTTCTGAGGAAGGTCGGCGGTGAGGTTCAGCAACTCACGTCGATTACCGCAGCCCACTTCGCGACCCTGATGGAGAATACCGACAACCACCTTGGCGACGCAGTCAAGAAACTCGGGGGCTCCGTCAACGAACTCGGGGACACTCTGGACGACCTGCATGAAGTTCTTGGCAAGGCGAGGCCCGGAGGCCAGGGCCGATCGTTATGAGTGCTGAGAGCAGCGGGTCGAGCCTCACTAGCTCGTTCACAGATCTGATGACCTCTCTTGCCGTCATCTTCATCCTTCTTTTTGTTTCAAGCCTTAACAAGCAAGGTGCTGAGCGAGAGAACCGGAAACGGGAGACGCAAAACATCGTCGTCCGGGATCTTGGGGAACGCCTGGATCAGTTCAAGGTGAGGGGCGTTCGGGTTGAGCCGGACGAGAAAGACCCTCTGATCGTGCGCATCATCACCCCTGAGCACCTACTGCGCTTTGCACTGAATGCTGCGACTATCCCACAAGGGGGGGCCGAGTTCCTGAACGCATTCGCGCCAGCCCTTGTAGATGCCATGAGTGCTCAGTCTAAAAAGGGCAACATAGCGTCCCTGGTTGTTGAGGGCCACACAGACAAAACCGGGTCAGACGCCCACAACCTAAAGTTAAGTCAGGAAAGAGCCACTGCTGTTTCTCTCCGAATTCTTGAAATACTTGCCCTAGATCGTCAGGACCTGAAGACACTATTCATGCAACTCCAATCAACGGCAGGAAGGGGGAGCGCCGAACCACTCCGGGAAAGCTCCCAGGTAGCCGTAGCCGATGCCGATGAACGCAGCAGGAGGGTTGTCTTCAAGGTCCGTCTGCGCGCACCAGAGGAAGCTCTTGCAATCATCCAGAGTGGCACGAGTGGAAGTGGAGGCTCTGGTGGCCAATAACCTTCCTCCACAGGAATCAACTCAACCTGGATCTAGGTTAAAGGGTGCGTTTGAAAGTCTTGTTACGGTTGCCTTAACAATTCGGCATGGGGGACAGGCCTTCCACTTAACGCAAATTCCGCTCCTTCGACTGAAAGAGGCGGCGGTTGGAGTTAGTGCCCCCCCGTCACTGCGGCCCCCGTTGGACACCGGCGAAGCGTTACAGCGCTGGGATATTGCCAAGAAGGGGAACGCCCCTTTCAGCATCTCCCGGAGAGATCTTCGCCAACTCACATGGGAGCCAACAACCGTCTATGACGAGCTATTCCAGGCTGTCCTAGAACGACACTGGGGCGATGCGCCTCTGTCAAGTAGAACGGTACAGGCCCTTGTTCGCTCCTTCCATAAGGGTTGGTCAGCCTCAGTGGAGGGGCAAGCCACAGCCCGTTGGTTGGGCAGAGTCTTAAGGCGGGAAATTCGCGAATCAGGCGTGATCCGCAAGTGGAAGAAGGAGCCGGCTGTTGTCCTGGGTCCAGACGGGTGCAGGTTGCTTGCTATGCAGATAATGGGAGAGTCAAGGCCGGTCGCCGAGGCCGCACTGCAATGGGGTGTTGATGATAGGACAGCGTACTTTGCGACCTCCATCCTGCAGCACGCTGTTCCGCTCCTCATCAACCCTCAATATCAAGGCAATTGGATCGATAAGCTCTGTGCAGATGTTCTCCCTTGGGCAAGGAAGACCTTGCCAGAGGCGAGGTTCAAAGAATTGATGGGGAGTGTCATCCTGGACAAGCGTTTTGCGGTTGATGGGGTAGAACTAAACACCCTGAAGGCCTTCGTTCTAGGCGCTTATGGCCCTGGAGACCCAAGGCTTCCTGCGAACCGGTCGCATTGGACGGGGGTCCCCGACCAAGCCAGGACACGTGTCCTTCACTGGCTAACGAAGGCCGACATAGTGATGTTCTTCGAGACTATTCTGCCCAACTCTCGAGATAGACATGGCCGGAAGCCCTTCTGGCTTCGATACACCGGATCAATCATCACCTCGAGGCCCATACTCACCCGGGAAGACCGACTCAGGCTTACTCGCAACTTCCGTGGAAAGGAAGACGAGTTGCAACACCTGGGAATTGTGGGCAACCAAATCTCCTCGGCCTTCATCCTTGTGTTCCGCGACGTGCTTGTTGTGGAATTTGCAACCATGGGCCGAGCTAATTTTTATACAGGTGCACTGCGTGAACGTATGGAGCGCGAGATGTGGCGCTCTACAACCTTTAAGGATTCAGATTTGAGGAACCTAGCGGGGGCAACAGAATCGGTGGTTCATCGGCCTGGTTGGGAGAGCAATGTGCGTACAGCCTTAGCTCAATTTGGTGTCAGAGAGCAGTATTAGGTGACTACTCCGCAAGTCGGGAGATCCTTCATGAACAATCACCAACCATTGATCTCTACCAGACCAGGAATCGACTGGGTCCTCGACAGGCCATGGCCCGGGGTCGTTGTAGTGGCTGGTGCGACAGGGGTAGTAGTTCGTGGGGAGCAAGGCAAGGCGATTGAGGTCCTTGTCAGTAAGCCATCACCTCTGTCTCGGCTTGGCAGGCTACTGCCGGGTCTTCTTCCCGTATTGGAGGAAGCTGAGGCCCTAGTCAAGGCGGTCGGTCAGCTCACCGTGCCTTATGACTCGGTCGAGACACTCAGCGCCATGGGGATAGACCCCTTTGATGGACTCGTGCCATGGGCACCATTCGCCATGACAATTGACAGTGTTCACGGCCTAGGGGACAAGAACTTTCGCTATCGCTATTCATTCCTCCTAGGGCGTGATCGAATTCCCCTTGAAAGGCGCGGATGGTTTGTCCGAAGAGGCGACCAGATTCTTCGCCTGGACTCGCAGGCCTTCCGCATCGCTGAGGCTATGGACCAGTGGAACTCAGGCAAGGAAGATAGGAGTGACCCAGTCCTACAGGGACTTCTTTCCTTTGCAAAGATAAAGGGCCTTGCAGAATGTGTCGGTGCAGGGCTCGACAATCACCTCAGATCCCAGAATGTTGTGATACCTCCAAAAATCGGTGTTGATCTGGTCAGGGAGCCCGGGGACAGAATTTCCTTTGTCCCCAGGATAGATGGAGTCCCAGAAACAACTTTTCGTGAGGCCTTTTTCGCAACCAACTCCCCTGAGGGGCCATTCTCCGTTACGGATGAGTCTGGTCAGCATTACCAGATCATCTTTGACGATCGGCTGGGTGAGGTCGCCAGGCGAATTTGGCGGGTGAGGCACGTTGGCGGTGAAGAGGCGAAGACCATCCTCGCTCAACCGGCAGCTGTGTTTGACGGAGTATTATCCAGCATCGACCCAGACCTCTCGCACCAGGACCTTGACCTAAGTCTGTATTCGGATCGAGTTATCGGAAGCGGCCCCATCACTCTTGAGCCCAGTAGAAGGCAGGTCGGAACCGGGATTATGAATGGCGAAGCGATGCCAATCCCTTTATCCGTGAAAGAACCTTCTGGGGCGACCCGGGAGATCCAGGTCAGCTTCGCCGAGCTCAAACGACTTGACGCTGAAATCGACGAAGCATGGCGCAAGGGCGGCAAGACTGTGTCCTTTGATGGAACGAGCATTCTCGTTGAGACGGAACTGCGGGACCGAATCGCGCGAATGCTCCATCCGCGACAGGATCTGCCTCCAAAGGATCATCCTGAAGTCACGAGTTCATCCCTTGGGCTGCTGACCAAGCAGAACACTGGGGAATCCCTCGACTATGAAGTTGCCGACCGCTCGCCTCTTCTTCGCTCTATCCCAATGAAACTTCCAAAGGCGTTGGTGGGCAGTTTAAAACCCCATCAAGAGGTTGGGATGACTTGGCTGTTTGAGGGACTCCTTGCGGGCAAGGCGGGTTGTCTCCTGGCAGATGAGATGGGGACCGGTAAAACGGTCCAGATTCTGGCATTTCTTTCCTCGGCCATCGAGAACGACCATCAGCTTGAAAAGGAAGCGCGGCACGCAGAGAGACTGATCTGCGTCGGACCCGATTCCGGCATGCCTCCTTACAACCCAATTCTGATTGTTGCCCCGGTCATCCTCCTGGAAAACGAAACCTGGCAGAACGACATGAAAAAATTCTTCGACGGAGAAGGAAGCGTGTTCCTACCGTATGTCGATCTCCGTGGAGAAACCCTCAAGAAACACCGAAGGCCAGAGGTAGGTGGCCAGGAGACCAAAACAGGACAATCGCACCTCGATCTGGAGAGCCTTCGGCAATACCGAGTTGTCCTAACAAATTACGAAACAGTAGTGAATTACCAGTTCTCTTTCGGACAAATCCAGTGGTCCATTGTCATAACTGACGAAGCCCAGGAGTACAAGACCCCGAGTACCCGAGTTGCACATGCGATGAAGGCCCTGAAAGCAACATTCCGGGTAGCTGCTACAGGAACTCCGGTAGAGACTTCCCTTGAAGACATATGGTCGATCTTCGACTTTTTGGAGCCAAGCCGGGAACTGCTTGGCACCCTCCAAGAGTTTCGACGCACCTGGGCCCAACCAGTCAGCGCCGCGTTGGCGGAAGGACGTATAGCGGATTTAGCACCGTTGCGAAAGAAACTTGGAGTAGGGGAAGCCGGGGGCCGCGTTCTCCGGCGAGAGAAGGCTGACCATGTCCCACTTCCCCCCAAGACAGAGGTATTGCTCGAGTGCGACCTCTCTGAGGAGCAGATCCAACATCACATGGTGGTCCTTGAGAGAGCCCGTGCTGGCGGCCCAGAAAACCACCCATTGTCACTAATCAATCAACTCCTGTTGCTTACTCAGCACCCCATGCTCATCCCCTCGTATAACGGTGCTGAGCCTGCAGACCTAGTATCATCCTGTCCCAAGCTGCTTCGGATCCTCGTGGAACTTGACAAGGTCCAAGCAAAGAGGGAAAAGGCACTAATCTTTACGCGCAGCATACCCATGCAACAGATCCTCTGGGAGGTGCTTCGGTGGCGGTATGGCCTGGATGCTGGGATCATCAATGGGCGGAGCAAGATGAATGGGGAGGCGTCCGCGTCTCGCATAACCCGCAAGGGGACCCTCGCCCGGTTCAGTGCCAGCGCAGGTTTTGACGTATTGATCTTGTCGCCAGAAGTAGCGGGCCTTGGGCTCACGATCGTGGAGGCGAACCACGTCTTCCACTATGGTCGTTGGTGGAATCCTGCGAAGGAACTTCAGGCGACGGACCGGGCATACCGCATTGGCCAGGAGAAGGAAGTATTCGTCTACTACCCCGTAGCGGTCGACCCCAGCCAAAGGTTTCGGAGCATCGACCAATCACTCCACGCACTTCTAAGCAAAAGGAAAGAGCTTGCTCGTGAATTCTTGAGGCCCGGTAGCGAGGATGGACAACTTGTTGATGAGATTACGCGCGACCTGTTGTCTGGTGCTGGAGCTACAAGCCAATCTCACGTGGTCGGAAACGCGGATCTCAACAAAATGGATGGCTACGCCTTCGAGGCTTTAGTTTCTGCGCTCGAGCAAAAGCGTCGCCGACGGACCATTCTTACCCCGTCGGCTGGAGACGAGGGTATAGATGTAATCTCGCTCGAATCCCGTGTCCTCTGGCTTCTGCAGTGCAAGCACAACAGTAGTGGGAACCCCGTTGACCGCGAGGCACTGGACGACCTTCGTCGAGGCATCGATGGATACTCTCGCAGGATCAAGAGCCGAGACACACTTTCGATTCGCGTGGCTTTGGTTACATCTGGAGCCGTTACAAATCGACTGCGACAGGAGGCCAGAGGAGACGGAATAGAGGTATGGGATGGGAATATGATCCGAGGCCTCATTGAATCATCAAAGATCACCGCGGCTGAATGGCAGTCTGCTGGTGCCGCACGAGCAGATTCAATGAGATCAGTGCAAGCCGGGATAGCAGCCTTGGTCGGATGACCTCCTTCGGGATTTACCGCTAGGTCGCCGAATACCCTTTGGCATTGTGACAAACCCCAAGCAGCTATGGCCACCCCGTGCTGTCGATCAAGGATGAGCAAAGAGAATCCGTCAGATCGAAAGGAATGGGGGGGTTACGCATGAACACATCCCCCCGTCAGGGAGCGTGTGTGTCGGGTGCTTATCTGCTTGCTCCCCCCCGACTAGGAGGCCTACCGGTGGACCTGGCGCCTCCCATGGGGAGCAAGCTCTAGCTCTACGGACCTAGGGAAGCTATGTACAGAATTGATATTCGACAAATCGATCGATATTATTCAATGCTATTTCACGAGTTCCCTTGGCAATTGCGGATTGTGGTGCTCGAATGAAATGTCTATTCCTTGCATCAAGGTGCCGTTAGTCAAACAGCCTTCCCGACATCGTCCAGCACCTTCTTCCCAGGTGTCCCCGATGCCGAAGCCTTGAGGCAGGTATCTCACAGGTGACCCGTGAATGAGAATCAGGCTGAGCCACGCCCTCGTCAGCATCGCTCACGTGAAATACCTTGGCTCCCGGTAGTCCGATTCCACAAGGAAATCGTGACCCGCGCAGAAGAGGGTTTCTTTTCTCTCAATGGTCGTGACGATCAATCGGAGCGTTGGAGCAGCATTCCTAGTTTCGAGCCGGCCAACCTGGCGGGACCGTGGAAACTGGATACCCAAGGCATTCAAAGCAGGCCATTCCGCCTTGCCCTCGAGCAGGGCCAAGTTGAAAGCCTTTTCATCGGTGGCCCCTGCTATCTGGGCTGGACCAAGCTACAGAATGGGGACTTCCTGGCACAGTGGCGTCCCCTGCTCTACCGAGAGGTGTCATTTCGAAATCTCGGGGATGAATTGGAACTCACTCCCCAGCAGGGAAAATGGAACTTGTCACCCCTGGTCTCAGCTCAAATAAGCCGCTCGGAACTTGATCTCGGGTGCCCCCTGGATGAACTGGGTCCCTATCTGATCGAGACCGCCGTCAGGCATGGAGCAGGGACGAATAAACCCATGGATAGCCTAATCAGAGAGGTTCTATCCATGAAGTTCCCTGCCCTGGCCTCCGAGCTGCTTGGCAAGTCGGCTCGCCCCGATACCTTCAGGGTTCAGCCCTCCCCGTGGGTGGTGTTCGCACCCACCCAAAGCTTCTCGGCGTTGACCCGATACTTGTTGAAGGACTATGAGCGCCTTGAAGGCCTGCTTGCCAAGGATGCTGGGGCGATTGGGGGACTCAAATTGCTTGAGGATCTGCCGGATCCTGGAACCCGCGAAGCAAGCGAACTCCTTCCACTTATCCCCCTGAACAGAGTGCAACGGGAAGCCGTTCAGCGGATCCTCGACCAGAAACCCCTGACCGTGATCAGCGGCCCACCGGGAACAGGAAAAAGTCAGATCGTGGTATCCCTGCTCCTCAATGCATGGGCTCAAGGGAAGTCGGTCCTGTTTGCCAGCAACAACAACAAGGCTGTTGATGTCGTTCGGGAACGGGTGGAAAGGTTTGAATCCGAATTCCCCATCGCGGTTCGTGCTGGCGCGAAACAGAAACAAAACATCCAGGAGGTCCTCCGCAGGACCCTGAACATGGCAGGGACCGGAGGACCGGACGGAATTGCCGTGAGCGCTACGGCCATGCACCGGCAGAGTCTCGCTCAGGAACGCCAGGATCTCCTTACAAATCTGGATGGACAGACACCCCAGCGAATCGATGAATCCCGGAAAACGGCGCTGAGTGCCTACGGGTCCTACCGTGACAAGTTGGCTCAGATGGAGGAGAAGGACAAGGCTCTGCTCCAGGAGCAAGCGAGCCTGGGATATCGAGAATGGTCGGCTGACAATGTCACGCGGGCACTTGACCAGTCCCGGGAATGGCTGGATGCCATGGGACACCACCGTGGGCTGGCAGAAGCGGATGAACAGAGGAGAACAGCCCTACAGGCCCAACTCCAGGAACAGGAACGCAGCCGAAACCGAGAGGTCGAACGGGTCGGGCTTTTTGCATCTCAAGTGGCGGACTGGCAGTGGCTCATCACCGGACCAAGCCCCGAATTGGCCACCGACTGGGAGCAACGCTTCCGGGCCTTGATCACGGGACCCCTGGACCAGTCCCTCGAGGAGATCATCTGGGATCCGGCCTTTGATACCTGGGCATCAGACAAAGAAGCCCTGCACTGGGGAGACTCTGCAAGGTCCTTCCGGGAATCCATACTGCAGGCCTGCGCTGATCTTGCACCCAAATTACAGGCGATTAAGACGCTGGATGAGACCCTCCAAAAAGAACGGGCCAGGATGGCCCAAATGGGCCTTCCCGAAGGTACGGAGCTCCCGCTGGTCGTCCTTACGGAGTGGTCCACCCGGTATGCGGAATGGGTCACCCTGGGACAGGGTCGACTGGATTTCCTCCCCTGGTCCAAGAGGGCCCGAGTGGAGCGTTCCCTGCGCGGGTGTTTCCATCGCATGCGCTCTGCCCTTCCTTTGGAACTGCTGCGGGATCTAGGGAACCTGACCGGAGCGGGTCATCATCGCTTGGTGCCCCTCGTCGGAGTGCTTCGTCGCTGGCTGGAACTGCGCGGGGAGATGGCTCGCACCAAGCCCATCCAGGATGAGGTTGAAACCCGACTGGGGGGTCTCCGGCAACAGTGCGTCCTCCTCAAGGTAAGCGCACCGCCGCCAGGGCTGGAGTTGGAGGCCTGGTTTCACCTGGCTGATCAACTTGAGCAGGCCAGCACCACTTCGGACCATGCAGCCCAAGCCTGGCGTCGCAGGGCCGAGAAGGACGCCACGGAAAAGACCCTGCGTCAGATCTCCCAGGAGTGGCTCCGCTTCGGAGGCGGTATCCCGATCCGAGAAGCTTGGCGCAAGGGGCGCGGTAAGGCCTTCGAGACCGCACTCAAACAACTCGGAGAGCACCCTTCTCTGGAGTCCTTGGCCCAGGGCCGGCGGGAACTCTATGCCGGGCAGCTGAACGAGCTCATCGAAGTCTGGAAGGCTGCCTGCGGGTTCCAGGAGTCCATGCAAAAACTTACCTCGCGAGTGCACGAGATCCCCGGTCATGGTGGGCGGATCAAGGCCTGGTATGCCAAACGCCCCGACAAGGCGCTGGTCCTCGACAAGACCTCGAGGAAAGACTGGCCTGACTTGGCACAGCCCACAGCACTCCTGGACAAGGTGGCCGATTGGAGTGGTCGCTGGAAGGATTTCCACACTGTGGAGCGTGTGGTCCTGAAGAAGAAGGCCGCCGAGGAACTCAAGTGGGCCCTTTCGAAGCTGGAACAGGCGATCGCCCTGCTGCCTGAGACGAAGGGTAAGCCGGCAGTGATAACGGCCTTTCAGGGGATCACTCGCAAGCCCGAATCCGAATGGCCCGTCCAGGAACTCAACACAGCCTTCGCCGAATTCAGTCCTGAAAAAATGAAGGGGCGCATCGAGCGCATCGAGGCCGAACTCGAGAGAACAGCCTTTGCCGATGCCAAGGCCCAGTGGCTGGGTCGATTGAGAGCCGATGTTCCAGCCATTCAGGCCGTGGATACCCTCGAAAAATCTATCCGCATGAACAGGGGTGAAGTTCTTCCAGCCGACTACCAGACGTTCAGTACGGCCCTGCGCTTGGTTCCCATCTGGATTACCACAGCCCAGGCGGCACAGGCCATTCCGTTGCTGCCGGAGATCTTTGACATTGTCGTCATCGATGAGGCCTCCCAATGCACTCTGACCAACCTCCTGCCCCTGGTCTATCGGGGCAAGAGCCTAGCTGTCATTGGGGACGACCAACAGCTCCCTTCCATCCCCACCATCCGCGATGCCGAGGAGATGGTGCTCGCGAAAAAATACGATATTGAAGCATTCCTTCCCATCATTGGGCACGCCTCCAACGACGTCTACAAGACAGCCACAGAGTCTTTACCACGGCGCCGGGCGGACGTGATCATGCTCGAGGAGCACTTCCGGAGCCACCCGCAGATCATCGGGTTCTCCAACCGACATATCTACCAGCAGAGGCTTGAGCTAAAGAAGGATCCACAATGGGGCGTCCGTCTGCCCATCGGAAGTGGGGTGCATTCCATCCACGTCAATGGTCTTGCCCAGCGCGGGGCGAAAAACAAAAGTTGGTTGAACGAACCGGAGGGAAGGCGAGTCTTAGAGGTGCTGGCACGTCTCAAGCAAGGGGATGCACGCTGCCTCAGCGTCGGGATCGTGACCCCCTTTTCCGCCCAGAAGGAGTGGTTACGGAATGAGATCGATGCGCTTGGTTTGACCAGCGAGGTGCTGGTGGATACGGCCAACGGATTCCAGGGAGATGAACGGGACGTGATCATCTTCAGCCCCGTCGTGGCAAAGGGAATACAAGAGCATTCCGCCCGATGGGTGGAGTCCCCCCCAAATCTGATCAATGTGGCCATCACCCGCGCCAGAGACATCTTGTTTGTAGTCGCGGACTTGGAATACTGCATGAGACAGGACGGAATCCTTCGGAAACTGGCTCTCTATTGCAAGGACATCCAGCTTCTCCGTAAAACCAGTCCTGCGGAGCTGGAGTTGTATAGCTGGATGCTGGTGAAGGGATGGTCCCCGAAGATCCATCAACCAGTGGGAGACCTTGAGGTGGATTTCATCCTTGACGGATCAAAGGGCAACCGGATCGCCATCGAAGTGGATGGTCAGGAGCACCATGAAGGCACCCTCGAACAGGACAAAGCTCGGGATGCCTTCCTGCTTGGGCGTGGCTACGACGTGCTACGAATCCAGGCCAGAGAGGTGTTCGAGACACCCTTCGAGGTCCTTCACCGCATTGGAGTGTTGGCCTGAGCGTGGGGGTGCCCATACGCCAATTCCTAGGCCCGACATGGGTTCTGGTGGTCTGTGTGGCGGCCTTCAGGACTTCCTTGTGGGTGCGATCATCCGGCAGTAGCCATTGGCGACAACATAGCCGAGGAGGTCTGCTTCGGCGATCTTAAAGGGCTGCCCATCGCCTTTGATCACGGTCTGTCCAATGACCTCTCCATAGGTCGCACGCTGTTTGGCCATTTTCTGGGCGAAGGTGATGATGGCGTGGCGCGGGCCACTCCCCCCGATGGCCACATCGTTTTCGCGGTCCACTTCCAGAAGGTAGTCGTTGATGTGGAGGTTCCGGGCCGCAGCCTCTTCCTTCATCTGCTGCCTGAAGGCCTGGGCCTGGTCGCGGGTCCGATCTGCCTGGGGCTTGCCTGAGGATACGGAGGGGGCAGGAATCGAACGGGTCGTCGGGACGGGTAGGGAGACCTTCGGTGCCGCGGCCGCAGTGGGTCGGGGAAGGCTTTGCTTCTGGAGAAGGGGCTGTTTCTTAGGAACGACCCCACCCAGGACCCGAAAGCGTTTGCAGGCCAGCTGAACCGCCGCCAAGCCCTCGGGGGCCAGTCGATGATCCCCAATGGTCCGAGGGATCGTGACACAGCGTTCCGAGTAGAGCTGATTGAACTCGGGAATCCCATGCAGGACATCGCTGACACCGACCCCGAGCAGGACAATGAGCCCGGGGTCCAGCTCTGCGAGCTGGGCGAGCGTGTGGGCCTTCATACTGAGCTTGTAGAGGGGTGCCAGACCCGAGCTTTTCCTGGTGCGCCACTTGAGCACATTCATGTAGGCGATGGAATCAAAACCCTGTCCAGTGCCATCCAACACCGGTTTGACGACCACCTTCATGATGCGGATCTGGGGATACCAGGACTCGTCGTAGGCCATGAGGGCATCGAAGGCCTTCCGACGCTCTCGAGACGCCGCGTCCCTCAGGCCGCGCAGGCAGGCGTAGTGGGGTTCCTCAGTGGGATCAGGTCCGTTGGTGGGTCCGTTCCCAGGGTTCATGGCCAAGAAAAGGATCCCCCCCTTGGTGTAGTGGCGACCCACGTAGCCCGGATGGGGTAGTCGGTCCTCATCGGAAGCCTGGCGGTCCAGCAACCGGTCCGAGAAGGATCCGAACACATCCTGCGGGTGCTCGGTATAGCTGAGGACCTGTGCCCAGATGTCTGCGAGGCTTTCGCGATTGACGTTTTCGCTCACTGAAACGCTCCTCTGGGTTCCTGATGGATCAAGTGCATGCCGCGGCTGTGGACATTCTATTTCTAGCCTATTTCAAGCCCATTTCAAGCCGCCACCCCCGAATTACTGACATGAAAACTAATCTTGCATTGAGGTGGGTTTGCACTGTAATTCGGGCTGTAGGGTGTTAGGGTTGTGCCGCTCTCGTTTCTATCCAAGGCCACCGACGCATCCGTCCCAAAGGGGACTACCACCCCCAGACTCGGGAGCCTTTTCGACAGTTGCTTAGCCATGGCCAGCCAGTCCCCGAAATGAGGTAGATAGATCGCGTGCAGGCGAAGGTTCACCTCGTCGTCTGTAACCCTCTCCTGGAGCAGATAGGCAGCCATCTGCGGCAAAACCAGGGTCCTAAGAATCTGCTGAGCTGTGTAGAGTGCCCAGTCCAGCCGCTCTCGTGATGTCAGAGCAGTGTCCACAGCCTTCGCTAGGGGTGCAGCGATGGCGCAGGGAAGCTGGTAAAGGGTGGACTCGGCCCAGGCCGAGGCGCCTATGGATCCTCTACCATGGCTGGGATCAGGCATTGCCATGGCAGGCTCCTCGTATTGACTGGACTAGCTGTTCAATATTCCAGAGCAGCAAATGTCGCTTCGCAAATAGTGATGAGCCGTGCAGGATCGAGCCCTTCAATAGGATGGAGGACAGGCAGATTCAAGAGATACTCCGACCCAGGGTCTGCACCTATGCCCTTGGCCATCTCGGCTATGATCTTTGCGGCCTGGGTAGCGTATTTCCCCCCCTCATCAACATGCCCAGCGCGAAGCTCAAAGAGCGCACGCAGAAGGTATGTCGCCGCGAGCTCAGGCGGCCAGTGTTGAAATCGGTAGATTGCCTCGTTCAAATGCTGTGATGCGAGGGCGCCCTCACCACTGCGATTGGCCAATTGCGCGTGGAGACGCGCGGCGTAGCCGTATTCGTAGTCCCCCCATCCCGAAACGTCGCACGTCTTGGTCCTTTCAAGGGCTTCCCGAGCGAGATCCCATTCAGCCGAGGGGACCCGGAGCTCAAGGCGCAGGACGGCCTTCCAGAAGAAAAACCTCCGCTCATCAGCAGGAACCAGTGATGCCACCTCCTGGAGGTGGTGTCCGGCTATTTTCAAGTCCTCCACCCGTTGAAGGTCACCCACGCCATGAGAATCTGAATGGTCTATAAGTGTTTCGACGAGTTTGACTAAAACATGGGGGCGATACTTTTCGTTCCCAGCTTCTTTCATGCAGGAAAGATCGTTTTCGTAAGCTTTGCAAGCAGCGTCGAGCAGCCGCTCTCGACGAAGCGCATCCCCCTCTATACCGTAATACCATGGAAGAAGGTCCTTGTTATCAAGGAAGTCAACATAGGCCCGGAACCTTTCCAGACAGCGCCGGGCTTCGACAAAGCGATAAGCATGTGCATAGAAATCAGCGGCGTAAATCCAGAGATACATTTCATCAAACAACCGGGGTTCTTCAGCAAAATCGGTCTCGCACGAACGCACCAACCGGCAAGCTTCATCCACATTGTCCTCGGAGCGGAACTGATAGCGGGCCATGTAAAGCTTTGCGAGCCCCATGAGCCACCTGGGTAGCTTCTTCGAAGTACACATGTTCTGCAGTTCTGATCGAAGGGCTCCCTTTTGCCAGGTATCAGTGCCCAATAGGGCGTTAAGCCGCTCTAACCGCACATGCTGGTAGAGTGCGCTGGCGCCTTTGTCGGCCACGGCCAGGGTGGCCAGCAAACTGTCGGCAACTGCCACTGCCTTCTCGAATTCGTAGGTGGCTTGCCTTGCCTGGAGGCGCAGGAGGTCAACCGCCCAAGAGACAGCCATGTCCTGCATATCGCCCATCTCACCAAAGAGAAGGGTATAGTTCCCCCGAAGGGCACCTGCAAGGATCGCGGGGAACCGTGCAGTGCGGTCGTAAGGATGGGCGGCAACACTGAGACCGGCCTCAGCCAGGAATTGACCCCACCAATCCTGCAGGAGCAACCCTGTGGTTGGATCGCGAAGGGTTAGGCCCGAACGAGCGCACGCCCTCACGTAACGGCTATACTCGCCCACCGCGAGCAATGCCTCGGCAGAATCGGCCGCAACTGGCCCAGGCTGGGAAGCTGCTGCTTCCCAATCCTTGAGTACCCCTTGACGCCAGTCCTGAAAGCCGCGGAGCTTCTGTTTAAGGGGACTTGATGGCGATTCCAGAGTCTCAACAACGGGCCTGCGCACCCGGATGACGGTGCGGTCAGATGCCCATTCGAGGAGATCTCCGATCGCCAAGACTAATCCCTGCGGTATGAGAGTTACCACCTTCTGGGGGCCTCCCTCGAGGCGCGATTGTGAGATCAAGCAGACCCAGAAAAGGGCCTTATCGGAAAGCGCGCACAATGCCCCGTGAAATTCCGCACGACCAAGCATGATTGCACCGGGAAGGTAGCCAGCGGCCTCAAGACAAGCATCGATACCACCCTCGGGAACTCCCGCGTTAGCTGCTATCTGCCGCAGAGCTTCCCGATGGATCGAGGCCTCTGGCTGCAAGGCCAGCACTTTGGTCATCTCCGGTTCCCAGGGTAAACGATCGTCCAGTGAGCGCATGGTGACTAGCCACCTACAATCTGTCTTTAGCGCCTTAGGGAGACAAGCCAGCGACGCCTCGTCCGGCGAATCAACTACGAACAAAACGTTAGCCTTGGGATCTTTCGCCTGAAGTTCAGCTCTCAGGACCTCAATCGACCGAAGGGCGAGGGCACAGGTGTCACGCCGGATTAAGGCCACCCTGATCCCGGGACAATCGGAGAACACCTTTAGCAGACTGCGGACTGCCAGGACGGTCTTGCCGGCACTGGGAGCGCCCCGGAGGACAACCCTTTGGGAGGAGCTGAGGACGCTTAGCGATTCTTGGTAGAGCTGAGGGACCAGGATCGGTTCCAGGCCAGCCCAGGTAGGCGTTGCCCCGAGGTCCATGTAGGCATTGGGCGTGTTCGAGGCGTCAAGGATTGCCAGCAATTCAGTCGGGGTGTTCGCAACGGCATACAGGTTCGGAGGGGTGCAGAAGATACTTGTCGGGTCCTCGAGGGAGATATCTGTCTCCACATCGACCTCGAAATAGACCTTGAGCCCATTGCTTTGAAAGACCTTTTGGCAGGGATTAAATTCCTTTACGCCGAGGCAGTCCCGAACCTTCTCCACGAGCCGAGTGGTGGTCTTAGCCTCCTCCCAGGACCCTGTGCTGGTCTTCCTTTTCCCAAGGGTTAAAGGGTAGGTGTATTTCTGCCGGCCATGGACGATGACCGCATCCTGGCGAATAGATATCGCACTGAGTTGCATCTGCCAGACATTCTCCTCAACCTGGCCCGTCGGGATCACAAAATTCCTGAAATGTTTAGGTGAACCCCCTACCCGCCCCTCGGTGCAATCGAGGCAGTCTGCGAAGCGAAGGAGGGCTCCAAGGAGTCCGTCAGTCACTTCTAGGTTCGCTAACATCAGATCAGTTCCATTGGAACTGTGCATTCGACTAATGCGGCTCACCCGTTCGGCGAAATCTTTCGAAAGGTGGTAGTCCTTTTCTAGAATGGGGATCGGTAGTTCGTCATGGCCTGTCCGGATCGCCAGAGACATAAGAATATCGTGCAAATTGCAACATGCGAACAGTACTAATACATCCTGCTCCGACAGTTTATCCAGCGGCGAGGATCGTTTGGAGAAGTCCCATAGCTGCCAGGTTTCAAGGAGTGTCCCGGCAATACCGAGCACCGTTTGGACATGTGTATAAGAATGGTCAGTGTAATTGGCTAAGGCCGGGTTCTGCGGCGTTACCTGGGCGTGACACTGGCATACCCTCTGGAGGTTCTCATAAACCGTCCGGGAATCTTCGGGCGCTTTCTCGAGGAACTGCTTTACAAAGGTGAAGCCCTTGTCTTGGAGTTTTCTCCGGTCTAGCCGTTCCGAATGCCATGACATGGGAATGCCTCCATGGATGAGAAAACGATATCAGCGTAGCATTACTTATAACCTGGAGAGTGGCGAGATCCGTCATGTCCAGGAGTGGAAGGATGCCGCGCCCTTAGCGGGGTTCCGGTGGGAGCTCAAAAGGCCCAAGGCGCCGCTGAAAGCCCTAGTCGTGGACATGTCGGAGACCTACGCCAGCGCCATCCGAGAGGTATACGGCGGCGCGATGGACCTGGTCCATGATCCCTTCCATTTAACGGCGCTGCCCAGCAAGGCCATCGATGAGACTCGTCGGAATTTGTTCTGGAAACTCTACGGCGGTGAGAAGAAGGCTATCAAAGGCTGCTGCTTTCTTCTCCTGCCTGACCTGGAGAATCTGAAGGAGAGCGTCATAAGCCAATTGATGAGTCTCCTGGAGGCGAATGAACCCCTCTGCTAGGCCTGCCTGCTGAAGGAGGATCTGCGGATGTTCTGGAGCATTCCTGACGCCGAAACAGGCGAGGTCTTCCTGGAGCACTGGTTGAGGAGACCAGGAGCTTGGGCCACTCTCACTTCACCTGGCTCACCGGCGCCTTGGATTCCCACGGAGGTGGGCTCTTGGTCTACTTCAGGCACCGGATCTCGACGGGACCCGTGGAAGGCCTGAACAACAAGATCAAGGTGCTGAAGAGGAAGGCCTACGGCTTACGGGACATGGCCTTCTTTAAGCTGCACCTCTACTCCCTTCACGAAACTACGCTGATGCTGCCTGGGTAGTTCCCTGAGTGGGTGGTGTGGGGAACGCGAAGCGTTCTCCAGCCATATGCAGAGGGTGTGGGAAGGCCGTGGACCCGAAGGGCGGGCCATCGGCCCGTTCGCTGTGGGATGCCGAAGGCTTTGCATGGCGAATCCATCCGCCTTTCCATGCCCGTGTACCGGCCACGATCTACAACCTCACCTCATGCTATATCGGATGAATCAATTAACTTGGCTTTTGAGGGTTGAGTGCGTGGCTAATGGTTAGACATAACCCTGCCCTTAATTCTTAGCGGTGATGAGGCTCTTTGTGGTGGCGCTAGTGCGACGAGGTCAGCTACATTCCCTTCAAAGCCGAAACGATCAGGTCCATTCGAGCCT
>SESF01028499.1_pt1 | contig 18653 bp, 14 predicted proteins | sample 3171521 | NCBI WGS metagenome assembly SESF01 (sample SAMN10866945, study PRJNA518727) | freshwater metagenome | biome: subpolar coniferous forest; feature: holomictic lake; material: water; isolation source: holomictic Lake 227, 6 m and 8 m depth | place: Canada: near Kenora, Ontario | collected...
CAGGAAACCATACAGCATTTTAATTTGTTATCGGCCTACTACATAGAAAGCCGTTACCCCGAATACAAGGAAAAGCTTTCATCCATTATTGATCGCGACAGGGCAAATACTTTGCTGAAAAAAACAGAGGAGGTATATGCATGGCTGAAATCCCTGCTGAAATAGAAAAAATCATTTTTGAATACATTCATAATTTAAAAAAAGAAATCAATGTCAAGAGTGTAATTCTTTTCGGCTCGTATGCTAAATCATCTTGGCAAAAGGACAGCGATATTGATCTTGCCGTTTTCTCCAATGCCTTTTCCCGGAAAGATCGCGCCGATTCTATTGCTTTTTTGCTGGAGAAGGCCATGCCTTACGGCCTCGATATTCAACCAATCGCTTTTGATGAAGATGATTTTGAAAACTATCAACAAAATCCATTCATCAACGAAATTGTAACCACAGGCATACGAATAACGTAATAGAATATTTATTCATTTCAAAGCCAGCATTATAGTGCCCCGGCTTCTTTGCGCAGTAGCTTAATTTGCGAATCTTTTTCCTGCCATAGCTCTTGCACCCATAGCTGAAAATCAGCCCGAAACTTCTCATCGCCTTCGTAATCGCCGCGCAGAATATGCTGCGGTATTTCTACGTTCGAAACGCGCACAGTCACACGCTTAAGCTTGCCGCAAAGAAAATCCCAGAAGGTAGGGGCGCCGTCGGGATAGACGATGGTGATATTGAGCAGGGAATTAAATTTATCGCCCAGCACGCTTAAAGCCAGCGCGATACCGCCGGCTTTCGGGCGCAGCAGGTATTGATAAGGTGATTTCTGCCTGTCGTGTTTTGCTTTGGTAAAACGGGTGCCTTCAAGAAAGTTCATGACGCTTGTGGGCATTGTGGCAAACTTCTCGCAGGACTTGCGGGTTGTTTCAAAATCTTTTCTTTTCTGCTCGGGATGCTTTTTTAAGTATTCCGCGTTGTGGCGTCGCAGGAAAGGGAAATCAAGCGCCCACCAGGCCGGGCCCATCACCGGCACCCAGATAAGTTCATGCTTGAGAAAAAATTTCATCAAAGGAATCCGGCGATTAAGCAGATGCTGCATGACAAAAATATCCACCCAGGACTGATGATTGCTGACAACGAGGTACCAGCCTTTATAATTCAAATCGTCCAATCCCTGCACATCCCATTTGGTTTTTGAAATCAGGTTCATCCACCCGCTGTTGCAGGATATCCAGATTTCGGAAACACCCAGAATAATGCGGTCAAAAATACGGCGCATCGGCTTAAAAGGTAAGAGAAATTTCAAAATGGAAAGGCCAAAGACAATAAATGGCCAAAATAGAACATTCAACGTCAAAAGCAGCGTGGCAATTATTCCCCGCGCCAGGGCAGGCAAAAAATTAAGCATATTTATTGAGCCTCCTGAGATTTCTTTTTTCGTTAAAGGTAGTATAGAAATAATGGCCTTACATGTCAAGAAAATCAATTCACCTGTTTGCCTCCAATAATCACTCCCTGCACCTGAATATTTCTGATCTGCTCGGGAGCAATCTTCAGGGGATTTTGGTCAAGAATCGTGAAGTCGGCAAGTTTTCCTACTTCAATTGTTCCTTTGATGTCTTCCTCGAAGGTTTGCCAGGCCGCGTCTATGGTTACTGCCCGCAAAGCTTCTTCAACAGTCAGCCGGAATTCAGGCCCTAAAACATGACCACCGCTTGTCAGGCGATTTACCGCGGCAAAGACGCAGAAAAGCGGTGAAACGGGCGTTACCGGACAATCAGAATGGATACTGAATCGAATACCCCGTTTCAGGGCGGATTTGAGCGGGCTTATGCGAACCCCTCTTTCCGGCCCCAGGAAAATATCCCTGTGCCGGTCTCCCCAATAATAGGTATGGGAAACGAAGAAAGACGGGGTGATCCCCATCTTGGCTATTTTATCTAGTTGATCTTCACGGACTGCCTGGCAATGCTCAAGCCGGTGACGGCAATTGGTCCGGGGATGAGCCTCCTGCGCGAGACGAAAAGCCTCAATTGCAGCGTCAATTGCGGCATCGCCATTGGTATGAATGGCAATCTGGTATCCGGCTTTATGGAGTTCTGCCACAAGTGGATTTAACTGCTCAGGTTGGGTAAAAGGATAGCCGCAATAAGCTTTATCTCCCTTAAAAGGAACATGATAAGGTTTTGTCAACCATCCGGTGTAACCCTGAATTGAGCCATCACCGATTATTTTGGCAGGACCTATTTTGATTCTGTCGTCTCCGAAACCGGTCAGGAACCCGCCACTTTGCTTTAATAAAAAATTGGCCTCGATCATCATGTTGATGCGGATGGGCAAAGATCCTTCCGCTAGTGTTCTCTGATAGGCAGAAATGTCCTGTGCCCCAACTGGCCCAGGGCCTGCAACTAACGCGTCACCGCAGGAGGTTACGCCAACTTTCATATATTGGCGGGCACTCTCGGCAAGCAATGCCACCCGCTGATCCAGAGTAAGAGCGGGCAAAATAGAGTAAAGCAGCAGCATTGCTGCTTCTTCCAGCACTCCGTCCGGTTCGCCGGTTTTGGAATCTTTTCTAATTACACCGCCTACCGGTTGGGGAGTATCTTTGTTGATGCCGGCCATAAGCAACGCCTTACTGTTTAAAGATACAAAATGGCCAGAGATATGGGAGATAAAAACAGGATGGTCGGCCGAAGCCTTGTCCAGATCGTATCTGGTGGGATGCCTATTTTCTTCAAGCGTCGTATCATCATACCCGAATCCTGAAACCCAGCCTCCTTTAGCGGTTACACTCGCTCTCTTACTGAGGGCTTCCACCAATTCTTTCATGTTTTTAATTTGACCCACAGGAGGGGAGCTGAGATCCACTCTTATTAAGGCGATGGGGCCGTAAAGGATAAAGTGGCTATGCGGTTCGATCAAACCCGGCACCAGAGTTTTGCCACCAAGATCGACAATTTTAGTCCGCGGCCCTCCCATCTTTTGCAATTGGGCGGTTGAGCCGATGGCCACAATCTTATCGCGCCAGGTAGCCACGGCCTGCGCTTCTGGATTGGCTTTGTCCAGCGTAACTATATCTCCGTTTATATATATCACATCCGGATGTAATCCTTCTTCCATCACCAAACCCCTTTTAAAATTATAACCGCAGGAGGCTAATTTTAAAACTAACCTCCTGCGGGTTAAATGGTTTAACTACCTTGCGCTCTTATTCTTCCGGGCGCAGGGTTACTTTCTCTACGCTGTCTCTATCCTTCTTATAGTAAAATGAACCAATCAACAAAGCAACTGCGGCGACAAGCCCGATGCTCGAGGCAAAGGTCATTGCTACAGGCAACCCGAATTTGTCGGAAAGAGATCCCGTAATAGCCGGCCCGGGAGCGCTGCCAAGCATGTGCTGGAAAACAAGGCCAACACCATAGGCCATGGCCCTTACACCCGGATGAATAACTTCCTGGGTGATGGCAATGCAGGCGGGCCCTGCCGCGGTAAGCAGAAAGAATCCGACAAGCAGAAGAATGTACTGATATACGATTGCCCCCCCTGAAAACAGTCCGAAAGCGCACATCAAAGCTATCGAGGATAGGCCGTAGCTGATACCGGGGAAGTACAATCTGGCGCGCATGTTTGTTAACATCCACTTGTCAACAGACCAGCCGCCAATCGCGCCGGCAAAGATCATCAGAAAAATAGGTAAGCTGGTCATCGTTGTGGCCGTTTGCAGCGATACTCCCTGAACGCGCATATAATAAGTGGGTAAAAAAGTAATGATGGACACATAGACAAAAGATTGTGCGGCAAATGATATGTAGGCGGCAACCAAAGAAGGCTTCCGGAAAAAATCCTTGACGATCTGCGCTTTAGTCATTTTGGTCTTTTGTACTACCGCTTTGTCTCCGACAGTATGAGCCACAACAGTCTGCTCCAAGGATACTGTTTTGTATTCTTTAACAAAATACATCAATATGGCTACGATCAAACCCGGCAGAGCCACAACACCAAAAGCGGCTCGCCATCCCCAGCGCAAAGCAATGTACGCGCCGAGCATCATACCGACAACCATACCTATAGAGATGAAAGCGTTGAAGACGCCAATCATTACCGCGCGTCTTTTTTCCGGGAAGAGTGCGGAAATCGTGGCCACACCGGCCGGGGCATAGGCAGCTTCACCGATACCGATAAAAGCGCGGGACACCAATAGTTGACTGTATCCGGTGACAAAAGCGCCTGCGGCACAGGCAATGCTCCATACTGTGGACATCAGGAACATTGATTTGCGGCGGCTCCAGCGATCCACCAGGATGGAGATCGGTACGACAAAAAGGAACATGCACAAGTACACAGCAGATACCAATTGGCCGCTCTGGGCATCAGTCAAGCTCCATTCCGCCTTGATCAGGGGCAATAATGATGAGATGATCATCCGGTCTGCAAAATCGAACATCATTAGCAGACACACTAGAGCAAAAACATAATATGTATATCCCTTGGAAAAGAGATATCCTTCAGGCACTTTTTTTGTTGTCATAAAACCCTCCCGTCAAATTTTTTTAATTAAGTAATGCATTCGTGAAACTCCAATTCCGAAAGCGAAGCGTATCGGAATTGGTAAGTTGAACAATCCCGCAAAGCGGAGGGTATAATACCACACAGCCTGCTTTGGGGTTCATACCAGTGATAAAACTTATCTCCATCGGTATAATTTTCTTTGTCATTAAATCTGTTGATACGCAGCGTGGCGCGCTTATTTCCCTCCTTTCACCGGGTTTAATTCTCCTCCAAATACTGTTCCCCAAACTGGTATATCCTTCAATTCCATCGGATCGATCTTCAGTGGATCAGCCTCGAGTACACAAAAATCCGCCTTTTTCCCAAACTCAATGCTGCCGATCTCGGAGTTGAGATGAAGCTGGTAGGCAGCTTCTATCGTCATGGCCCGCAGGGCATCTTCAACCGTGACTCTCTGCTCCGGGCCAAGTACCGTTCCCGATTCCAGAGTCCTGCGGTGAACAGCAGTCCAGGCGCCAATCCAGGGCAATTGAGGTGTGCCCGGCGGATCATTATGGAAGGTCCAGGAAACGCCCAGCCGTTTGGCTGTGCCGATTGGTGTGATTTGATGAGCGCGATTCGGCCCCTGGATTTTTAAATGGGCATCCCCGTAATAGTAAATCTGGGTGGAGAAAAATGAAACGGCGACACCTAAATCTCTGGCCTGACGTAATTGTGCCTCTGTAATTGTATAGCAGTGGTCTCCCCGGTGGCGCATGTCCGGACGATAACAGCGGCTCTGCGCTTCTTTGACTGCATCGAGTATTACCTGAAATCCTGCTGCGGTGTTGGTATGGGTAATTGTGGGGATTCCTTCTTCATGAAAACGAATGATAAGAGATTTAATCTCCTCCGGATTTTCAGCCATCTGACCTTCAGGTGAACCATCCCAATAGCCGGGCCAGCCAATCGGAGTGGTGTGGGAAATAATGGAGCCATCTATATAGAGCTTTACCGCACCAATCCGGAATTTATCGGTAGAGCCGGCCTTTATCTCTTTATACATTTCAATAAACTTTTCCAGAGATCCCGCTTCAGCGATCCCCATCCGCCACCAGGGCAGGCCGACAATCCTTAGTTTAGCTTCCGCCTTGGCAAGCAGGCTGGAATAAGACTTTATCGAGCCACGCACACTCCGTGCACCCAAAATTGCATCACAGACTGTCGTGTTTCCTCCGGCAACAAACAGCGGCAAGATGGCAGAAGTTTTTTCTTCGGGGTTGTTAAACAGTTCCGCAATCGCGGAAATTACACAAAACAGTCCTTTTGTTTCAATCAATGTTCCGCTTGGTTTCCCATCTTGTCCCTTTTCTACATTGGGTGGAATATTATCAGCGCTGATGCCTGCTTTTTGCAGCAGAAAATTATTAACCCAGAAACGGTGGAAAACCACATTGGAAATCAGTATCGGACGTGTGGTTGAAATTGCGTCCAGCTCATCAATGTGCAGAAATCCACCGGCCTTGTTTTCATCATAGGCAACGCCGAAGAGCAATTCTCCCGGCGGAAGCTTTTTGTCTAATTCTTTTAGTCTCTTGAGCACATCTGCCTTGGTCGGATAGATTGGATAAAATCCCCCTTCCGGCCGTGGCCAGGGAATTTGGGCGACAAAATTGCCGCTGTAGATGAACCCTTGCAAATCCACATGGGTGTGGGGATCAACAAGGCCGGGCAGAAGCACTTTGTCTTGGAAGGTTGTATCTACTTCATAGGGGATAAAGGGTGATTGTTTGATATGGTAAATGATGTCGTCTAATTCGCCCACGGCGAGGATACGGCCGTCCTTGACGGCTACCGCTGTGGCAAAGGGCTGCTCCGGGTACATTGTAATAATTTTCTTGGCAACAAAAATTTTTGTTTGGACAGGCATAAATTGATCATCCTCACTCAAATTGATTTGGCGGAATCACTCAGGCACGCGCTTTCGTGTTTTCCGGATCGTAATAAGGTGTTTTTACCACTATCGCTTGCCGCCTCTCTCCAAGAATTTCCACTTTCATTTTGGTTCCGGGCGCGGCCAGGTCAGCCCGGACATAACCAAAAGCAAGACTCTTTTGCGTACGATGCCCCCAGCCTCCTGAAGTAATCCGACCCACAACCTGATCATCGTACCAGATGCACTCATCTCCGTAGGCATCCGCATCTGCCGCGGCAACTTCCAGCATGACAAGTTGAGTGCTTATCCCCTGTTGTTTCTGCTTTAACAGATTTTCACGACCGATAAAAGCATCTTTTTTAAAATTGACAAAAGCCTCAAGTCCGGCCTGAAGCGGCGTTGCTTCCGAAAAATCCGCTCCCATCAGATACCCTTTTTCCAGGCGCAGAGAGTTAAGTAAAGCGCGCATGCCGCAGTTGACTAAACCAAAATCCCTGCCTGCCTTCAGAATGTCCTGATAGATGGTTCGCTGATAGACCATGTCATGGTGGAGTTCCCAGCCCAACTCGCCTGCAAAATTCATGCGGATTGCCCGAACCGGTGAAACCCCGACATGAATGTTGCGGCAGGATAAATACGGGGCCGAGGCGTTGCTTAAATCTGCATCAGAAATCCTGGAGAGCAGGTCTCTTGCTTTGGGGCCAATGACTGTTAAAACGCCGTAGCGTGTTGTCACATTATCGATAATTACACTGCCGTCTTTTGGTAGATGATCTTCCAGATGCTGCAGGACAAGCACTTCGCTTACCGCAGGCGTAACAACGTAGAAACGATTTTCATCTAGCCTAGTAATGGTCATGTCTTCCGCGATGATGCCCTTTGGCGTGAGCATCAAATTGTACGCCACTTTTCCCACACCGGGCAGGCGGCCGCAGGTTAGATAGTCAAGAAATCGTGCGGCACCTGTGCCCTGGATTTCAAATTTGCCAAAGGCGCTGAGCTCGTAGACCGCGACATTATCGCGTGCGGCCAGGCACTCATTTTTTACATGCTCGAAGTAGCTGGTATTGCGGCGGAAGGAATATCTGTCCACCGGCTCCACGCCTGCCGGCGCAAACCAGTTGGCTCTCTCCCAGCCATAGCGGCTGCCAAAGACGGCTCCCTGCTCTTTTTGCATTTCATAGATGGGCACGGTTTTGATTGGCCGGCCGGCATCACGTTCAGTATCAGGCATCGTCAATTGATACTGCAGGCGATAGGCTTCATGAACTTTGGCCAGTGTGTATTGCTTGCTTGTCCAGTTACCGAAACGGCGCGGATCAAGAGAGGACAAATCAATGCTTGGTTCGCCATCCACAATCCATTCGGCCAGATACTTGCCAACCCCACCGGCCTGGGTAATGCCGAAATTGCATCCCGCCATGGCATAGAAGTTAGGAACTCCATAGACCGGCCCGCAAAGCTGCTGGCTGTCCGGCGTATAGGTAATCGGCCCGTTCTGGATGTGCTTCATGCCCGCTTCCCGAAGTATGGGCACCCGATCCAGCAGCTTAAGAATATACTCCTGAATCCTTTCCAAATCAGTTGGCAAATCCGCCGCCGCGTAATCCCAGGGGACGTTATGGGCATTCCATGATTTGCACCTGGCTTCGTAAGGCCCGACAAGCAGGGTGCCCAGTTCTTTGCGCAGATAAAAAGGAACGTCCGGATCGCGAAGCGAAATTAATTCGTCTTGCAGACCGGCAATTTCCGGAAGATCATCAAACATGAGATGATGGTGCTCCATCGGAATAATCGGCAGATAAACACCTACCATGGCCGCGATGCGGTCGGCCCAGAGGCCTCCGGCATTAACAACGATCTCACAGGTAATGTCGCCTTTTTCGGTGTGAACAATCCATTCTCCACCGCGCGTGCGAGAAAGGTTGGTAACACGGTTGAACCGATAGATTTCGGCCCCTCTTTGTTTTGCGCCCATAGCCAAAGCATTGGTTGTGCCAACAGGGTCGCAATGGCCGTCGTGCAGGTGGTACATGGCGCCCACCAGGCCGTCTGTTTGCATGAACGGGAAAAGTTTTTTGGCCTCGCCAGGACTTACCAGATAGCACTCCAAGCCGAGTGCGTGGTCTTTGGCCAGTATGTGCCTGTACTCATCGAAGCGATCAGGAGTTGTCGCCAGGCGCAGGCTGCCTGTGGTGTGCCAGCCGGTACTCTGCCCGGTTTCGGCCTCCAATTCCTGATAAAGTTTGATGCTGTATTGATGCAGACGGGAATTTGTCCTTGTCGCTGCCCACTGGACAACATTGCCGGCGGCGATCCAGGTGGAGCCGGAAGTCAGTTCGTTTTTTTCCACCAGAACTATATCCGTCCAGCCCAGTTTGGCCAGATGATAAAGGACAGAGCAGCCATTTATTCCGCCACCAATAACGACGACGCGCGCATGCGTTTTCATAATTTTTCCCTTCTCGAGGATATTTTAATTCTCGAGTTACAGCAGCGTATCAATCTGTACATAGTCCATATTAAAAGCTTCGGCCACACCCCGATAGGTAATATGCCCCGAAACTACATTGGCCCCTAGTTTGATATCCGGGTTGTCCCGCATGGCATTCTTCCAGCCCTTGCTGGCAATCTTCACCGCGTAAGGCAGTGTGGCGTTGGTCAAAGCAAGCGTTGATGTACGCGGCACCGCGCCGGGCATATTAGCCACACAATAATGCACTACTTTGTCCACGGTGTAAATGGGATTACTATGGGTGGTGGCTTTGGATGTTTCAAAACAACCGCCCTGGTCAATTGCTACATCCACCATGACCGCTCCCGGCTTCATGATCTTAAGCATATCACCAGTAACGAGTTTGGGGCATTTGGCGCCGGCATTCAACACAGCTCCCACCACCACATCTGCCTGTTTAATCAGCTCCCGCACTGTAGCCGGGCTGGAAAACAGGTTGAAGCAATTGGCCGGCATCACATCACTTAAATACCGCAACCGGTCCAGATTCATATCCAGGATATAAACTTTGGCGCCCAGCCCGCAGGCCATTTTTGCTGCATTGATGCCGACGATCCCACCGCCCAGCACGACAACATTGCCGGGATCAACGCCGGGCACGCCGCCCAGAAGCACACCGTGCCCGCCGTGAGACGTTTCCAGGTATTTGGCTCCCTGCTGAATGGCCATTCTGCCGGCTACTTCACTCATGGGAATCAGCAGCGGCAAAGAGCCATCCGGTTTCTGGATAGTTTCATAAGCGATACAAACCGCTTTGCTTTTAATTAATGCCTTGGTCTGACGCTCGTCTGCCGCCAGATGGAGAAAGGTAAAAAGTATCTGGCCTTCTCGAATCAGATCATACTCCGCAGGCATTGGCTCTTTGACATGCATGACCATCTCCGCTCTTTTAAATATTTCCGCCGGTGTGTTCACAATCTCCGCGCCCGCTTTTGTGTAAACGGCATCATCGTAACCGCTGCCACAGCCTGCGCCTTTTTCCACAAGCATTGTATGGCCACTTACGATCATTACTTCAACGCCTGCCGGAGTCATGCATACCCGATTCTCTTCCGTCTTGATTTCCTTTAAAATTCCAACAATCATGATTTTTTCCCTTCCTTTATGTTCTCGTAAAAAGTCCCGTCTGTCATTCCCACGAAGAGACTGTGCCGTAATGTCTATTTGTCATTGCGAGTTCACGGCAGTGAACTTGGCAATCCAATTATATTAAACGCCTTATGAGATTGCTTCGGTCGTTATACTCCCTCGCAATGACAAACGAATAATGCGACACAGTCTCATCAGTCGAGCTGCATCTTCAAAACTTTTCCATGGCGCGTTTGACGGCTGTCACTATCTCGTCCATATCAGCTTTGGTGGCAATCAGGGCCGGGGCAAAATTCATGATGGTATTGTTGCCCGGCAGAGAGCTGGCTGTCCTTCCTACCAGCACTCCTTCGGCTGTCACCAAAGCCATGATGCGGGCCATTTCCGCTTCTGTGATGGATTCTTTGGTTTGTTTGTTTTTGACAAATTCAATTCCGCAGAAGAGGCCTTTGCCCCTGACATCCCCCACAAGCGGCATATCGCTTAGCGATTGCAGACCTTCCAACAAATAAGCGCCGACCACCCGGCAGTTTTCCACCAGTTGTTCTTCTTCGATAATCCGCGTGCTCTCGAGCGCCGCTGCCATGGCGCCTGTACATCCGCCGTAAGTGCTGATGTCCCGGAAATAACTCATACGCTCTTCAGGCTTACTGGGATCACAAAGAAATTTATCGAAAATATCCTGGCGGAACACGGTAGCAGACAGGGGCATATAAGAACTGGCCAACCCTTTGGCCATGGTGATAATGTCCGGATCAACATCATAATGTTTGTGCCCCCAGAATTTTCCAGTCCTACCAAACCCGCATACTACTTCATCCATAATCAGGTACACACCGTATTTGCGGCAAATATCCTGAAGAATCGGGTAGTACTCTTTAACCGGAACCAGAATGCCGCCACCGGCGGTAATGGGTTCGATAATGCAACCACCCACGGTATCCGGCCCTTCTTCTAAAATTATATTTTCCAGAATTTGGGCGCAGTCTATATCGCAGCCGGGATATTTTTCTCCAAACGGACAGCGGTAACACAGCATGTGAGGAAACTCGACAAAGCCTTCGGCAAAAGGCCCGTAATCCTGTTTTCTTTCCAACTGGCCTGTCGCGCTAAGCGCGCCAATGGTGGTGCCGTGATAATCCCGCTCTCTAAACAGCACTTTGTATTTTCCTTTTCGGTCCGGATCAATATGGGAGAGTTGGCGGACAATTTTAAAGGCTTTCTCATTGGCCTCTGATCCGCTGTTGGAGAAAAATACTTTGCCCAGGCGCGGCAGAAGTTCGATTAGTTTGGCTGCGAATTTGATGCTGGGAACATTACCCACAGTCCCCGCGTAATAGGGCAGGGTTATCAACTGTTCATACACCGCTTTGGCAATGCTCTCGCGGCCATGCCCCACCATGACGCTCCACACACCGCCTGATGTCGCATCCAGATATTCCCGCCCACGGATATCCTTGACCCGCAGCCCCTTGCCTTCAACAATGATCATTTGCTCGGCAGTTTCAAAGACCTTATGTGGCTTGATGTGGTGCCATAAATAATCCCGATCACCGCGCACCATCTCGTCGATATCATAATCAAGCCAGTTTGTTTTGTTTTTCATACAATATTCCTCACTTCAAAAATTTATACCAAGTCACTGTCAAACACTAAAAGACTGATTTACCGGGCATAATACCAAGTTGCTTTCAAAAATTCATAGTTTTTTTGAAAGCAACTTGGTATTATGCCTCAACGAACATTACTTAATTTAGCATACGTCTCCGTCTCGTCTCTGTGGCGATGCGCTTGAAATTCAAACAACTCCGGGATGTAATACGATCTGCAATATAAGATTGGTCGTTTACTTTTGTTAAAATCAATGGTCTCGATATACATCAGCGGTGAAGCGGCTTTGACTTTTAGAATGTCAGAAAGAGGCTTATCGCTAATAATAGGCTTGAATGAACAGTCACCTTCATCAGATATTTGACGGCAGACCTCGGTTAAAAAGTGATACAAAGAATGCATATAATCGTTTAGCTTATTTTCTTGCCCGTCGGGAACAAGTGACGCGGGGAAATAATCAAAAGAATAGACAGCCGGTTTTTCGCCAATTGTCCATATACGCTCAACTTCCCAGATTTCATCACCTGCAGGAATCCGGAGCTTTTCCGCAATTCTTTGATCGGCGGGGTGTTTCTTCATATCCACTTTGAAAAAGCGGTCTTCTAAGCCCACTCTTTTGAAAATGGTGGATGTGGATACAATTGAGGATAGCGTCTGAACCGGAACCGCTTTTTTGTCCAGAACAAATGTTCCGGTACCGTGACGACGTATGATCACGCCGTCGTCCTCCAAAACACGAAGGGCCTCTCTTAGCGTGACACGGCTGACTGAAAATTCACGCGCTAATTGATCCTCGGAAGGAAGCTTTGATCCGGGGGGATATTGGCCTCTTTTTATATCTTCCAGAAGAAAGTCAATGACTTCAAAATAAAGCGCTTTTTTGGCGATTTTTCGTTCTATTTTTTCTTTCAAATGATCAGCCCCTTTTACTTGACGGGATTTTTACGCGAACTCCACCAGTTGAGAATCTTCATGCCAACAGGCAGAAGATGCCGTTCCACCCCGGAGGCTTGCTTACTCTCGTTTGCCGGGGCGGGCATCTTGCACTCTGATCCATAGAGTTCGGTCATCATCTTTGTTACCTGAGATTTTACCAGCCCGCGTAGTGGCACATTCGCGACCATCCCATACATCGCGGCGTTACCTTTGGAGGCAAGCCCCGGATCGCGGCGAACAATATCCACCGCGTCTCGCAAATCCTTCAGATAGTTATCAACAACGCCTGTATGCCTTGGAGTAACCATGCAATGCAGGCCTGCCGGATGCTGGATGCGATCAATCGACCAGCCACGCTCTTCGAGTTGATCACCCACAGCATAAATATCGAGATTTTTATCGCGCGAAGCATAGGCAAAGACGCTCATGGAGGGATGGCCAAGTATTGTCAGGCCTTCAATGGCCTCGATCCCCTTCATTAATCTGGTGGTAGTTTCCATAATAGAACGCGACATGTCCAGATACCCATCTTGACCTATGGCATTGAGCGCCGCCCAGGCAGCGGCTATGGCACCGCCTGGTCTCGTGCCCAGCATCGCCGGTGAGGCAAAGACGCCGGTGGGAGAATCGGTAGAGACAAAAAACTGATGCTGCAGATAATCCATGCTTCGGTAAAGCAGTACCGACGCGCCTTTGGCGCTAAATCCGTATTTGTGCACATCAGCGCCGATCGAGGTTACACCCGGCACCCGGAAATCAAAGGGCGTCACCGGATGGCCAAGTTGTTCCACAAAGGGCAGCAGAAAACCACCCAGACAAGAATCCACATGCAAAGGCAGCCTGTGGCGTAAGGCCACTTCTCCCAGCGCGGGGATGGGATCAACCACGCCGAACGGGTAGCATGGGGCCGAAGCCACAAGCAGTATCGTATTGCGATTGATTAACCGCTCCACGGCCGCCACATCCACGCAATACTTATCGTCGAGCGGGGCTTGCACCATTTTGACGCCGAAATATTTGGCGGCCTTATCCCACGCCACATGAATGGAACGCGGGACGATCATCTCCGGCTTGAAGGGTAAATTGCGCATGGCATTCGCCCTTTCGCGATAGGTAACCACCGGCAGCAGACATGTCTCTGTTCCTCCCGAGGTCATGGTGCCGACAACCTGATCATCGCCGTGCAGAAGCTTTCCTGCCATTTGCACAATTTCCGTTTCCATGCGCTTGAGGCTCTTGAAGGCCATGGGGTTGAGGGCATTCTCTGAAAAGTAGAGACCGTAGGCCTCTTTGAGAAAGGAGGTGTGTTCCTCACCTAAATAATACACCAAGCTCCAAATCTTGCTGTCACGATAGTTGGCATCTTCCGCGCCGAACGCTTTGAGACGCGTGAGCACTTCCGCATGCTCTATGCCCTTTGCCGGTATTGTCTTCATTACTTATTTCTCCTTGGCCAATTGAGGCTGCAAATATGCAATTACAAATTATACCCTGTTAGATGCCGGTACATAATGCCCCTCTAAAAAGGCAGATTATGAAGGATATACGCAACGGCAATGCCCAGGTAGGTGCCAATCACCCATCCGATAATGCCGGTGACAACCCCCGTAATAACGATTTCCTTATTCTTCAAAGCCGATGCCACCATCGGCACCAGAGGCGGCGAGCAGATACCAGCGACTGAAGTTATAATGACCGTGTCCACATCAATTTTGAAAAAAGAGGCAAGTAAGACATGCAATGCCAAGCATACAAAAATCGTAAAAGTTACATATAACAACATGATCGGCGCAGTTGACAGCAGAATGTTAATGTTAGCCATGGAACTAACCACCAGGCAGAATATGAGAATAAAATAATTACCAAGTTGATAAGTCATCTTGATATTTCTGATTTTCGGCACAAAGGAAAAAAGAATGCCCAGTGTCGTGATGACCAGAATCGATACGACAAAAGCCACATCCTCCGTGAAGACCAGAAAAGAAAGGCCACCCACGATGAAAATAACCAAGGCAAGACCGAATGCCCCCAGAAGAGGCCTGAATATTTCTTTTTGAAATATGCCCACGTACGAATCGTAGTTGAACGACGCTTCCGTGGTTAGATCCCCTGCTGGTTTAAACGGCGGGAGGACTTTTAAAAAAATACTCCGGCCAATCGTCATGAGGAACAGCAGATAAACTGCACCAATGAAAACGTCGGAAGTATGGGCCGCCAGATAAAGTGTGCGGTCAGTCTGAAGCGCAGTGGCAATCGCTCCCAGGTTGACTGTGCCGCCTGTGTACACGCCGATGAACATGCCGGCTATCTTCCATGTTTCCGGCCCTACATAACTCCGGAATACATAATAACCGACGGTGGCAATGATCACAATGGCTAAAGTTTGCAGGCCAAAAGAAAGCAGAGACTTGCCCGCCAGTCTGCCCCAGCCTTTGATATCAAGTGAAAAGAACATGAGGGGCAGAGCAAGGCAGATGTTGATCAGCATCAGTGGGCCCTGCACCTTATCGAAACCGGCAGGGAGAATGCCGATATTGCCCACCAGCGCACCGACTACATAACAGACTACAACTGCACCGATTTTATCAAGGAAAGAATACTTATTGCAAAGAAAAATAACCAGTGTGGGAAAAAGGACGAAAAACAAAACCAATAATACAGTAATCATAAAACCCTCCTGTCACGATATTTTGATTTAGATCACGCGAGTAAGTTTATAATGTCAGACGTATAGACATATAACCTCTGATCAAGTTTTTAAATCACAATTTTTTTATTGTCAAGAAAATAATAATGAAAATTATTATACCAAGTCGCTGTCAAACATAAAAGGCTGATTTGCCGGGCATAATACCAAGTAAGCTTTCAAAAATTCGTATTTTATTTAGTGAGACCCCAGTTTCAGAATCTGAAACTGGTTGGCCGAACTATCCCGCACAAAGGGGTTTTGAAAGCAACTTGGTATTACCAGTGTGGTTGGTTGCCGATGCGGTGACCAATCACTTCTGTTGTGTCGCTGACAACGACAAAGGCATCGGGATCGATCCTGGTAATCAGCCTCTTCAAGCGTGAGAGTTCTCGAAAGGAGATCACTGTATAAATGATTTCGCTTAGTTCGCCGGTATAGCCTCCCCTTCCCTTAATAACCGTAACCCCTCGATTCATTTTTTTCATGATTGTCCTGACAATTTCTTCCTGATATTTGGAGACGATCATGACTGATTTCCTTTGGCTAAGTCCTGTGACGACAAGATCTAAAAAATGGGCTGTGACATAGATAAAAATGAGAGTGTACAAGGCGCTCTCCAGTGAAAAAAGAAAGGCCGTAATGAGCAGAACTGCCGTATTGAAGGCAATTACAGTATTCCCCATACGGACGGCAAACCGGGTCAGCACCATGACCGAGAGGATGTCCGTTCCACCGGATGAACCGGCGGAGCGCAGGATGATGCCTGTCCCCACGCCATTGATAATTCCAGCAAGGATGGCGCATAGGAACTTGTCTGAAACGGGGATGGGGATGTAAATCCATTGCACAGCGGCGGAAAAGATAAATGTACCAACAATACTGTAGAGGAAAAAACGACGGCCTACATATTTCCATCCAAGGGCAAACAGAGGGATGTTGAAAATCAGATAGAGAATGCTGACCTGCAAATCAGGTAGGACGTGATGAACAATCAGGGACAGACCTGCAACACCGCCGCTGACAAAACCATGCGGGATGAGAATCCCGTTTAAGGCAACGGCACAGACACAGCTTCCGACGGCTATAAGACCAAGGTTCCACAGAACCTGCCCCATGGTCTTTACGTGCTCCCGCAGAAAGGTAATCCTGCCCCCCATTTTATAATCCTCCATAAAAAAAACAAATCAGTTGTTTCGTTTCATCCCTTCCTGTTTCCATAATGGGATTGACCATGATTATTGTCTGTCCTCATCGGCCTCATCTGCTTAATTTTCAGGCTGGGAAGAATTGGAGGCAAAAGAGCAAATGCCGCTGATAGCGGTAACTGATTTTTCCGGCAGGAGAATAAATCCGGAATTGATCGCCACGCCGATTTTTCCCATTTCCAGCTTTTCATAAATTATTTTTTGATTCTCCAGTTTAAAATCAGCATAGCCTGCCGAAAAACGCCTGGGCAACATTCTTTTCCCGTCTCTGCGTAGTTGCTGATTTAAGTAATCCATAATCCAATCGAGTGCCGCATCAACCATTTCACTGGCAGTGGCATCATAAACTACCGCCGCGGCCAGATCATCATTATTTGTTTTTTCCCCAATTGCGTCCATAATGGCGCTTCCGGCAGTTGCCCCCATGAGCACGGCCTCCGGGCAATCCTTAAGGAGCGCCGAGAGCTTTTTGCTGCTGAAGGTTACGTTTCCCGCCAGAGTAATTTCTTCCCCGTCGTTTTTGCTAATGAGCGTCCGGAAAATTGATCCCTTAAGCAAGATCAAAGATGCTGCTTCTTCAATTGCGCTGTCAGTTTCCCGCCTTTGACTTAAAGCAATTTGGGTTGTACTTTTTTTGTATCCGAGGCGGGAATAGATTTTCGCGTAAGGGGGATTAAGAAATATGTTTCCCAAAATAATTAGAGAATCGGGCATATAAGGTTCAACTTTTCTTAATGGGTTTTGGAAGACTTCAACTTCAAAACTTTATTTTGTCGGGGCGTTTTTTCCAGCGCTTCAGCCGGTCAAAAGCTTCCGCTACCAAGTTCAGCAACATATCCATATCCAGTGGTTTTTCAAAGTAATCATCAAACCCGGCTTCGCGGCATTCTTCTATTTCAAAAAGGGGCGCCCATCCGGTCATGGCGTAAATTATAGCAATCTGTTTTGTCTCGCGGATTTGACGACACAGTTCAATTCCGTTCATGCCGAAAAGTTTTAAATCCAGAAAAATAACATCAATATCGTCGAGGTTTAAAATAACATCCTGCAGAATTTTCAGCGCGTCTTTTCCGCCTTCAGCGGTAATCACTTCATAGCCCGCCTCGATAAAAACAGAGCAAAATAATTCACGAACAGAAACATCATCATCAACTACCAGTATTTTCCCTTTCAAGGTTCCATCCTTTCGGTTAATGTTAGTTTATTAATTGCTCCAGTTTTTTTAATGTCTTGCTGCCCATTTCGTCTGTGCCGACGAGCTTATTGCCTTCGGCATAAATATCCTGCGTCCGGAAACCATCTTTTAAAACTTCCGCCACGGCTTTTTCCACTAAGTTTGCCTCATCGGGCATGGCCAGCGTATAGCGCAACATCAGTCCTACTGATAAAATTGTTGCCAGCGGATTGGCTATATTTTTCCCGGCTATGTCCGGCGCGGAGCCGTGTATCGGTTCAAAAAGCGCCTTATCTTTGCCCAGAGATGCCGATGGAAGCATGCCGATGGAGCCGGTCAGCATGGCCGCTTCATCGCTTAATATATCGCCGAATAAATTGGTTGTGACAATTACATCGAACTGCTTGGGATTTCGGATAAGCTGCATCGCGCAATTATCAACGTACATGTGCTTTAAAGTCACCTCCGGATAATTCCTGCCGACTTCCGTAACCACGGTGCGCCACAGTTCAGTTGATTCCAGAACATTGGCTTTGTCCACCGAAAGAAGATTTTTCTTTCTGCCGCGGGCAATTTCAAAAGCGGAAGTAGCGATCCTGACGATTTCATCTTCGGTATAGACCATTGTGTTTATACCTTTGCGCTTGCCGTCCTTCTCTTTTGTTACCCCGCGTGGCACACCGAAATAAACATCGCCGGTCAGTTCGCGAACAATCATGATATCGATGCCCTGCACGACACTTTTTTTGAGTGGAGAGGCATCCAAAAGCTCGTCAAATACTGTGACGGGCCGCAAATTAGCATAAAGGCCTAATTTTTCCCGCAGGCCCAGAAGCGCCCTCTCTGGCCGCAAACTGTAATCCAGATCTTCCCATTTCGGGCCGCCCACAGCGCCCAAAAGAACAGCATCACTTTGAAGTGCCAGATCAAGACTTTGCTGCGGCAGCGGAACACCAAAACGATCGTAGGCGCTACCACCTACATATCCTTCCGATAAGGATATGTTAATTTTCCTT
>SESF01033315.1_pt1 | contig 18646 bp, 18 predicted proteins | sample 3171521 | NCBI WGS metagenome assembly SESF01 (sample SAMN10866945, study PRJNA518727) | freshwater metagenome | biome: subpolar coniferous forest; feature: holomictic lake; material: water; isolation source: holomictic Lake 227, 6 m and 8 m depth | place: Canada: near Kenora, Ontario | collected...
CGATGACCGAGCGCCGCAGCCACAGCAAACCGCAACTTCGGAGTTCGGGTTTAGACCGTTACGGTCGGTCGGTTGTAGTTACGTGGAGGGAGCGCAATTTAGCGGTCCTCGAAGCTGGAGCTTCGAAAAGAGCGGGCATTCCCAAGCTGGAGCTTGGGAACGAGTGTCCAAAGGCGATACCTCTCAAGGCGTTCGCCGGAGACAGAGCGTGTTAGCCGTCGAGGTGGGCGAAGTGCAACTTCGCGGGCACGTGCGTTCCCAAGTCAAACTTAGGAACGAGCCACCATGGGCTTCGCCCACCACGCGGGATGAAAATTGGGCGTACTCCCACGGAGAGCGGCTGGAAGCCGCTTCTACTGTAGAAGCGGCATCCCTGCCGCTTCGATCCTATTTTCGGAGGGGTAGAGCGCGGGTCAAACTGCCACGTCCTGGAGCAGGCGGCGCGCTTCGGCGACGGAAGCGGTGCGGCTCTCGACGTTGAGCTTCACAAAGATGTGCTCGATGTGCTTGGCAACGGTTCGAGGCGAACTGTTGAGGATAATGGCGATGTCGCTGTTGGATTTGCCCTGGGCGATCCAGTGCATGACTTCCGCTTCCCTGGGGGTCAGGCCGATGGCGCTCAACCGTTCGGCGGTAAGCACTTCGGCATCGGTGCGCCCCTGGACGTTGTCCAGCGCATCGGTCAATTCGGAAATTTTCCGCTGCGCCTGGTCATGCATTTGATGTTGGGTCATGGCGATGGAGATCGCCGACTTCAACTGCATGGCACTGAACGGTTTGATGAGATAGGCTTGGATGTTCAGGTCGCGGGCGCTTTCCAACGCCTCGCCATCGGTGCGCCCGGTGCTGATGATCACCGGCACGCTCAAGTGCTCGAGAATTTTTCGGGCTGCGGTCACCCCGTCCATTTCGGGCAGGTCGATATCCATGATGACCAGGTCAGGCCGAATCTCCTTGGCGATATTAACCGCCTGCGCGCCATCCACAGCGATGGCGGCCACGTGATGCCCCAGGGTTTTAAGCACGGCCGCCAAATAGCGCGCGACGTCCACATCGTCCTCGGTCAGGAGAATCTTCAATTCACAGTTTTTCAAGGAGTTCTCGGAGTTTGTGGGCAAGGATGTCACGGGATAGCGGCTTTGGAAGAAAAGTATTATGCGCCATTGTTCCGGAATTTTCCAGAGGTTCCGAATCGTAACCTGAAGTTAGGATGACTTTGGCATCGGGGGATAAATGGCGGAGTGCTTGCGCAAGATCGGTGCCGCTCATTAGCGGCATGACCAGGTCAGTGATAACAAGCCGAATTTCAGGATGTTGCGAGGCAATTCGTAAAGCTTTATCGCCGTTGGACGCGCAAATTACCTGATAGCCGAGCTGCCGCAGCATGGCGGAATAAGTTTTTTGAACGGCGGGGTCGTCTTCCACGATCAGGATTAATTCCCCTTTTCCGCGAGGCAACTCCTTCAGGGAAGCCGCTCCGATCCCGGTTTCGGCGGAATTCGGGATGCGCTCCAGAAGAATCCGGAAGGTGCTCCCCTTTCCGGGCACGCTTTCAACGGCGATATGGCCGCCGGATTGCTTGATGATCCCGTAACAGGTCGAGAGTCCAAGCCCGGTGCCATGACCGGCGGCTTTGGTGGTAAAGAAAGGCTCGAAGAGATGAGTCACGACGTTTTCATCCATTCCTGTTCCGGTATCGCTCACGGTGATCTGGACATAAGCGCCCGGAGCAACCCCCGCTGCGACGCGACGGTCGCTGGGCCGGATATTCACGTTGCCGGCCTCGATCGAAAGCCGGCCTCCGTGCGGCATGGCATCCCGCGCATTCACCGCGAGGTTGATGAGTACCGTTTCGATCTGCCGTGGGTCGGCATGAACCGAACCCAGGCCATCGGCGATGTTCACGGCCATCTCGATATCCTCGCCGATCAGCCGCCGCAGCATTTTTCGGAGGTCCAAAATGACGTTGCTGAGATTGATGATGCGCGGCGAAGAGTGCTGGCGTCGGCTAAAGGCCAAAAGTTGCGAGGTGAGGGCGGTCGCGCGCTCGGCGGCCCGCTGCATCTCTTCGAGCGGTTCGCGCTGGGGATCGTCCGGCCCGAGGTCGGCCAAGAGCATGTCTGTGTATCCGGCGAAGATCGTCAGCAAATTATTGAAGTCATGGGCGATCCCGCCGGCCAGCCGCCCAAACGCATCCATTTTCTGAGAATGCTGGAGTTGAAGAGCTATTTCTCGTTTTTCCGAAATATCCTCCAAACCCATGACCACAAACGGAGCTTCCCCGGTGAGCGACTGAACCCGGGTAAGCCTGAGCAGTCCGGTGGTTTCCGAGCCGTCTTTGCACACAAAACGACTCTCGAAACAGGCGAGCGGAACTGACTCCGCAATAATCCGCCGAAATTGCTCATGAACCGTAGCGATGTCATCGGGATGGATAAATTCGCAGCACGGTTTCCCTGCCAGCTCTTCGCTGCCATAGCCGAGGATCTGGCTCAACCGCTGATTGACAAAAAGCCAGCGGCATTCCGAAGAAATCTTTCCCAAACCGGTAGGCGCCTGCTCAAAAGCTGCCCGAAAAAAATCGTCCGGCACAGAGTTCGGTGGATGAGAAATCCGGTTGCCCTTGGGTTTGAAAATCATGTTAAACCAATCGATTGCTGATCAGAAGAGCAGATGGAATGTTTGAATCGGCAGGATTTAGAGAGCAAAAATCCACAGTGGCGTGGCGAGTCAATATTTTCTGCCAAATTTATGACGCAAAGCAATCTCAATAAGCAGCAAATGTTATCCGCTTGCCAAATCCCCGATCTGCATGCCTAAGTATCTGGCGCTAGATTTCCGCCGGGGAGGGGTGGTAGAGTGGTCTATTGCACCGGTCTTGAAAACCGGCATGCCGCAAGGCATCGTGGGTTCGAATCCCACCCCCTCCGCCATCCGCACTCGAAGTTCTGGGAGAGACCGCTATCATGCCGCCCGTTGACTCAACGTCGGAACGCCGGGGACTTTCCATCCGCCAGGAACTCCTCCTGGGTTTCGGACTCGCCTTGGTTGCCGTCGCGTTGATCGCCGTAATCGCCTGCCGCAGCACCCGGGGATTTCTCAAGACCGCCGACCTGGCCGATCACACGCGGCTGGTGCTCGAAAGTCACCAGTTGCTCTTGCGGCACTTGATGGAAGCGGAAAGCGCCGCCCGCGGGTATCTCATCACGGCGGACAACGGCTTTGCAAAAAGGTTCCAGGAGGCCAAGGCGGAGTTCGCCAGCGATTTCGCCACTCAGAAACTGAGGGTTGGGGAGGGCTCCAGCCAAGGTTCCAAGCTTTCCATGATCGGAGAAGCAATCCCTGCGGAATTCCAAAGATTGTCGCAGCTCATCGAACTGAGGCGCGAGAGAGGAGGTCCGGCGGCGGTGCGCGAATTCGCGAGTGCAAGCGACGAGCGCTCCCTGGACGCCATTCGGGAACTGATGGGGGGATTCGCGCGAGAGGAGCAACGGCTCTTGGCGCAGCGGACGGCGCTGGCGAGTTCGATCGGCAACACGACCATCGTGGCGGTGGCGCTCGGCTCCGGGATCACGATGGTTCTGCTGATCATCGCGCTTGGGCTGATCTTGCGCGACATCGACGCCCGGCGCCGGGCAGAAGATCTACTTGCCCAGGAACGCAATCTTCTGAGGAGCCTCATCGACACCATCCCTGAGCACATCTTCATCAAGGACCTGCGCGGGCGCTTTGTCCTCGACAACATCGCCCATCGCAAGTTCCTAAAAACCCACGACCTTTCGGAAGTGGTCGGCAAAAGCGTGTTCTACTTTTTTCCCCAGGAACTTGCCGCGCTCTACCATGCGGATGACCAGACCATCATCCGGACGGGCAATCCGGTCATCAATCGCGAAGAGCCCGCCGTCACCCCGGAAGGCAAGCTCACTTGGTTTTCGACCACCAAGGTGCCGTTGCGCGACATGGATGGAGCCATGGTCGGCCTGGTCTGCGTGAGCAGCGACATCAGCGAACGCAAGGCCGCCGAGGAGAAGCTGCGGATGTTTTCCTCCCAGCTTGAGCGCAGTAACAATGAGCTGCGCGACTTTGCCAGCGTGGCTTCCCACGATCTCCAGGAACCGCTGCGTAAAATCCAGGCGTTTTCGGACCGGCTTCGGGCCAAATGCTACCCGGCGCTTGGGGAGCAGGGGCGCGACTATCTCGACCGCATGCAGAAGGCGGCGGGCCGGATGCAGACGCTGATCCAGGACCTGCTGATCCTCTCCCGGATTTCGAGCAAAGCGCAGCCGTTTGTGGAGGTGGACCTCGCCGGGATCGTTCAAGGCGTCCTTTCGGACCTCGAGCTTCGAATCGAACAGACGGGTGCGAAGATCGAGGTTGGATTTCTCCCCAAAATCGAGGCGGATCCAGTCCAGATGCGCCAATTATTTCAAAATTTGCTGAGCAACGGCCTGAAGTTCCACAAACCAGATCAGCCGCCGGAAATTATCATTTCGGCAAAGGTCTTGGCCGTTCAGGACTATCAACTCTCCGGCGCTGCGCCGGGGGACGAAGTTTGCCAGATCATGATCAAGGATAACGGGATCGGATTCGAAGAGCAGTACGTCGAACAAATCTTCGCCCTTTTCCAACGGCTGCACAGCAGGAACGAATATGAAGGCACCGGCATCGGGTTGGCCGTGTGCCGAAAAATTGCAAATCGCCACGGAGGGAGTATTGTAGCGAAGAGCGCGAAAGGCGAAGGGGCAACCTTCATTGTGATGTTACCGCTTAAACAGAGTCAAAAATCATGAGCAAACACGGGAAGCCGATTACAATTCTCATGGCCGACGACGACGATGACGATCGTCGCCTGACCAAGGAGGCGCTGCTGGAGGGGCGCCTCGTCAACGAGTTGCGGTTTGTCGAGAATGGCGAAGAGCTTCTCGAATATCTGCGGCGTCAAGGGGAATACGCCACGGCGGATGCGCCGCGGCCGGGGTTGATCCTGCTCGACTTGAACATGCCACGCAAAGACGGGCGGACCGTTCTTAAGGAAATCAAGAGCGATCCGGAACTGCGCCAAATCCCGGTGGTGGTCCTGACGACCTCCAAAGCGGATGAGGACGTGTTCAAATCGTACGATTTGGGCGTCAACTCCTACATTGTCAAACCGGTCACCTTCGAGGCGCTGGTCGATATTTTGCAGACCCTGGAAAAATACTGGTTTGAAATCGTGGAACTCCCGCCGGGAATCGAGTAGCCAGGTCGGCCATGGACTAGATGGACGAAGAAAAAGTCCATAGTCCATTTTATCCATGTCCATTCCGGCGGTTTTCCGGGTATTTCGAGCCATTTTCACCCTCGAACCGCACATTTATTTAAAAACCCCTTGCCAAGGGTGGGGGTCAGTGGCAGGTTTCACGCCTTTCTTTTCGAGACGTTTATGGCTTACGCAATTATAAAAACCGGCGGCAAACAGTACAGAGTCGCCACGGGCGATGTGATCGAAGTTGACAAACTTGAGGCCCAACCGGGAACCGAGACCAGCTTTTCGGACGTTCTTTTCTTCGCTCAAGGCGAAGAGGTCAAGTCCGATAGCGCGGCGCTCAAGGGCGCCACGGTGGTTGGCGAAGTCGTCGCTCAAACCAAAGGCAAAAAGGTGATCGCCTTCAAATACCGCCGCCGTAAGGGGTACCACCGGACGGTGGGACACCGGCAAAAACTGACGAAAGTCAAAATCACGGCGATCAACGCTTAATCAATTTAGTAACAGCAACTTTTTATGGCTCATAAAAAAGGTCAGGGCAGTGTTAAGAACGGCCGCGATAGCGTCAGCAAACGCCTCGGGGTCAAGAAATTTGGCAGCCAGGTGGTTGTCGCCGGCAACATCATCGTCCGCCAGCGCGGCACGAAGTTCCTGCCAGGCCGCAATGTCGGTTTGGGTCGCGACTACACGATCTTCGCGCTCATCGACGGCACCGTGCGGTTTGATCGCGAAGGTCGGCGCGTGAACGTCGAACCAATTGCCGCTGCCGTCGCGGCATAAGTCGCCGATTCAACATCAGCTTTAAAAAGCGCTCCGGGGAAACCCGGAGCGCTTTTTGCGTTGCACGACATTCCAACCAAGCCAAGAATGTCGTCCATGCGCCTATTCCTCTCTCTGTTTGCGGTCGTTGCCGCGGTGATCGCTCTTCCGCGGGTCGGTTGCTCAAGTGAGCCGGCCACGCCCGTTTCAGCCCCGGTGGTTCAGGATAGCGTCTCGGGTGAGTTCAAGAAGCTCATGACGGCATTGGCGGAACGTGATTATGACGCGTTTGTGGCCGATGGCACCCCTCAGGTAAAAGCGGCCTTAACGAAGCAGATGTTTGAGGGGGTCGGCGATCAGATCGGTTTGCGGCTAAAGAAGGGGTATGACGCCACCTTCCTGACGGAACTCAAGCAGCAAGGCTGCAAAATTTATGTCTGGAAAGTCGTCGTCCACGATGGAGGAGACGATTTCCTGGCCAAACTGGCGATGCAAGGCGAGAAGATGGCCGGATTCCGGATTCAGTAGAGGGGGTTGGGACTGGATGGACTGAATGGATTCAGCTTTCCGGCAATCTGTTTCTTTTTGATCATTTCCGGCCAACGGTCTGGCTAATATTAGCCAGCTTGTTGGGTTTTGCAGGTTTTTATCCAGCCATTTGGGCGTTTGTTATCCATGCTGATCACTTCTAAGCAGTTTCCGCTTGGGTGGATCGGCGTTCTTAGGGGAATGCCTTAAAGTTGGCACGGGCATTGCTGATGGCTTCGGCCCGCAGCTTTTGCGGCTGCTTCCAACACCAAATTCATCCTCCGATTCAGCGAATGAGAAAATTCTTTTCGCGCTTGGCCTGTGCTGGCGCCTTTTTTGCCATTGCGGCCGGCTTGTCCGCATCCGCGTCCGCCGTGGAAAGCAAACCCAAGCCTACGGTCGAGCAACGACTCGATGCCATGGAGGCCTATTTCACAAATTCCGATCCGAGCATAGCGCTAAAAGGCGCCGATGGAAAAATCCCAACCGGGCTCACGACGGCGACGATCGGGGTGCCCGGCCCCGGACACAATGCCTGGATGATGCTTTCCGCCGGCGCGGTGCTCTTCATGACGCTGCCGGGCCTGGCGATTTTCTACGGCGGGCTGGTGCGCCGCAAAAACGTGCTTTCCATTCTCGCTCAATGTTTTGGGGTCACCACGCTGGTAACGGTGCTCTGGTGGGCGGTGGGGTATTCGCTCTCGTTCGCCCATGGCAGTCCGTTCCTAGGCGGGCTGGACTTCGCATTCTTGCGCGGCGTCGATGCCAAGCCGAATCCGGATTACTCCTGCTGGGTTTCCCAGAACGTCTATTCGATGTTCCAGATGATGTTCGCGATCATCACCCCGGCTCTTATCGTTGGCGCGGTTGCCGAGCGGATGCGCTTTATGGCGATCATGAGTTTCGTCACGCTCTGGATGTTCACGGTTTACTTCCCGATCACCCACATGGCTTGGGGCGTGGATGGCTTGATGAACGGCGTGTTCAATCCGCTGGCCAAGATCAAGGCGATTGATTTCGCGGGCGGCACTGTGGTGGAGATGGCTTCAGGTTGGAGCGCGTTGACGCTCTGCCTTATCGTGGGCCGGCGCATGGGCTTCGGCAAAGAGCACTTCGCCCCGCACAGTATGGTGTTTTGTATGGTGGGCGCGGGAATGCTCTGGGTGGGCTGGTACGGGTTCAATGCAGGCAGCGCAGTGGCAGCCGACGGCATCGCGGCGAATGCCTTTGTGACCACGACGCTCGCCGGCGCGGTGGCATCCGGCACTTGGGCGTTGATTGAATATTTTGTGCGCGGCAAGGCCAGTGTGCTCGGATTCTGCTCGGGGGTTGTGGCCGGCTTGGTGGCGATCACCCCAGCGTGCGGCTTCGTGAATCCAACCGGGGCCGTCATCATCGGACTCCTCGGCGGGATCATCCCGTTCTTTGCGGTGGTGAAGCTCAAATCGTGGCTTAAGTATGACGACGCGCTCGACGTCTTTGGCGTTCACGGCGTCGCCGGCACGATGGGGCTCTTTCTCACGGGCCTGCTCGCCGACCCTGAGGTGAACCCGAATCTCCTCGGCATGGCCGCCCAGGCAAATGGCCTGGCCAAGCTGGTTGGCCACGGCTTGTGGCTGGAGCAACTCAAGGCGATCGGCGTGACCTTTACGGTGGCGGTCGTCGGCACGGCAGTCATTGCTTACGCGGTTCAGGCCGCGATGGCGCTCCGGCTCTCGGCTGAAGACGAGGACGCAGGCCTCGATTTGGCCGAACACGGCGAAGAAGGATATATTTTGTAACCGGTATTGTTGTTGGTTTCGGGCCAGTCCTGCTTCGGTGGGACTGGCCCTTTTGCATTCCTGGGAGGATGAATGGACAAAGTGGACCTTATGGACTTGATGGACTTTGCTCTTCGTCCATGGCGTCCATCTCGTCCATGGCGTCCATCGTTCGGGCGGGGACTACCGGAACCCCTGCAAAGCCCGCAGCTTGGCGAGAGCTTTACCGGAGTCGAGTTGCTCCAGGGCAAGCGCCAAGCCCGCTTCGAGGCTCTCGGCCAAATCCGCCACGACGAAACCGGCGGCTGCATTGAGCGCCACCTTTTCGCGCTTTGGGCCTTGGATGCTGCCATCCAAAATTCCGAGCAGGATCGCGGCGTTATCCTCGCGGGTGCCCCCGCGCAGATCGGCAAGCGTGGCGGGAGAAAGGCCGAGTCCTTTTAACAGTTCTAAATCAAGCACGCTGGACTGAAATGCGCCGCGTTGCACGGCGTGGACCTGAGTCGCGCCCATCGTGGAAATCTCGTCCATTCCGGCCCCGTTGCTGGCACAGCCATGCACCGCCCACGCATGGCGCCGCCCGAGTCGCTGAAGAACCCCGGCGTATTTTGGAAGCGCCGCTTCGGAAAAGATCCCGACGAGTTGATGTCCGGGGCGGGCGGGGTTTAGCAGAGGGCCCAGCAGGTTGAAGATGGTCGCGATCCCCTCCCCCGCCAATGCCTTGCGCACAGGTGCAATGACCCTGAACGCCGGGTGGTAGTGAGGCGCGAACAGGAACCCGCAACCGTGGGTTTCCACGCAGCGCCGGAGTTCGGGCGGCGGGAGATCGATGCGGATGCCAAGGGTTTCAAGAACATCGGCCCCGCCGCACTGGGAAGTGACACTCCGGTTGCCATGCTTGACCACACGCGCGCCGCCCGCTGCCAGCACAAACATGCTGGTGGTCGAGACGTTAAATAGATCGAGCCGATCCCCGCCCGTGCCGCAAACGTCGATCATCGGACCGGGCATCGCTTCCGGAACCAAGCCGGGATCGACCGCGCGTCGCAGGAAGGCTTGGACGAATCCGGCGATCTCCTCAACGGTTTCCCCCTTTTTGGCCAATGAGCGCAGGAAGTCGGCCTTTAAGTCGGCGTCGCCCTCTTCGGAAAGCAGATAGTCGGCCGCCAATTCCACCTCGGGCGGAGTCAGCGAAACGCCGGATTCCAGCCGGGCGGTCAGGTCTGTGAAGTTGGAGGAAGCGGGGTTCACACTTGGGACGCCGCCATGCTGGTGTGCGGGGCCTGAGCGGTCAGGTTCAAGTCGCGAAGCAAATCGCGATCTTCATTGACCCCCGGATTTTCCGAGGTAAGCAGCCGGTCGCCGTAGAAAATCGAGTTGGCTCCGGCGTAGAAGCAGAACGCCTGGCCCTCGCGGGAAAGCGTGCTGCGCCCGGCGGAAAGGCGGACCTTGGCTTTGGGCAGTGCAATGCGGGTCGTGGCGATGAGTCGCAGCAGTTCGAAAATGTCCACGGGGGGCTGATCCTCAAGCGGAGTACCGGCTTGGGGCATGAGGCAGTTGATCGGCACGCTTTCAGGCGACGGATTGAAATTCGTCAGCACTTCGAGCATCTTCAACCGGTCGGTTTCGGTTTCGCCCAGCCCGATAATCCCGCCGCAACACACCGCCATCCCGGCCTGCTGCACCGCCTCGATCGTGTTGAGCCGATCCTGGAAGGTGTGGGTGGAGACGATCTCCGGGTAAAATTCCGGCGAGGTGTCGATGTTGTGATTGTAGGCGGTGACGCCGGCGTCCTTGAGCTTGCGGGCTTCGGTCACGGTGAGATTGCCCAGGGTGACACAGACTTCCATCCCGAGTTTGCTGACGCCGCGGATCGTGTCCAGCACCTGTTCAAACCTGGCGTCGCCGTCGCGGATGCCCTTCCAGGCCGCGCCCATGCAGAAGCGGGTGGAGCCGATCCTGGCGGCTTCAGTGGCCTTGGCCAGAATCGCTTCCTTTTCCATCAGCCCTTCGGCTTTGATCTTGTTGCCGTGACGCGCGCTCTGGCTGCAATAGCCACAATCCTCGGAGCAACCGCCGGTTTTGATGGAGAGCAGCGTGCAGAGCTGAACCTGGTCGATTTTCCAGTGTTCAAGATAGACGTTGCGGGCCTGTTGAATGAGGGCAAAAAGGGGTTGGTCGTAGATGCGCTGAAGCTCGGCAAGTTTCATGGAACGGCAATCCTAAGGGGTGCCAGGCATTCGTGCAAGGCGGGAAGAAGAGGACGCGGAGACGCGGAGATTCCCGTCCGTGTCAGCCCGTGCTCGTCCGTGTCAGTCCATTTCCCTTCCCCCGACGGTCAGTACTTCCACTTCCCCGTCGGAGACGCCAGCGTCGGCAGTTCGTCGGTGTTATATTGGCTCCGCCCGACGGCTCCCCACATCTTGATCCCCGTGGCACGGCGAAACTTTTGGCTCATGCTTTCGCCGGTGTGGCAGCCCCAGCTTTTTGCAAAGGCGTCTTTGGCAAAAATGCCGGGCTGAATCTTGCTAAAGTCGTCCTCGTGCAGCCACACCTTCGACGCGCTGTCGATGTTGTTCGAGTAATCGAACATCCAGCACGCCTTGTTGGAATGACCGAAATACTCGAAGTCGGCGATCTTGATCTGGTCGCGCGGCTTGCCGAAGTTGAGGTAATCGAAAATCTCCTGGGTGCGCTCAAAGAACTTCAGCTTGATCCCGGAGGCTTCGCGCACGGTAGCGATGTTGCTGAGAAGATCCTGGCCCTCTTGTTTCGCGCGCGACTTGTAACTTGGCGAATAGACTAGCCAGGTGATTTGTTCGGCGGGAACTCCTGCTGTCTGCAACTCCTGAATCCGAATCCGAGCCGCGCGAACGAAGTTCATCCACCAGATGTCGTGGGGTTGAGCCTTCCACTTCTCCCACTGGTAAATGGACGGGCCGCCGCTCAGGATGATGTATTCCGTGTTGGGCACAATGGCGGCGGGTTTCGGGGCGGCGTCCCAAAATGCGAAGGCGGAATGGCTTCCGGCACCGCAAAAAACAGCGCACAACAGCAGGACGAATCGGAGGATCGGATTTTTCATACTCGGGAGAGTTCGCGAGAAAATCGGATGATTACGCGCCGGCGGTTGCCGCTTTCCATTGAGGGATGACCTCGCCCCGGATCAAATCGTCAGGCGTTTGGCGTTGCCGGATGGTCTTTGCCACGGCTCCGTTGACCAGAATTTCGGCCGGAAGCGGACGGGAATTGTAGTTGCTCGCCATGGTGGAACCATACGCTCCGGCGCTCATGAGCGCGATAAGATCTCCCTCGTCCAGCGGAGGCAACTCGCGATCCTGGGCAAAGAAGTCGCCGCTTTCGCAGACCGGTCCGACGATATCGACTGCTTCGGTGGTATCGGCAGCCGCCCGGGTCACGGGAACGATCTCGTGAAAGCTTTCGTAGAGCGCGGGCCGGATCAGGTCGTTCATGCCGGCATCGACGATCACAAATTTTTTGTTGGCGGTCTTTTTAATATAAAGCACGCGGGTGAGCAGCACGCCGGCATTGCCCACCATGAACCGGCCGGGCTCGACCAGGATTTTGAGTCCGAGCGCCTTCAGGGTCGGCAAGAGCGTTTCGGCGTAGGAATCGATGGTAAGCCTGCCGTTGGAATGCTCGCCCTCCCACCATTCCTTGGAACCCGACGCGAGCGAGGGATCATAGACGATCCCGATGCCGCCGCCGATGGAGAAATATTCGAGGCCGTGGCGGGCCTTGAGTTCGCGCACGAGCGGCGCCATTTTTTCCACCGCCTCGGCAAACGGCTTCACCTTGGTGATCTGCGAGCCGATGTGCATCTGCACGCCACGGATTTCGATGTGGCTCATCGCAGCGGCAGCCTCGTAAACCTCCAGCACGCGCTCGAAGGCGATGCCAAACTTGTTCTCGCTCTTGCCGGTAGAGATGTATTTGTGGGTGTCGGCATCCACATTGGGATTCACCCGGAACGAAACCGGCGCTCGCACCCCGATGGATTCAGCGACGTGATTAATATAGGCCAGTTCGCTCTCGCTCTCGATATTGAACGCGAGAATGCCTTCCTCCAGCGCATACTTGATTTCCGCCTCGGTCTTGCCGACTCCGGCGAACGTGCATCGATCGGCCCGACCGCCGGCCTTGATGACCCGGAAGAGTTCCCCGGCCGAAACGATGTCGAACCCGGAGTGTTCACGCGCCAACAGATTGAGGACGCCGAGATTCGAGTTCGCCTTGACGGCGTAACAGATCAGGTGCGGAACCTCGGCGAGCGACTGATCGAGGCGCCGGTAGTGGTCCAGGATGGTGTTGGCCGAATAGACGTACGTCGGCGTGCCCACCTCGGCGGCGATCTGTGCAAGGTCTGCGTCTTCACAATAGAGATTCCCGTCACGGTACTGAAACGAATGCATGGCGACGTTGAATCTAGTGCGAGGCAGGCCTGATAGGCAACCTTTCTCCGTGCCATCCCCGCACATGGATCGGACGAATTATTGGCCCATCGCTGTCTTCTCCCAAAGCAGCGGGAGGTATTGGTATTTTTGACAGGATTAACATGATTTCCAAGATTCTCAGGATTTCGTCGGAAGCCTGCGACGTCGGTTAGTATCCGCGAATCTTAATCCTGTAAATCCTGTCAATCTTGTTAATCCTGTCCAAAAGACAAAACGCTACGATGCGCTGACGCGTTCAGAATTGTGGGTAATGGAAAGGATCCTCCACAGCTTTGGGGTGGCGCGCCGATGTCCTCAATTTTTGTGGTCCTGCAACTGGCGCGCGATTGTCTCCACCGGGGCCAGCGGCTCAATCTCACCGCCCGGTTGCGCCGGCTCCAGCTCCCGGAATTTCCGCGCGGTCACGAGCACGCGGGTCTCGGTGGTGGCGACCACTCGATTGAACTGTTCGACCGCGTTGTTGAGGCTGCGGCCCAGTTTTTCCAAGTGCCCACCCAAATCGGCGACACGCTTGTAAAGTTCGCGACCAAGGCGCGAAATTTCCTCGGCGTTTTCGCTGAGGTCATGCTGGCGCCACCCGTAGAACACCGCTTTCAGTAGTGAAATGAGCGTGGTTGGCGTCGCGAGGATCACCATTCGTTCCGTGCCATATTCAATGAGCGCGGGGTCGCGTTCCAGCGCGGCGCTAAAGAAGCTCTCGCCCGGCAAAAACAAAACCACAAACTCCGGCGCGGAACTGAATTGCTCCCAGTATGCCTTCTTCGTCAACGACTCGATGTGCGCGCGAATAGCTCCGGCATGCGCGACAAGCTTTGCGATTCTCGATTCGTCGTCGCGCGCCTCCATCGCCTCCAAATACGCGGCCAGCGGCGCTTTGGCATCGACCACGATTTGTTTGCCGCCGGGCAGCCGGACCACCAAGTCGGGCCGGAGTCGCCCCTCTTCGCTGGTCACTGAGAGCTGTTCGAGAAAATCGCAGTGCTCCAGCATCCCGGCCATTTCGACCACGCGCCGAAGTTGGACTTCGCCCCAGCGTCCGCGGACAACCGGCGAGCGGAGCGCTTGCGCGAGGTTGGTGGTTTCGGTGCGCAGTTGGCCCTGCGCTTCCATCATCGTCCGCACCTGTTGGTTGAGCGCTTCGTACGCGCCCACCCGCACTTTTTCGATCTCCTGAATTTTCGCGTCCACCTTTTCCAACGACTCGCGTACGGGCTTCACCATTTCGCCGATGGCCGTCTGCCGCTTTTCCAAATCGCCTTTCGCGGCTTCCTGAAAACGCTCCAGCGAGATCTTCGCCAGTTCCAGAAACGAAGCGTTGTTTTTGTGGAGCGCTTCCGCCGACAACGCCTGGAAAGTCTCCGCAAGCTGCCGCCTCGCGTCTTCGAGCGTCGCCAGCTTTTCTTTGGTCGCGGTGCGCTCGCCCTCCAACTCGGCCCGGAGCGCTGCGAGACAGGCTTGGGCTTCGGCGAGTCGGACATTGAGATCCGCGGCGAATCGCTCCCGCGCATCGAGCGCAGCTTGCAGTTCGGGAATCCGCCCCGCGTGAACCCTGGCTCCGGCGAGTTCCTGCTCCAGGGAGCGAAGCGCGGCTCCGTGCTCCGCCTCTTTCTGTGCGGCAAGCCGCGCGAGTTGCAAGGCCGAGCGCGACTGCATCAGCGCCCAGGCGATGCCACCGCCGGCGCAGGTGCCGAATCCGAGAGCCGCAAGGGTGAAGAGCATACAGCGTTGTGGGTTAGAACAGCTCGCCTTGGGTTGGGATGGCCACGCGCGCGGCTTCATCCCGAATCTCCTGGCTGAGGGATTTGAACTCCCATTGTTCAAGCTCCGCAAGCAACTCGTTGTACCGGGGCTGAATCGTCAGTTGGTCCAGCGGCACCGGAAGCGGAAGATTGGTGTCGAGCTTCACCATCTGCTGGTTGCTTCGGATTTGATCCACCGCGCCGGCGATTTTCTCGCGGATGCTCTCGGTCTTAATCGCCGCGATGTTCTCCATCAGCACATCGATGCTGCCGAATTCGTTAATCAGCGCCACGGCGCGTTTCGGGCCCATGCCGGGCACGCCGGGAATATTGTCCGCGCTGTCGCCGATCAGGCAGAGCACATCGCCGATTTGTTCCGGCTCGACGCCCCATTTCTGCCAAACCTGAACGGCGCCGAGGAGGGCGAACCCGTCTTTCGGGGAAATCAATTCGGCTTTGTTGGTGGTGTAGATTTTCACTCCGTCGGCGACGAGTTGAAAGAGGTCCTTGTCGTTTGTCGCCAGCACCACCTCGCTGCCCCGGCGAACTCCTTCGCACGCGTACGCCGCGATCAGATCGTCCGCTTCGGTATTCGGAAGTCCGAGGCTCTGGACTCCGAGCAGCGGCACCAATTTCCGGATATGATTTAGCTGCGGGCGCATGAGGTCCGGCATCTCCTCGCGGTGTTGCTTGTATTCCGGTTGCAGCAGCGTGCGCTTCTTCGGCAGCCCTTCATCCCACAGCACCGCCGCGTGGGTGGGTTGCAGATCGCGCAGCATCTTGCGCAGCACTTTTACGAATCCGTAAATGGCGTTGGTCGGCTCCCCCCGCGAATTCGACAGCTCGCGAATGGCGAAGAACGAGCGGTAAACATAATAGTGGCCGTCAACAAGAAGCAGTTTCACTGCGCCAAGGTACGCTGAGTTGCCCCCCTTTGCCGATAGGATTTTTTGAGGGAGGAGATGGACGAGATGGACTGCATGGACATACATCAGTCCCATCGGTCCCATCCGTCCTATCCGTCCCATTCTTCTGCCCCTAGTGCGGCACCATCACCTCGTGCCCGAGCTTCGCACTCTCGTAGATGGCATCCAGAATGCGCATGATTTCCACGCCATCCTCGGCGGAGGCATCGGGCTCGCGGTCGTGCAGGATGCAATTCACAAAGTGCTGTTGGCCGTTCTCAAAACTCGTGGGGAACAGGAGCGGCTCCGTGCGCGTGACGACTCCCCCGTGGTCGCGGAAGACATAGAGGTGCTTGTCCTTGTAGTCGTAGTTCAGGCTCGAAAGCCCGCCTTCGGTTCCGCTCAATTCCAGGAAAATCTTTTCGCGATCTTCAAAGTTTAGCGCCCAGCTCACTTCCAAATGCAGCGTCATCCCATTGTCGAACCGGATCAACGCGTTGGCGAAGTCTTCCACATCGAATTTTTTTCCAAGGTCGAGTCCGATGTTGGTTCCAAGATAGCTGGAGGTGCTGGCTGAAACCGTGATTGCGCGGGGCCTCCCGGTAATCCAGCGGGTGAGATCGAGCATGTGAACGCCAAGATCGATCAGCGGGCCGCCGCCGCTCATCGCCTTTTGCGTAAACCAGCCGCCAAGTCCTGGAATGTTGCGCATCCGCCGCCAGCCTGCGGAGGCGTAATAGATTTTCCCCAAGTCGCCGCCCTCGATGACCTTGCGAAAATACAAGTGCTCGGGCCGGAAGCGCTGATTGAAATGAATCATGAACTTCAGCCCGGTCGATTTCACGCGAGCCTGCATTTCCAAGGCCTCGGCCGTGTTGAGCGCCATCGGCTTTTCGCAGAGCACATGCAGCCCGCGATCGAGCGCCGCCAGCGTCATCGGCTTGTGGAAAATGTTCGGCACCACCAGCGATACCGCCTGGATGTCCGCTTTCGCGAGGAACTCGTCGAAGTCGCAGAACACCTGGGGGACTCCGAAGTCCGCCGCCGTTCGTCGGGCCAGCGCGCAATCTGTGTCGCAGATGGCCTGGACCATGGCGTCGGGATGCAAGCGGTAACGTTCAATGTGATAACGACCCATGCTCAGGCCAACGACTCCAACACGTAGCGGTGTTCCCATAGATTGTACAAGGTTCCCAATCGGGAAAGAAAAGCAAATGCCAGGCGCGATTCTTTGGAAAAAAGGCTGCTCAGTCCATCTCGTCCATTAAGTCCATCTCGTCCATTGCAGTCCCATAACTAGATGGACTAGATGGACTAAATGGACGGCTGAGGCCCGCTCAGGTTTTGATTTCAGAATTTCCTCCATATCCCCGGCCATTTTGCTGGCATCGGCAAGTTGCTCGAAGCGGTAGAGCACCGCGAGCTTTCCCTCCGGGTCGATCAGATAGACATAGGCTGAATGGGTGACACTGTACGCCGTTGTGGCGCTGCTCGCCGCGTCGGGGACATATTCGAAAAATGCGCCGTATTCGCGGGCGATCTTTTTGAGTTCAGCTTCGGAACTGGTCGCGCCGAGAAAGGTCGGATTGAAAAACGGCACATACTTTTTCAATTGCTCCGGCGTGTCCCGCTTCGGATCGATGCTGATGAAAACCACTTGCACCCGGGCCCGATCTTCTGGCGGCAAGAGTTGCCAAGCCCTGTTGAGGCTCGTCAACGTTGTGGGGCAGATGTTCGGGCAATGGGTGAAGCCAAAACTCAGCAGCACCAGCTTGCCCCGGAGTTGGCTCAGCCGCAGCGGATTCCCGTTGTGATCGGTCAGTTCGAAGTCATAGGCCGCTTTGCCCGGCGAAAGATGCTGGCCGTAAAAGCTGGGTCCCTGCCGCAGAAGCGGCCCCCAAACAAGCGCGGGAACGATGGCCGCCATCGCCACGAGAACTCCCCAAACCCAACCAAAACGAGCCCCGCTCTCTCTCCGCGTCTCCCCGTCTCCGCGTCTCCGCGTCTTTTCCTTCGGGTCTTCCTCCATCGCTATCGGGGCTCGGTTTTCGACACCGGCAGGTCCAGGGTGATTTCCTGGGCTCCCGGATCGAAGCGCAAGGTGAGACGCACGGTTTCTCCCGCGTTCGGGTGTTGGGTCATGCCCATGAGCATGAGGTGATCGCCCTGTGGGGTTAGCACGGCCTGGCCGCCGGCTGGAATATCAATCCCATCGACGATCTTCATCCCGAGAGACTCCGTCCCATTTTCCAGTTTCCGGGTGGTCACCATTGCGTGAACCATGGCGGCAATGGGAGTGCTGCCGCCGGTGAGTTTGAGCGGATTGGTTCCGGTATTGGTGAGGATCATATAAGCGGCGGTGTCTTCCGCCACGGCGGGGACTGCCCGCACCCAGGCCTTTTCGATTTTGATCGGTAGTTCGTTGTCTGCCGCTTGGGCCTGAATGCCCAGCAGGATGGCGAGCGCGATAACCCAAGGTGTCATTTTCATTGTGCTTATGGGTGGAGCCTCAAGGGCAACCGCCCCGAGTGGGAATCGAAAGTGCGAGCGGTATCGAGGGTGCCTGAAATCGGACCCCCGTCCACCTTGTCCACCCTGGGGCTGGCTGGATAAAATCGGGTAGGAGGCGGGGTTGCCCCCGCCGTCCTCCCACACCACCGGGCGTACGGTTCCGTACCACGGCGGTTCACGAAGAAGTGCTCACGCACGGGCGTGAATTGTTTGAAGCAGTGAGATGAGGCCCAGACGGGCGAAGTGGGTTTGCGGGAACGCCGCGTTCATGTGGGAGTGTCCGCTGTTCCACCAAGGTCCATAGCCGTTATACGCGCTCATCCGTGCGTTGGCTTGGGAGAACCCAAGCCTTCGCAGTGCTTTGAGGCGGGCCTTCGGTTTCTTCCATTGCCGCCAGATGATGCACCGCAGTTTGCGCCTGATTCACTGTCACGCTGTAGCCCAGGAACTTCGGATGGCCGGGCCACTTGGCTCTTGGCCTCGTTGACCCTCAGCCGCAACCGCTCGGACAGGAATTTCTTGATGGGCGCCATGACCCGTTCCCCGGCTGCTTTGGTTTGCACATAAATGTTGCAATCGTCGGCATACCGGCAAAACTGGTGCCCGCGTTTCTCAAGCTCCTTATCCAGATCGTCCAGCATAATGTTGGAGAGCAGCGGCGAGAGCGGCCCGCCTTGCGGCGTGCCCTCGGTTCGTTGCTCCACTATGCCGCCATCCATGATGC
>SESF01011726.1_pt1 | contig 18637 bp, 7 predicted proteins | sample 3171521 | NCBI WGS metagenome assembly SESF01 (sample SAMN10866945, study PRJNA518727) | freshwater metagenome | biome: subpolar coniferous forest; feature: holomictic lake; material: water; isolation source: holomictic Lake 227, 6 m and 8 m depth | place: Canada: near Kenora, Ontario | collected...
CGGTCAGGGCTTCGGATTTTCCACTACCCGTTGTCCCTCCAATTAAAAGATGAGGTGAATTAGTTGAAGAAAATTCAATTACAACCGGGTTACCAAAACGGTCTTCTCCTAAAGGAACTGAAAGCTCGCTTTCGGGGCGTTTCCAAGCCGACCATAACTCACCTGCATCCACATAATATCTTTGCTCTGAAGACTTTGGTACATCAATTGTCACGTAACCCTTATCAATTCCAAAGGCAATTTCCTGCTCAGCATCCAACTTCAATTCCAACTTAAGAGCTTGGCTTTTCTCAATAAGCTTGCGGGGATCAACTCCAGTAGAGGGAAGAACTTTAAAAAGGATTGATGCAGGACCCTCGACAAATGGCTCTTGATCCGACAGAGCCGGCCTCACCTGTACCTGATGTGATGCAAAGCAGTCCAAAATTTGTTGATAAAGAGATTTTAATACACCAACTTCAAGTCGTTTTCTTGATATAGAATAATTAGATGTCTCATGATTGTCTGTATTTTGTAACCCTGGACTAGTTAATTCATCTGGTTCATCAACTGGCACTACCTTGGAGCCTATGTCCGAGTTTAGTATGGGATCCAGTGATAATTGATCAAATTCATATTTTTTATTTTTAAGTACTGGCGGCAGATCTCCCTCAGTTAACGCAAGGATATCCTTTTGTGATGATTGAATAATTTCCACTTGGTCTTTTGATGAAACCAGAATTTCCTGAGAACTATTATTCCATATACAAATGGAATATAAGCCTTTCAGCAACGCTATACGATAATTACCTTCCCTAAAATTCTCTCTTATGTCGACAGGTAATCCGCTCTCCTTGCCACTCAGAGCTTCTTCAGAGTTACCCTCTGGACTTGTTGACTCTATAGCGGATAATATTTGCTCTCGCCACAGCTTCGCATCTACTCGTTCAATATTTGATTTCGACAGAACACCTTCTACAAACTCCATTGTAGTTTTAACTTGGTGAACACCGTGGGCATCATAGCACTGACGTAACTTACCTTCAACAACTACGATATCCACAACAACTTCATCTGCTGCCCTTGTCAGTGAAATCCACATGAGGTCAGCTCTCGAAGATCCTGCTCCACCAAACCAGTTAGTATGTTCATCAAGACTTATCCAAGCAGAAATTCCGTTGGAGGGGGCAAGGCAGTGTCGCTTAACAGCAATGCTTCTTGCAACAGCAATTCCAATTATTTCCTCAGTAACCCGAGAAACTCCCATTGCACGAAGTGCTAGCCGTGGTGCCATGCGACGTGTTTCGTCATATGCTTTTATTGCAAGCTGCCTTGCATAGTCGTCTGATCTGTTTACCAACTGATCTTGTGGTATCAGTTTATGAAGTTTCCTCTCAAGTCTAGAAATAATGAACTCTTTACCAGAGCTGGAAGATACAATTAATGTAGAGAGTCCGTTTGAACCAACCCCTTCAACAACACTGAGAATATCTGGTGCAGCCTCAATTGATTCAATCTGTTGCCTTGAAATATGTCTTTCCAGAGTTATAACCCAATGACTGTATCTGTGTAGAGTTGAAAATAATCTGGAAGAGCTTTCAAAGTTAATTCGCAATTCAACAAAATCAATATTTTCCTCTTGGCTTGAAGATACAGGTGAGGTTCGGTGTGATCTAACCACCAAGGTCGACCATGACTCAAGAATGACATCCGGATTTCTTGGGCGCATTACAATTGAAATTGCCCCTCCATGATCACCACCTTCAAGCCTACTAGAACTGTCCAGCAGAGGATCAAAGGACCCTGATCTGTGGGAAGGCGGTTCGGTATTGTGCTGAACAATGACGCTTTCCTGAAGAATATTTGTAACAATTGCTATATCAAATATTTCAGATTCAAATTTATCTTCAATAGATTCATGCCTAGCAAATTCTATAAAAGAAAGATCGTTTTGTGGGAATAAAGCCTGCTTACTTAAATGGCGATCCTCGGCATGAAGCTTTTCAAACGCACGTGCAACACCTTCCCATCGCTCAGTTGCCAATGCCACTGTAATTTTTACCCGAATATTCTTCCATTCGGCTTTTCTGACGGATTCAACCAACTCCGTTGGAAAAGAGTTAGTTGGTGGTAACACTATCAATATAGACAGTCCGTCTTTCTTATAGGGATGTGATTCCAGATATGCAATAATTTGCTTACTGATACATTCAACAGACTTTGGATCCATCGAAATATTTGGAGCTGAAGACTCAAGTGAGCTGAACTCTTCAAACCAACCTGTTTCATTTTTTGAAAATAGAATATCGCCCTGTTGTCCATGCGAAATAGGGGGTGAATGGTTGGGTGAAAGATTTGCAAGCCAGTCCAAATAAAATTCCGGTGAGTAAATATCCATTTCTTTTTCACTAGCAAGTACCGCAAGTGCTATGCGCTGGCCTTGCCTGAGGTAGTTTGCTATCCATCTAAGCCTTATAGGATGATAAGGGCACATTAGCCGTTGATCATCGGCAAGGACTATATGATCATTTGAGAGGAACGCATCAAGAATATTTTCTCGATTACCCCTTGGTACAAAGTCATTTCTCATGGTTTCAAGAATAGGGAGCCACGAGTCGATATACTCATTTATATTTTGAATACTAAGCCCCATGTTGACAACTTTGTCGAAGAATTCGCTTCGTTTTAAGAGGAGTTCGTCAATAATATTATTATCTTCGCCATTGAAATAAGGGGCTGCATAGTTCAGAGTTTCAAGGCTGATAATTCTAAGTGCAGATTGCTCTATCCAGTCTTCGATCGTTGTATCTTTGGGTATACAAAGTGCCCCCATGTTTTTTTCTACAGGGCTATCCGAAGCAGCTATCAGAAGCCAAAAAATTGCAAAATGATTCGGATTGTCAGGAAACCATTCCTCTCCGGAAAAAGATTCAAGAGTACTACCATCTTCAGCATGTATAGTGAATTGGAGTGGAATTGGCTCCCAAAGTGGGCCAGCTAATTCATCTTCTTCCAGTTCTTCACCTGTATCATTCGGAGTCTCATCATTTTCATCTTTTATTAAGATTAAAGGTGAATTTTTAGGGATAAGTAGTGCTTCATCGGGTATTCTCAACTCAAGGCTACCAAGAGTACCTTTAGAGCTCTCGCAAACATTTCTTAAAGTCGATCCAAATAAAAATGCAAAAAGCCCAATAGAGCAATTCTCGCGTTTTGCTTTGGGGGAAAGTGATAAAGTAACATAGCATCCAATAGCTCCTTCATCACAAACATCAAGATATCGTCTTACAATTAAGACTAATCTATGCATTGGATCAAAAAATCTTCTGGTTGGAGGAGTTGCCAGGTTATCTAATATTTTCCGCGTTTTTTTGGATATAAGGTCTCTTAGGGGAGGCAGGTCAATCTCAGTACTTTCCGCATCAAGAAATCTTTGAACTTCATCCTGTAAGCGCTTGTTTAAACCTTCCAGGATGTTAAGTGACAATAATTCATTTACTCTCTCCAGAGCAATTGAAGCAATTTCCTCATTAATTTTTTCACCAAGCTTAAGTCCTTTGGTATCAATAGTGGGTGGATCGAAAAGTTGAGAAAAAATAGAGTAAGGTATTTTTGAGCGAACTTCAGCAGACCTAGTCTTTAGGTATTCAATGCATAATATCCGCCATGCTTCAAGATCAGGCTCTAAATATGGCAAGTTTTTTTTATCATGAAAAATAATTTTTTGAATCGATGCGATACACTGTATTGGATCGATATCTGCTGAACCATTTACTAGATAGGCATGCATCGCATTTTGATATAATCGTCTATCAGTCCTAGTGCTTTCGCCATATACACGCCAACTTTCATCAGGGAAGCATTCCAGATGAACCAAATTACGTCCGACAGTCGCATTTACTTCAGCTTCAGACTGTACTTTTCCAATGCTTATCCAATCGGAACATACAGCAAGAGCGAATGTAACAAAGCGTCTGAGTGGAACAGGAATATTTGGGCGTAGTAATTCAATTACCTCTACTGTACGCTCAATTAACAATCTAGGTTTTTCACTTGTAATCCCGCCAGAAACCTCCCAAACTTTTTCTACAACAAGTTTTCTTACATCGATTAGATTTCCTTCATTCGCATTATCAAAGCTGCGGTCTAAAAAATTACTATCAGTAAGAGTAAAAAAATTTTGTAGACCTTGCTCATCACTTTGAACTTTTGTTTCTAAATAAACTAATCCGCCAGTGTTGTTATTTCTGTACCAAGTAATAGATTTATCTTTATCAGCAAGATACTTTAAGGGAATACCTTCTATTTCTGTATTTGCGACAATTACAGTGACAGCTTTTAAACCTGAATCATAATACATTGAATCCCATATCTCTAAAAACGAGAGAATTTCTAAATGTGTAAAGGTTTTTATGCGAAAATACTTACGTTCGGCATCCTCACTCTGCATAAACCAGTGCTTAACAATTTCGAAGGCAGATGCTGCTATTACTTTTGATTTCATTTAAGTGATCCAGTACTTATCATTCTTGTGGCATCGGAATAAATTGTGAGCAATCCGGTTGCTTTCATCTGCTCAGCCAGCATTCTTTCATTTTCTTCAAAAATAGTGGCATCAAAGTCATTTAGAAGGTCTGCATCTTGAGCAGACTCTCGGCCAGTTATAAAACGGCATTTTCCATATAACCAATCCATTCCAAACTTTTCAAATGCCATTTCACTTTCGGCATCTAAACAAGCCAAGACAAGCGTTTCAAGAGCATCCAAACCCATAACAAAATGTCTACGACCTTTCCAAGAATTGAGTAAGCTAACAGCTGCTGCTGTGCCGGCAAATGCGCCTCTTACCCTACCTAGTTGATTGTTTGTTGCTTGGCCATCAGCCACCATTGAAGCTGCTGAGAATACTCTATTGATAGAGTCTTTTAGGCACCTTTGAGACGCTCTGCGCAATTGACCATGCACACCAGCACAGTCAAATATTAAGCTCTCTCTTTTTTGTTTAAGAGCATCAGAAGATCGGGCATTTTGCATAATTACAAGCCATATACCGGTCCAATTGATTACTGATCGAATTCTTGAAACTGCGGGCAACTCTATGTGACTAAGAATTCGCATCATTCCATCACGGTACAGTTCCTCTAGTTCATCATTAAAAAGCTTTGATTGAGGCTCTATTTTGTCCTTAACCGGGATTTCATCTTTGCACCCTCGACTTCTTAATGTGGACGCTAGGTTTTCGAGAGGAGTACCTTCGTTATCCGGAAATAATAAATTAAATCCATTACGAATTTTTTGCAGCCGTTCCAAGTTGTTATCCTTACGAAGGATATGAAATGCAAGAGCTCCACCACCGCGCAGATATATTCTCTCCAGATTAATGCTTTTATTAACTGAACCACCTCTAAAAGTAGCATCCCAATGAACAAGAGACCTTGTATAGGGAAAGAAATGAGTTCGCTGCCAGCTTTTTACTTTAACAATATTCGCAATATTAAGCTCAAGGCAATGAAGAAGACGACGGATGGCATCTTCACTACTGGCATCTAATAAAACTTTACGTTTTTCGCTGTCAGGCAAGCTTTCGTCCTGCAAAAGCCTCCGCGCGAAATCATGCGCGTATCTTGTAAATGTAAAATCATTTTGGGATGGAAGAGTTTCTCCTTCAGAGCATAAAACGAAATTTAAAAGCTCTAAGCCTGGATAAAAACCTGCGCCATCAACGTCTAGAACACCGCCAAATAACTCTTTTGTAATGTCAGTTGAACTCATTGCCATAATTAGCTACCCCCGCCAACCTGGATTACTCCACTATCAATTGAGACCGTATATGATCGACCTTTCATGAAAAGTGAAATCTGTCCATCCTCAGATCTCCCTGCCTCTGCAAGCCTGCCAAGGAAAGTTCTTATGCGGCGAAGCTCATGGGCATAGAAATCATCTGCTATATATCCTTTTGCCGCACGCGACAAACATTCAAACGAGAGTAAATCAAGCGGCAGGTCACTGTATCCTTTACCAGAATCCTCTACCCTGAGAACAATTTGGCGATCTATCCAGTCGACTGATGAAACTAGTGGCCATGAAATTTCCACCCCCTTGACTTCCCATGCAGATCTTCGGGAAATTAACTTGATTGATTTGGATGGAATTCTTCTTGAAATAATTGCTGCATCTGAGGTTGCTTTACCAAAAGCAGGGTCTACTAGATTTAAATTTGTTTCTGTTCCTGACATTCGCAGACCTTGGACTGTATGAAGACCACCCATAAGCATGTTTTTGAGTTTTATTACTTTTTCAGTTGGTAGGTTCTGACTTAGGATATCAAGAAAATCATTTCCATACTTGAAGCCTAGCCTATTCAATAATCCTCCTGAAGTATATTCATCATCAAAGAATGCTCTTCGGCGCAACGCAGTGACAACTTTAATTACTGCTAGAGACTCTTTATCTCTATCATTTCGACTTTTTGGATTGCCAACGATTTCGTCAATGCCTTCAGATGCATCAATAATCTTTTTACTTCCATTTAGAGCGATTTCAAATTTTAAGTCCAACTGTCCAACTTCAAAAACATCTCCAATGTTCAGGAGCTTCTGATCCAAAGGTCGAAATGCTCTTGCACCTGGATCCATCCTGAAGAACGCTGAAAGAATCGGTATCCCTTTAAATAAACGATCTTCAGTCAAAGTTTCTGGTTTTTCAAAAAGTAGATTGTAGAAAGCATATTGATTTTGCCAAGTTCTAGGAGATGAAGCTCGTTGATGAACGTTCGAACAAGTTAAGCCTCCAGTAATGATGTAGGCAAGTAACATAAGCATTTCGCGGATTGTCACCACAAAACCCAAGCGTTCAATTGTCGATAACAGTTCTTCTATCCTTAGTACTCTTTGGTTTGCGTTGGATTGAGAGCGACCAGCAAGAAGTGTTCTATTCCAATAAATTGGGCACTTTTCAGAGTATTTACATTTTTCACAAGACTGATTCCATCTTTTGTCATCAACAACCCACTTTTTGAATGCCAGCATGACTAAGCTATTCTTTGATGCAGATGAATCTGAAACAGATTGATAATTCAAATTTATAATATGTATTTCGCCATCCGTACTGCAACTTCCAGTACGGAATGATTCCTGAAAAGTTTTAAGAATTTTATTACACACATCGCCCGACGATGATTGAGTTATTACTGCTCTAAGACGGCCCTCATTTGCACATACAACTGTTACAGATTTAGAATTATCTGTCGTTTTTTCAATGAAATTGGCTGCATTGTCAATACTAAGTTCTGAAAAATCTTTGTGTATTCTTAGCGGTTTCTTTCCATGAATGGAATCTAAGGGGAGGATTTCAGATAAGCCATCACATTTCGAAGTTAGAAGATCTCTCGACTCTTGGCTTGAATATCCAAGATAGTCAGTCAATATCCTTCTACACAAATGAGTTTTACCATGTCCGGCATCTCCTGTCAGAACAATAATTTTGGCGCCATGATTTATTGCTTTTAGTAGGTAATCTAAAGCCTGCGTTTTAAAATCAAGAGAGTCATTGTCATTCTGGTACTCTTCGTAAATCTGATCGTGCGCTGGACTGAATGGAAGATGGCGATTTAATCGAGTAACGTGAGAGTTAACTTTAGGTTCTAATGTCATGTAATTCTTTCTTATAGTTAAAGAAATTTATAAATTTTCAAATTAGGCAAATATACATAATTCAGGGTACTGTTATTCTTGGCTCTTAATGTGCCTATAGCTGGACACTATTAATCTATTTTAGGCAAATGTGATCGTATTGAAGTACTTGAACCTGACGAACTTAGACAATAAATCGCGGAATCGTTGTCGAAACGTTATCAACAGGAAAACTGAGCCTGGTTTAGAATGGGCAGAGCCTATACCCGTAAAGGTGTCATTGAATTCGTCAAACAATTGCTGACCCACTTACCCAATAAAATGCGGCTTATTATTAGCTTATAAAATTGCCAACATTGTTGAAGATGTTATTCATAAAATGTGAATAAATCTGACAAAAAACCTGTATCACGTTCATTTGGCGTACCAACAACAGTTGCTCTGTCCAAACCGTTATTGATAGTTTCACATGCCGTTTCAGGCAATAAAGTACAGGCATGACATGCGGCCATATTAACTAAGCGTGACCCGCTGCCACCCAAGTTTTCTGAACACACTGGATCAGCAGAACACCATGAAGCTCTACTGACGGCTTTTCTTACCATACCTTCTAAAAGCTCGGGCCTACCCATGCGCACGAGACCACCCAGACTACCATCAGAATCGCCTGATGCAGTATAGATCAACATCCCTGCCATCGGGGCTTGTAAATCTGATGAGACAAATAAACGCTCCTTGAGAGCTGCTGACGAATAACCACATTCGAATACCAACTGATTTATAAGAATATGTGCAAGAGTGTGAACAAGCTGATAACGTGCTACCCATTGCCAGTCTAAATTGGTGCTGGGAGGTAATAATAATGGCTCATTTGACATCCTGGTTACGAAATTCATATCATATCGGTTTTTTAACCAAATACTTTTATTATGTAACCAGTTAGTAATTGCAAGTTCTGATAATTCCAGATAAATCCCTTCACCATAATTTTTAACTGCTGGCAGCCAAGTTAGCCCTTGGTTCGGTTGTTTAAGAAACAACTGTTGCAGCGCTTTATCCGGCATATCATCAAGGGGACGTTCTGATCGATCTAGGCGATCAAAACCATAAAAAACACGTGTTTCACGTAATTTTTCAATCAAATTAACTTTGGAAAAAAAACTTTTAAGCGCAACTGGCACTATAGAAGGAATAATACGAAGTTCACTGCTAATGCCTTCTGGAACTTCATTGCGTAAGATATTGAATTCTGAGCGTCTGAATGCAAGCATATCAGAATCTGGTGAAGCAGGTTTTTGTAGAACTTGCCCCAAAACCCGTCCCCTTCCTAGATTATGAAAAGCCTCTAGTATTACTTCATTTGTTGGTAATAATTCACTATCCCAGTCCTTACTAACTATCTCACTAAGTAAATTTATTCCCATTTCTTTATTATTTAGATCAAATAACATTTTTGCGACAGTCAGTTTAGAGGAGCTATTCAATATCTCCTGAATTTTTTTTGAGACAGGATCTGCAGCTAAATCCGGCAAAAATATTGATGACATGGTTCTAGCAAAGTAAATATTGGACTGATTAATTAAGACGGCAGCCAGCGGCTTTTCACAACCACCTTGATTACCAGATTCTCCGAGCCATGGCCTTTCACCGCCACAAATGATACCGGCCTTACTTAATCCTGTTTCTTGATCTTCACGATTGATAACAGTTGCTCCGGATAACGACTTGTGATTATTACATTGTGTACATTTCACTACTATTGATGCAAGATCAACTCCACCTGAATCATGCAATACGAGCCCACCATCATTATTACAAGTACAGCCTATCCATTCTTTCCAAGGGAAATCCGACATATGACCAGATGTACAAACTGCAATAAAACGCACTGGTTTCCATGCGCCCTTTTCAATTTTTATGCTTTCAAAATTAAATTTCCTCAATTTACCATCAGAGTTATTTACATACCAGCGAGGAAAACGGTGGCCTTGAATTTTTAATCCTGATAACGCCGTATTATCGCGGTCAAATATATACTTCGGCGGCTGGCGCAATGAAGTTACCTTAAGTATGTCTGTTAGTCTTGGCTCAACAATAAGATTTGCTTCTACCGCCTCAGGTATTTCCTTAAACATCCCATTGTCTTCTTTTTTATACCAATAATCTAAACCACAAATGACTGTTGGTATACCGTATTTATCAGTATAAATGCTGCCAGGACCAAACGGCGCTATCAACTGACCCAATCGAATATCACTACCCATATCTCACTGATCCTTTAAGATGTAATGCTCTGTAATTTGCAAGTAGGCATTGGAATCAACATTCCGCATACTGCTAGGTATAGTTTCGCCTTTCTTTTTCTGAGCTTCCGTGGCAAATTGCCCGGGCCAAAGCATCAAGTACTCGCCATTATTTTCTTGAGGATACTGCTCCCACATTTGTGGGTTTTTTTGCCATTTAAATAACAAATTATCATAAACTTTTTTAATGGCTTTTCTAACCCGCTCTTGCTCATTTGACTCTTGAACAATGATTTGGCATCGCTCAAGCAATATATTGCAACCTAACTCAAGATATTTCCTATATTCTTCTAGATATCCACCGGGTAAAGGTGCATCATAAAATTGACGAGCCCATAACAATAATGCCCCTGTCATGGCCCGCTCAATAGCCTCTACTGAAAATGGCGTTGCTGTGGTAGGCTCCACTCGCTCATACAATCTGCGGTGGTAACTATGAAATTGTTCAAAATGTGATCGATCTCGGCTTTTTGAAGGGTTATACATTACTAGAATCAACCCCGGCCTTTCCCACCATTTTCTGCCAACACGGCCTGTAACTTGTATATATTGTGCTGTGGATTTTGGCTGCCCAACCACAGCCATAAGTGAAAGCCGCTCAATATCGACTCCCACCTCAATTATATTTGAAGCCAAACAGACATCCAAAGACCCCCGTTTATTCCATTCTATAGTAAGTCTGTCCATCATTTGAACAAGTTCAGCCTGGCTTTTGCGACTGGTCAACTCCTCAACAGCATTTAGATAACGCTGTGTATTTTTACAACCATACCGAAATGAATAGTTTTTTAGTCGAGATGATATATCTGAACTAAAAAGTGTTCTGGCTCCACCAAGCTCACGCAAACTATTATAAAAAGCAAGCAATGTCCACCATGCATCTTTTTTTTCATCTGCAAAAAACCAAGAGCGGAAGAGAGCGGCTGTAAAAACTCTAACCTGTGTGGTTAGAAATGAGCCATAACCATGGGCATGTATTCCAAAGTATAACCTTCCAGAACTAAGAGCATCTGTGTTATCGGGGTAAGTTGCATAACGTCCAAAGAAGGAATCCTTCATTAACAGGGCTGGACTGGGAAATAATTGCACATCCACCCGAGCATAAATTGCTTTCACCTGTTCCGCTGCACCCCTGATTGTTGCAGTAGAAGCAATTATTTTGGGTTTTATGTTTTCATAACTGCACAATTTTTCAATTACACCTTCATAAACACCATAAATAGTTCCTAGAGAACCTGAAATTAAATGAAACTCGTCCTGTATAATAAGCCCCGGTGGTCTTCTCTCCAAGATAACATCGCCATTTTCTGTATGCTTCCGTCCAAACAATCCCCCTGCATCAGGCCTATAGGCCAACATAGCAAATTTGTCAGCAGTACCAATAAACATGGAAGGAGGATTTCGATAAATTCGCTCATCAATTACCTCTACGGGCAAATTGTCATTTTCTCCACCAAAGTGGCAGTTGATATCAGAGCATTTAATTACTGGCTCATTGTTATTAACCGTTCCAAAACCTGCCGTACAAATATCACTCCATTTCTTTTGACCTTTAGCACCTTTTCTTGGATCTGACTCCAACTTTCCAATTTCACTTTTACACCACGGACACTCTGTCAGCACTAAAGGATTTCCTTTTATATCATTCCTTTTAAACTTATTAATCCTATCAATCGCTTCTTTACATTTATTCGGTGAACCTTCACCACCAATCCATAAACCTAAGCTAAAACGTGTTTCACCAAGTTTTAATTCAGGACTTTTATCGCGAATATATTCCATCGCGCATATCAGGCTGGCTGCTCGTTGAAATTGCTGTGTCGTGAGCATGCGAAGGGTATAGCGCATGAATACATTTGTACCATCTCGCCTCAATTCCTTGTGAGTGTTTTTAGAATCCATTAACAAACGCTGATAAAATATGTAAAAAGCAGCTACCCCTAAGTAAGCCTCTGTTTTACCACCGCCAGTAGGAAACCAGATCAAATCTACAATATCCCTGTCATCTGAATCTGTTTCATTGACTAGACCATCCAGACTCATCAAAAGAAATGCTATCTGGAAAGCACGCCACGATCCTATGTCTTGCTCTGCCTTTTTATCAAAGATATCCATTGGAGAATGAAATCCATTATTCATTGGCTCTGGCGCAACCCATCTACCATTCCAGTGTAGCGGTCGTCTATCCAATCGTTTGGACGCTATCTGTTGTAACAACATACTTTTGTTAGCCAATTTGAATGCAGATCTAGCTCTGTCATCAACTTTCAAAATACCAATCCCAGCTTTTATGCGATCATGGCATTTTGTGCATAAATGCATGTGCCGGTCGGCCACCTCTCTAAATCGAGGATCGATATTGTTTATTTTTTCTATTTGCAGCTGAATCCAGTTACCATAAAGTTCGAGTAATGACTCTAGTGCATGCCAAGCCTCATTATTAGCATCATATTCCGGCAGCTCAGCTAATTGACGCATTGAAAGACTGATAGGGTCACCTCTATCATCCTTAATATCAGGAGTCATGCTGGGTAACTCCACAGCAGGCATAACATCGGCATAGAGGCATTCTGGGACGTCACCCAATGCAGCATCCCAACCAGATGCGCAACCATGTCCAATAGCCCAAGTAGCAGCATCATGGTACAGCAAGGCCAGTGACTGCTCATCAGTATCAAAGTCTTCAAATGCTCTTACGCTTTCGGGATAAGGAGCGAAACATGAACCCTCAAGTCTAACTTCAAAATAGGACTGAAATAGAGTATGTATTATTTTTGATTCATTAGAGTCGAGACCATCATTATTTTTCAAATTACGTAACACAACGGTAATTATCCATCTATCACTTATCTTTCTGGGGAAGATTTCAATCCCAAGTGAAAGAGTTGAACCCTCAGGCAAAAACACGTTAAAAGATTGCTTTTTTCCAGACTGGAGTTCACTAATCTTGATTCTAGCTAGCGATTGATTAGTTGTCGCAGGCAAACGCCTCCATGCAGGATAATTATTTAATACTCCATCACTTTTGATTGTTTTCTCACATTTTTCGTAACGGCCATTTACCTGAAATGGTTCATCATCTTTTTTCTGCCAAAAAAACAGCTTGCTAGTGGGAAGACTTATGAGTAATTCACCACCGTCACCTTCAATGCAAAAAGTTATGCCCATAGTGGACGGTCGGAATATATCAGGACTGATGACATCAAAATCATCATCGGCCACCTCACTAGACCCTGCACCTTCGGTTGTCTCAGACGTAAAGGTTTCAGCCTGAAGATCATTGTCATCTTGTACAGTGATGCCAATTACTTCCTGCTCATCCTCCTGTAAAATATGAACTATATTTGCTAAGCCCTGAATATTAGTAGCATTGATTAAGTCACTTTGTCGCAGACCGCTTGGGAAAAGCAAACCAGCCCCATAACTATTTAAAGGTGTTTCATTTTTATAATGAATGATTTCCTGCCAAGGCATTGTCTCATCATTACGCCAGAAAACAGGTATTCCTGGTCCGGGTAACTCACAAGGATACGTAAAACGAGTTGGGGCATCAAAACTAACCTTATCACTACACTCAAAGATATTTCTTGAAGGCCCGATAATTTCACTTCGAATAAACTCAATCTCTTGTGATCTTTCATTTTTCATAGAACACTTACCTGTTGTGATATCCAATTAACTAAAACATTGGTCGCACTTTTACGACACATAATACAAAGTTTTTCTGTTGCACGAGTCACACCTGTATAGAAAAGTTTTCGATCCAGTTCGATATTCTGTGGCGAAAGTGCAATATCAGTAATAATGATTATTTTATTTTCCATGCCCTTATAAGCATTAACAGTTGAATAACGAATATGTGTGGAACTCAGCTCTGTGGCTTTTTCCATAACAAGACCACTACGAATCAAACTTTCTAAAACCGATTTTTCAACTGTACGAAACGACAACAGGGTAATGTCCGAGTCCTTAAAACCATTATTTCGAGATAACTGTATAAAATTCATTATTTCATGAACCTGTTCTACATCGTTGTCATATGGATATAACTTCCAATCATCTAGTGCACCACCCACACGCATGTAACCAGACCAAGTATTCCGATTCGAGGCAGATAGTGCCAAAGCAACTTCACCAATTTGCCTGTAATTACGGCAATTTTCATCTAACATCCATCGTGCTGTATTGTTTTTTAACTCAAGTAAATTTTTTTCCATGATGTTGTTATTGATGGTTAATGATTGATTTATAAAATCACCCATTATCAGGAACTTACCGCGTTCTAAACCACCTTCAATAAATAGTTTGAGACAATTCCAAAGCGCAGGGCGTGCCAAAATATCTTGAGCCTCATCAATAACTAAATAATCAAAAGTCGCAACACCAGCAAATTCAGGATCAGTCAATTTTTCTTCTATAAGTTCTGGTGCTTCCTGATCCCACCATTCAGAATCAGCATTGATAGGTACTGTAATTCCAGTTATTCGAAATAAAACACTATGAATTGTGCCAGCTATTAAGTTGGGTTGACTTAAGCTAGCTACTTGGTTTTCCATCCATTTACCAATCAGCTGATTAAAGCAAAGACACGCCACACGAAAACCTTTATCGGCTTTTCTCTTAGCTACCTCTATCCCAATCATTGACTTACCGGTACCTGCACCACCCTCAACTAGCACTCTATCATTTAAATCAACCAAATTAAGTATTGGTTTCTGTTGAATTACAAGCTTTTCTTCCAGTTCTGTTTGCCGCCGTTGAATTTCGATACTAAGCTCAGGTTTTCTTTTACGGACTGGATAACAAAATTCGACTATTTCTTGAACCTCTTCATTTGTAAGTATATTCTGAAGTTTATTTACCTGAGGATCATTTTCAAGTGCGCCCACAAACATCTTGGTAAGTGCCTTGCAAAAGTCATCAGCTGTTTTACATGCCTCTAAAACACGGCGATCCATTACCTCGCAACGTTGAATAGATACATTAGTGTCCAAATAAAAATCAGATAAAGGAAATATGCAACAGTGTAACACGGGTACATGCTTATATTTCCCGTTGGAATGCATTTTTAATCTACGATGAAAAGCATATCTTGCATCAAGAGCTTGCTTAAAAGGTGAATTTTTTATAGTTTCAGGCTGCCAACGAGAACCATCAAAATAAATATTTTTTTGTGATTTGATTTCAATACAAAATATGCCATATTTTGGCATTAAAACCACGAAATCTATTTCGGTTCTTTTATCATTGTTAAAAGGGGCAAGATCTAAAGAATGTAAGGCAACCCAATCATTAGTAGTATTTTGTAAGTTGGAAAAAACTATTCTTTCTCCGGGAGATGTATTTTCTTCAATGTAACTCGGGATTAGTCTCATATTTCAAATATCTATTCGATAAAGTTCAAGTTCAGAAATTGGTCTTCTATTTTCCAGTTTTTCTTGCGGGGCTTTAAACCCAGTTGAAATATCAATTACAGGGAAAAAACTTATTGCACCTGATAATCCGCTTTTTTGATTTAACTTTTCTCTAAAAAAATCCCCGTGAATACACTTCTCAAAGATACTCTGCTTATTTTTTTTAAGTTCTTCTAATAGTTGATCATTTACAATAGAATGCTCAATTCTTCCGGAAAGTATGGCATTAACTCTTGATCCGTGTATATCAGCCCATGCTTGTTGCCATTTTATTTCAATATTACTTCCAATAAGAATTTCTTTTAGTAATAACTCAAAATGTAATTTACTTTTTGGGGCCGAAATAACTTCATTATCAATCTGCATCCATCGTTTTATTGCATTATCTAAATTGTGCAAATTAATTCCTGATATTTTTAGTTTATTTATCAACCGTTGTGAATCTTGATGATATTTTTCTTTTAAAATATCTTTCCATAATGCTGCCAATTTATAACGCTTAGTAGTTAAATTATTGGATCCAAAATCAGCTTTTATATCATTAAATAACAAGTAATCTCCGGATTGTATATTTTTTGCATTTTTATAACTAAAAACTCTTTTATCATCAAAAATAAGCTGATTTGAACCAAGTGCAAGTAATACACCTATATTTTCAGGGAACTCAATCAGTATGCATGTACAATTATTTTGTAATCTAGCTGGGGGCCTATCACCTAAAAATTTAAAGTCATCGTCATCCACAGTATAACTAATTGAGTTAAAGTTATTAATACTATCTAATTGAATAGATTCTACTGATTTATGCTCCGAACGCTTAAATCTATCCATAAAATTTGGTGATCCTATTACAGGCTCAACTCCGAAAAATTCTTCGTCCAATGAGTGACTCCATAATAATCGAATTAATTTTTTATAGCGAGGAGCAGTAATTATCGCAGATGGAGTTTTTGACCAGCCATTAGTACGAAGTGGCCCAAGACGGATAAGAGTTTTGAATAAATCAGATTTTCTATATTCAGCTAACGAAGAAATAAAATTTTTATCGGTTAAGTATATATTTTCACTATAAAACAAGTCAATGTATGTTTGCTGTTCTCTCTTATGGCACCAAATTTTCAATTCAGCAAGACTACAATTGTTTTGTAACTCTAACAATACAACTTCTAATAATTTTTTTATAAAAGGTGATTCATTATCACTAAAGGCACGAATTGTTTTATCAAGTAAATTACAACTATTTGCAAAATCATTTCCCAATCTAGCTTTATTTCTCTCAAAACTGCTCAAATCACACTCTTTAAGTAATTCAACTGATGGTGGTAGCAGGGATGATTGAAGTCTAAGTAATTCGAGACGAAATGCAGATGTTATAGATTCATTTGATTCTGCCTCTATAAGCATTGAATATATACTTCTTAAAAGAAATCGAATTGTTTTTATTAAATTATATTCAATACTGAAAATTGACATTTCAAATTTTGAATTCTCAAGAAAACCAAAGAAATCAGTTGCTTTCATTTTATTGATTCCTTTCAATAAGATATTTGTTAATAAATGGATGCATATTTTCAAAAGGAAGATAACTATCAATATCCTTATAATATCTTTTTATTTCTTGTAATTTATTGGATAGTAATCCTAAATTATCTATGGGTTCATCACGACTAAATAAACCAATAACATCACAATTTTTAAAATTCTCTAATGAATTTAAAAAAGCAATTGATCCATCAGCTACTATCAACTTGTAATCATCTTTTTGCTGACTAACTTTTTTTTCATTACAGAAAGAAATCCTTTTAACACTATTATTCTCAGCATGTAAGGTCAATAATTGACCAAGACTAACGCTTAGATCATCTTTACAAAAATTTACATTATAAATCTCTTGCATGTAATTTGTATGTAAGCCTTCTCCATCCCCAACAAGCAAAAGTCCATTATATGAACAACTCAGGTTGTTATCTTCAATTTCACCATCACAATTTGGAATTAAAAGATAATCATTTCTATTCAATTCATTAGTTATTTGCTCTGTTTCAATAACCGGATAACCTTCAAGTCTCCAATGTCTAGCGTTATCTTTTGTAATTGAGCTACGACATTGCATATTAGGGTTATTAATTTGTTGGCCTCTTCTTCTAATTATAGGTCTATAAGTAGCATCAATGACATCAAATTTATTAATTTCATTTTCTCCATTAAAAAACTTCCATTTATTATTATTTCTATCCCGAAGATAAGGCTCAGAAGTATCATTATTTTCTAAGTACGAATCACGTGCTCTTTTTAATACATCAAAATGCCCATCAATATTATTAGCATTTTGTCTCTCCAAATCTGTTCTTAATGCGCCAAGCGCCAACAAAGGCGCGGCAACGGTTTTACAGGGAATTGAAATAAAACAAACTCTTCTTTTCCATGGGTGACGATCTTTTTCCCATGTATATCCAATATGTATCATTTGTAAAACCCATTTTGGCACGTCATTATCATTCCAAGAAGTTTGCTCACAAGACAAAGTCATTTCGCTCCAAAAGGTTAACTGTAATTTTTGATAAAATGTAAAAATTGATAAATAGCCGTATACTCCAAATTTAATATAACCTGATTTCGGGATAGGAATTATCTAGCCAATATCGTAAAATAATTTGACCCATCGAAAATTAATATATTTTCTTATAAATAGTCTGCAACTTAGGCTATGATCTTTGTTGAAAATAATAAAAACTCTCGTTTTAGTGGTCGTACAACAAAAAAACAAGACTGATATTATCTATTAAATGGATAATATGCCTGAAGAAAAAAATAATAACATATTGAAAAATAATAATTATTTTTATCTTTTTTGGGAAATTATTAATCCGAACTCAAGTTAATATACAACGCAGACATGATTAGCCCTAAATCCTCTCCTATTAATCGCTGCATAAGTCCTTACATAAATAAGGTTGGATTACATGACATCCCGCATTAAAAAAATGAAAAAACTTATGGAACGATTAACATATCCTTTAGCATTGTTGTCGCACCCAACATATATTTCACTTGTTAACCATTTTTTACCCTACACCCAATTCAAGGGTAGATTCATCTGATGAAAAGATTTTTATTGAACGCCTGAGCCACCTTGGTAAGCCAAGAGTAACGGAGCGCGAAAGTCTCATGACGACCAAATGAGGCTTTTTTAGGATTAAAATATTTGAGTGAACTTTCCATGCCGCAAAAAATAATATATGTAAGGTTATGCAATAATTGGCTGGTTATGACCAAGCCTGTATGAGCCGATTTTGTCGAATTCTAGCAC
>SESF01025434.1_pt1 | contig 18619 bp, 14 predicted proteins | sample 3171521 | NCBI WGS metagenome assembly SESF01 (sample SAMN10866945, study PRJNA518727) | freshwater metagenome | biome: subpolar coniferous forest; feature: holomictic lake; material: water; isolation source: holomictic Lake 227, 6 m and 8 m depth | place: Canada: near Kenora, Ontario | collected...
ATCACGGATTTAAACTTCTTGCAAATGCGGACAGATCCTTCAAGAACGGGGATTATATGTTGGCTTGCGAACAATATAAGCAAGTGCAGTTATTTATTGTTAATCGTCCAGCAAATGCAGTAGCACGTAAGAAAGCTTCGGATGGCGAAGCGGAATCTTACTATGCCGAAGCGTCGCAATTATTAAAAATTCGGGAACTTAGTAAAGCAAAAGACATGGCGGAAGAAGCACATCGTCGTGGTCATGTGAAGGCTTCGCGTCTTCTTGAGCTGATCAAGCAAGAGCCGGACAAGGCGGTTATTGATAACTCCTCCATTTCTCACCGTTTAAATGAAGCAGACTACAAACTTCAGCGCGATGAAATTCGTAAACGGCTACGCAGGTCCCGTCAATATTTTACAACGGCTGAATATACAAAGGCCATTGAAGAATGCGAACTTGTGTTGCGTGATTATCCAGGGAACAAGGAAGCAATTGAATTGCGCCAGAATATTGGCGAACATATACAGACCGTCTCGGAGGCTGAATTTTCAGCGACGCGCCAAATGATGATTAAGGATGTGGTGAAGGCGTGGACACCTGATCGCTATGCGCCGGACAGTCCGCAATTGCCTAAAAACGGGTTCGAAATGGTGACAAAGACGCAGACGGTCACCATCAGCGACACGAAGTCTTCTGAGCAGGTCGTGAACAAGAAGCTCAAAACGATTGTGATTCCAGAAGTGACCTTCCGGCCGCCGGCAACGATTGTGGATGCGATTGACTTTTTCAAGCAGGCCAGCCGCGATTATGATGATCCTGAGATTCCTGTTGATCAACGGGGCGTGAATTTGATTTTGAAGCTCGCTTCTACGGCTGCGGCCGCACCTGCGGCAGCCACGGCACCGGCACCGGCAGACCCCTTTGCGGCAGCCACGACTGCAGCATCGACCGGTGTCCCTGTGATTCCTGCGATGAGCGCACGGTTTATTAATCTCTTTGATGCTTTGAGGTTGGTTTGCGATGTAACCGGCATGAAGTTCCGTATCAATGGAAACATCGTTATGATTGTTCCGCTGAATGATCCCGATGAAAAATTGATGACCCGTTCGTATAATGTGTTACCGACGTTGTCCGAACGTCTCGGGAGTGCCTCCAAGGAATTGTCAGCACCCGCAGGCGGTGGAGCTGCACGTGCCGGCGAAGCTACCTTTATGAACACCGAGTCCATGGGCGGGGTGAAGGACGAAGAAAAATGGAAAGAGTTCTTTAAGCAGATGGGTGTCACATGGCCGATCGGGTCTTCGATCTCTTATCTGACGACCATCGGCAAGTTGCGCGTCACGAATACGTCAGAAGGTCTGGCAACATTCGAACAGGTCTTGGAAGATTTGAATGTCACGCCTCGTCTGGTTGAAATCGAAACACGTTTTGTCGAAGTGTCTCAGAATGATCTGAATTCGCTTGGCTTTGAATGGCTTCTTAATGGTGACTTCAGCTGGAGCGCAGGTGGTTTCGCAAAGAATGTATTGGGCATGAAGGATTTTAGCAATACCCTAGTACCGCTCCTGACCCCAGGGGGCTTGCAGATCCTCAATCCAGATGGCTCTCCACAGATGGGATATGCCCCCTATACACAACCTGGAGCAATAACGGATCCGTTCTATAAAGCGGGACAATATGGGGCCGTACCTGTCTCCGGTCATACAATGGGTGTGAATGCGATCGATGGAACTCCTACAGGTTATTCAACGGGTAACCGTTATTTGAATAGCGCAAATAATGCGATTATCGGGCAAGGAGGCGCCCCTATAAATGACCAGTTCATGAAGTTGAATGCGTTTATCGGTGGAGCGGACATCTCGATGATCCTTCACATGCTGTGTCAGCGTTCGGACACAGATGTGCTTTCGGCTCCGAAAGTGACCACCAAGTCGGGGCAAGAAGCGATCATGAAGGTTGTGACGGAATACATCTATCCGAGTGAATTTAACGTGCAGATCTCGCAGCAGGGTAATTCGGGTGGCGGCGGCGGGATATCGAGTGGTGGCACAGGTGAGCCCATTGCTATCGTCGAGCCTCAGAACTTTACGATGCGGGAAGTGGGCGTGATTCTCCAGGTCGTGCCGGAAGTTTCATCAGAAGGCCAGATGATCAATCTCACCATGAAGCCACAGGTCGTATCCGAGCCAGTCTGGAAGAACTATGGAACGAAGTTGCCTAAAACGACTTATGAGATTATTGCGGGCATCAGTGTTCCGAAAACAGATTATGTCGAGCTTCCGATGGAGCAGCCTTTCTTTACGGTGCGCTCGGTTGAGACCCAGTTGCTTGTTTATAATGGCGCAACGGTGGTCATGGGTGGCTTGATTACGGAAGCTCGCAAGACGATGGAAGATAAGATTCCGTTCTTAGGTGATATTCCTTATCTCGGGCGCTTATTCCGCAGCAAGTCTGAGAAGTCTGATAAGCGTAACCTGCTCATTTTTGTAACCGCACGATTGGTTGATCCAGGGGGTCGTGTCGTGCGTACCGGTGGCAACGAAACAAAGTTGTCGGCTCCGGGTTCGACACCTGTCGTTCCTGCGCCTGTGGCTCCGCCTGCAGCAACACCAGCAGCAGGGCAATAATCTGCATCTTTCATGCGCGTCGGTTAAGTTAGGATAGAGCGCTGAACATAACGGATTAAATAGAAGCCTCACGTTTATTAAACAGGAGGTTTCTATTTTCAATATCTCTTCATTTTGTGCGTTGAAAGGGCCCTCGGTTTTATGAGTTCCCTTCCGAAAATTACGCATCTACCTTGATGTCATTATCAGTAGCTATAACAGGCGGGATAGCCTGTGGTAAAAGTTTGTTTTCAGCCTACTTACAGCAGTTAGGGGTTGAAACGTTGGATGCGGATGATGTTGTGCATGCATTGCAGGCATCCGGAGGCGAAGCTGTGGAGCCCATCCGGGCGCGGTTTGGCGATCAGGTGATTGCGCCCGATGGCAGTGTCGATCGGACCCTGCTCGGTCAGAAAGTGTTTGAGGATGCAGATGAGTTGAAAGCACTGAATGACATTATGCATCCGATGGTGCGTGAAAAGATTCAAAGATGGATAAAGCATCCAGGGGGATGCGCGATCAAGGCAGCAGTCATACCGTTGCTGTTTGAAGTCGGCTGGGAGAAAGATTGGGATCTGGTCATCTGTGTGTCGAGTGATAGGCAAATACAGATTGATCGGTTAATGCGGTTCAGGGGGCTTTCCGCGGAACAAGCTCGCCAACGTCTGGATGCACAAATGCCGATTGCGGAAAAAGCCGCACGGGCGCATCTGACGGTCAACAATAATGCTGGCGAAGGAATGCTGGCTTCTGAGGCGGAGCGTATGGTTCGCCTTTTGATGGAGAAAATCCGAATATGAGCACAGAGCAAGAAGGTTCTGAAGTGAGCGGTCATCATCCGGCGCCTAGCGCGGATGTTCCGCCGGTGAAATGGACCCGTTTTACAGCACGCCCAACCGTGAATCATCCGGTCGCAAAGCCATCTGGATCGCGCGAGCCTCGGCGTGGAAGAAGCGATCCGGGACATGCGCCGAGTAAGGGAGGGCAAGGGCAGCACCATAGTGGTCCCAATAAAAATGGAGGACGGGGACGCCGGCCTCAAAAACAGCATAATGACCGTAATCGGGGTCATGGGAAGCAGGGTCATTTGCCCCCAGGCATGGGAGATTATGATGTAATGCCAGAGGTTCCCGTGTATCCTCATCCTCCGCAGGAAGCGATTCCCGTGCAACCGCAGGCTTTGCATCAGCCTTCACCTGATGAACATCAGGGGGCGCATATTCCACAGACAAACCCTCAGGCGGGTTCCGGCCCGGAAGTCTATCAACCGCCAATATTTGAAAAGCTTCCCGATTTACACCTGACCAGCTTGCAAAAGATGGAAATAGCTGATTTACATACGCTCATTCCCCATGCAAATCCAGAAGATTTGTCGTGTATGCGCAAGCACGATGTTATTTATGAGGTCATCCGCAATTATTTACGCCGCGGAGGCGTCGTGATTACCAGCGGTGTTCTTGAAATTTTGCCAGATGGTTATGGCTTCCTGCGCTCACCCAAAAACAATTACCTGCAATGCCCCGAAGATGTCTATGTGTCGCCGTCACAGGTGCGTCGTTTTGGATTGCGTACGGGCGATGTGATTGAAGGTCCTGTTCGCGATCCAAAGGAAAAGGAACGTTTCTTTGCCTTAGGTCGTGTGGACACCATGAACGGAAAGCCACCTGTTGAAGCAAGGCGAACCATCTACTTTGAAAACCTAACCCCTCTCTTCCCAGATCGCCGGATTGTGCTCGAAACGAAGGCGGAGGAAAATTCGATGCGTGTGATGGATATTTTCACGCCGATTGGCTTTGGTCAGCGGGGACTAATTGTTGCGCCTCCACGTACAGGGAAGACCGTCCTGTTGCAGAAGGTGGCGAATGCAATTTCCACAAATCATCCAGACGCGATACTCTTCATCTTGTTGATTGACGAGCGCCCGGAGGAAGTCACGGATATGCAGCGCAATACAAAAGCGCAAGTGATTAGTTCGACCTTTGATGAGGCGCCGGAGCGTCATGTCCAAGTCGCTGAAATGGTCATTGATGTCGCTAAGCGGCAGGTGGAAAATGGCAAGGATGTCGTCATCCTGCTCGACAGTATTACACGCTTGGCGCGCGCCTACAATACGGTCCAGCCGAACAGTGGCAAGATTCTATCAGGGGGTGTGGATGCTAATGCGCTCCATAAACCGAAACGATTCTTCGGCGCTGCGCGGAATATCGAAAATGGCGGGAGTCTAACCATTATTGCGACTGCGCTTGTGGATACGGGCAGTCGTATGGACGAAGTGATTTTCGAAGAATTTAAGGGTACGGGCAACATGGAACTTTGCTTAGACCGTCAGTTGGTGGACAAGCGCGTCTTCCCGGCGATTAGCATTGAAAAGTCAGGTACCCGTAAGGAAGAGTTGCTCTTATACCCAGATGAGCTGAGCCGCACCTGGACGTTGCGTCGTGCGTTGAATGGCGTGCCTCCCGTCGAGTGCATGGAAATGGTGATTAAGCGCCTGAAGGGGAGCAAGAGCAATGCGGAATTCCTGATGGGTATCAAAGATTCGTAGACGGAAGCGGTGCGATTTTTGACAGTTCAAAAAAGAGTACGCTTTACGCCCTTCGTAATTGAAGGGCGTTGCGTTTCCTGTTATAGTGTTTAATTCAATTTTTTGAAAGGGTTAGAAGAATGAAGATTGATAAATTAGAGATGGATGCGTGCCGTGTCAAAATCACGGTGAAGGCTGAAGCAGAGGAGACACGCAAGGATTATGACGCAGTTGTGGGCTATTTTGCCAAGAATGGCCGTATTCCGGGTTTCCGCGTGGGTAAGTCTCCATTAGAGGTCATCAAAAAGAACTTTGCAACCGAGATTCGCGAAGAGGTGAATACCCGGCTCTTGCGTTCGCTGTATAAGAAGGTGATCGAGCAAGAAAAGATTAAACAGGTCAACTTGGTGAATGTTGAGAATATTCGTTTTTCGCCTGAAACGGGGATGATGGTTTCGTTTGTCGTGGACGTGGAGCCGACCGTTAAGATCCCTGCTTATAAAAAGCTTTCGGTTAAGTTTGCGGTCGAGGCCGTGACAGATGCGCAGGTTGACGAACGCCTCCAGCATATTCGCGAAGCATTTGCGAAGTTTAGCCCCACGGAAGAGGGGTATGCGGTTCAGCGCAATGACCTTGCCTGTGTTGACTTTGAAGGTAAGGTCAATGGCCAGTCCATCAAGGATCTTGTCCCAGAGGCAGGATCCATCTCGGATGGCAAGGCTTTCTGGATGCAGGTCAGCGATGACCGATTCCTGCCACAATTGGTCGCCGCCGTGATTGGTATGAAGAAGGGCGAAACAAAGACCACGGAGTTTGTTTTTGAGGGGGATCATCAGCCAGAAGCACTTAAGAACCAGACGGCGGTCTATACACTTGCTGTCACCGAAATTCAGTGTCGCGTGCTTCCGTCGGATGCTGACATTATCCTGCAGATGAAGATTGAAAGTATCGAAAAGTTCCGTGAAATAACGCGCGAACGGTTGATGGTACAGGCGGAGCAGGTGGCTACGCGTAAGTTCGAGTCCGATATTCTCGAGAAGCTCATGGCGAAAGCAGATTTTGATTTGCCGCAGTCTGAGATGGAGCAGGAAATCAACGAGACGCTCGGTCGTATGGCGGAAGAGGCTAGCCAGCGTGGCGCCACCAAAGAAGACTTAGAAAAGAACCGGTCTGAAATTGTTGAAAGCGCGACGGCCATGGCTAAGCGCCAGATACGAGTACGCTACATGCTCGCCGCGATTGGCGACGAGGAAAAGATCGAGGTCACGGAAGAAGATATCAATCGGTGGCTCGAAGAGGCAGCCGGGGAATATCGTCTGACGCCCATCCAGCTGCGTGCACGCGTTGAAAAGAATGAGCGTATGGATGATTTGCGCGCACAGGTGAGAAATCAAAAGGTGATCAAGATGCTGGTGGACACGTTGAAGTAGAGAGACGGCGTGAAAGGATGAACTTATGAATATTGAAAGAGCGTCTATGTTAGTCCCCATCGTGGTGGAACAAACAGGGAGGGGCGAGCGTTCGTGGGATATCTACTCACGTTTGTTGCAGGATCGTATCATCTTCATCGGTTCGGGTATCGATGATGCGGTCAGTAATCTGATTATCGCCCAGTTGCTCTTCCTGCAGTCGCAGGATGCGACCAAGGAAATCTCGGTATATATCAATTCGCCAGGAGGATCCGTTACAGCGGGCTTGGCGATCTATGATACCATGCAGTATCTGACGTGCGACATTGCAACCTATTGCGTGGGACAGGCGGCCAGTATGGGCGCCGTCTTGCTGGCGGCAGGCCGCAAAGGCAAGCGTTTTGTGCTTCCGAATGCACGTATCATGATTCATCAGCCCTGGGGCGGCGCGGAAGGTAAGGCTTCGGATATCAGCATCGCAGCCAAGGAAATCTTGCGGTTGAAAGATCGTCTTAATGAGATCCTCGCCTTTCATACGGGTAAGGACGTTGCCGCGATCACGAATGATACCGAACGTGATTTTTTCATGTCTGCTGACGAAGCAAAAGTCTATGGATTGGTTGACGAAGTTCTCGTCAAGCGTCCTGTGGAGAAATAAGAGATGGCTAAACGACCCCCAGCAGGCTTAGTGTGTTCTTTTTGTGGCAGGAATGAGACGGAAGTTCCGCTTATCATTCCAGGGCCTGATGGAAATATTTGTGGTGAATGTGTTGAGGTTTGTAGCCATTTATTGGCAGATCAAAAACCTAAAAACGCAAAGCAAGCGGCGCGTTTGCCAAAACTGACGGTGCCTGCTCCGGCCGCCATTAAGGCCTTTCTGGATGAGTATATCATTGGCCATCATCGTACCAAGAAGATGTTGGCGGTTGCCGTGCACAATCATTATAAAAGGTTGATGCAGGAAGAGGGTAAGAGCGATTCGAAGTTTGCGGATGTCGAAATTGAAAAGAGTAATATTTTGTTGATCGGCCCAACGGGTTGCGGTAAGACGCTCTTCGCAAAAACACTCGCAAAAATGTTGGATGTCCCTTTTGCCATTGCTGACGCGACCACGCTGACGGAGGCTGGGTATGTCGGCGAGGACGTTGAAAACATTCTGCTCTATTTGATCCAGGCGGCGGATGGCGATATTGCGCGCGCGGAACGTGGCATTGTTTATATTGACGAAATCGACAAAATTGCGCGAAAGACGGAGAATGTCTCGATTACGCGTGATGTTTCCGGTGAAGGCGTACAGCAAGCGCTGCTCAAAATTTTAGAAGGAACCATTTCACGTGTGCCTCCGCAAGGCGGACGTAAGCATCCGCAGCAGGAGTATCTGAAGATTAACACGCGGAACATTTTGTTTATCTGCGGGGGTGCCTTTGTGGGGCTTGATAATATTGTCAAGCAACGCCAAGGGCGGCGTAGTATCGGATATAGGGAAGTGGTAAAAGAACACGCGGCTCTCTATGGCGCGGCGAAGGATGTGTCAGTTCCGCTAGAGGTCCAGCCTGAAGATTTGATTCGCTTTGGCCTGATCCCCGAATTTACCGGACGTATCCCTGTGCTGGCCTCCATGTCGGAGATGACCGAGGACGATTTGGTTCGTGTGTTGACGGAGCCGAAGAATTGCCTCGTCCGCCAGTATCAGAAATTATTGGCGATGGAAGGGGCCGAGCTGACCTTTGAGCCCGAGGCTTTGCGAGAGATGGCGCGGTTTGCGATGAAACGCAAGGCTGGCGCACGTGGGTTGCGCGCAGTCATGGAAGCATTCATGATGGAAATCATGTATGAGGCACCTGGCAAAAAAGAGTGCAAGACGATTAAAATTACGGCTGATAACGTGCGAGCCAGTTGTTCAGGAGAATAACCTGCACTGGAACCAAGAGAATGAATCGTTATGACGTGTACAGTACTTAAAGCAAAGTTGCATCAGATCCGCGTGACAGAGGCAAACAAGGAATACGAAGGTAGCCTGACGCTGGATGAGGATCTGATGGATGCCGTGGGCATTTTGCACTACGAAAAATTGCTCGTAGCGGATTTAGAAAATGGCAACCGGTTTGAAACCTATGCCATTACCGGGCCGCGCGGCAGTGGCGTGTGTTGCCTGAATGGCGCTACGGCGCACCTAGGATCTGTTGGCGATCGATTGATTGTGATGGTCTGGTGCCAGCTCACAGAAGCTGAGCAACGAGCCCATCAGCCGAAAGCTGTTCGGTTAAACGAGAAGAATCGAATCGTTGCCGCAGCAGTTTAAATCATCATCTGGGGGGATGATATGGCTGGGAACGAGAGTAAAACAACGCGGCGAAATGTGTTGTCTTGGTTGTTTCGTGCGGGAACGGGGTCTGTCGTTGCCGCCCTTGTCTATCGTGCCTCCGGAGTCAATCGTAGCGGTCGCCAAGTCTGGCAGCTTGATCCACGCAAGTGCATTCAGTGTGGCAAGTGTGAAACCGAATGCGTCCTTCAACCCTCTGCTGTTAAATGTACGCATGGCTACGTCATGTGTGGCTATTGTAAGCTCTGCTTTGGTTACTTCAAGCCAGATGCTTCTCGCCTCGATGAAGCTGCAGAAAATCAGATTTGTCCCACAGGTGCAATTGGTCGAAAATTTATTGAAACGCCGTATTTCGAATATACAATAAAGGAACCGCTGTGCACAGGATGCGGACTTTGCGTGAAAAGCTGTGCGAATTTTGGTAACGGCTCTCTCTACTTGCAAGTCCGACATGACCGCTGTAAGAATTGTAATACCTGTCGCATCGCTGAAGCCTGTCCTGCACAGGCCTTCGTGCGTGTGTCCGAGCATTCGCCCTATCTGTTGAAGGAAAAGCTATGAGGGGGGGGGAGGGCAGTTGGCAGTTAGCAGTTAGCAGTGTGTTAGTTGCTTTGACCGCGCGCGCAGAATCGCGCTTTCCGCAGCCACAGTTTGATACGGGGCATGTTGTTCCTAAAGCTTTTCATCCGCCAGTAATCGCCGTTGTTTCGGAATGGATGGATGTTGCGATTTTGCTGATCGCTCTGGGTGTTGCGACATGGCTTGTGCATCGCGTGCGCTCGCGTCGCTGGATAGTAGCTTTTTCCATTCTTTGTTTGGTGTGGTTTGGGTTTATTCGGCAGGGTTGTTTTTGTCCGATTGGCACGATTCAGAATGTGGCGGTTGCGGCCTGGCATGGAGGCGGCTTGGCTTGGGGGATTGCGGCGTTTTTTGCATTGCCACTTATTTTTTCGCTCGTCTTTGGGCGCGTCTTTTGTGCAGCGGTCTGTCCGCTGGGTGCCTTGCAGGACCTCTTTATTATTCGCCCCCAACGCGTTCCGCGTGCATGGAATGCGGTGTTGCGTCTGGTCCCGTTGATCGTTTTATTTTTGGGTGTGGTTTATACATTGAACGGCGCGGGTTTTTTAATTTGTCGCATGGATCCCTTTGTGGGTCTCTTCCGGAGAAGCGCGCCGTTGCCCTTGTTATTGGTGGGGATGGCGGTGCTGTTGTTGGGCATGATGATTGCGCGTCCGTATTGCCGCTATTTTTGTCCGTACAGCGTCTTGCTGGAATGGTGTTCGCGCCTGGCATGGAAGCCTGTCAAAATTACAACGGAGACCTGTATCAACTGTCGGTTGTGCGTTGGGGTTTGTCCTGTAGACGCAGTGGAGATCCCACGTGAGTTTCCCAATGAAACCACACGCGCACGCTTGTTTCATCGGTTTGTGAAATTGATGTTCATTACGCCGTTCGTGGTGGTTGCGTTTTCGTCCGCAGGCTGGATGGTGGGTGGCTCTCTGCTCGCTTCAGCGCATCCAGTTGTCAAAACGCGCAATGCACTGCAGGTCAGTACGCCAGCGACCGAGGCGCTCTATCCTGAAATTGAAGCCTCTAAGAAACAAGGCCATACGCGAGAAGATATTGACGTGCAGGCCGAAAAAGTAACAGAAAATTTCCGACTGGGCAGTGCCGTTGCTGGCGGCCTCTTCGGGCTAATCATCGCCATGCGGATACTGGGGCTCTCGCAGCTCCGGCGGCGTGCCGAGCATGAGGCTGATCGCTATAACTGCATCGCCTGCGGTCGCTGCTATCCCGTCTGCCCGAAGAATCTGGATAACGCTTAACGTCCAACGCGAAATGCCATTTTCCCCTTGAGCTTTGCCTGCAAAGTGCGTATTCTTTTATCCGATCCTGTTTAAAAAATGTATAGGGTCATTTATTATTGGGTCGTTAAGGAGATAGCATCATGAGCAACGAGCAACTGAGTTATGCGGTCGAAGGCATAGGCGGACATATTGTAACCGTCCGTGGACAGAAGGTTATTTTGGATTCCGACTTGGCGCAAATCTACGGTGTGGCCACCAAAGCGTTGAACCAGGCGGTTAAGCGGAACATCGATAAGTTCCCGTCTGATTTTATGTTTCAGCTTACGCCGCAAGAGGTTAGAGAAATGTGGTCACAAATTGTGACCAGTTCCCCGCGTTATCGATCCATCAAATACAGGCCTTTCGCCTTCACCGAGCACGGCGCGATCATGGCAGCGACAGTCTTGAACAGTCCGCAGGCTGTTCAGATGAGCGTGTTCGTGGTGCGGGCATTTGTGGCGATGCGGTCCCTGCTGAATGACACGAGGGAACTCGCTCGCAAGCTGGCCAAACTTGAGTCGGAGGTCAAGGCGCGTCTCGACACCCATGACATGGCGATCGTGGATATCCTGGGCCGATTCTTGGACATCATCAATCCGCCGGAGTCGCCGCTGCCAGAGCCCCCACCTAAGCAAATAGGTTTCAGCGTTAAGGAACGTGGAATTCGCTACCGGACAAAGCGAGGCTGAATACCTAACGTTTAACTCTTAACTTTTAAGTTTAAGAAGTTTCACTTTAGCGTTGAGCGATATTTGCTTTGTTGACAGAGGAGGAAACATGCGGTATTATGTAAGGAAAAATAAAAAGTAAGGAATTTAAGGAAAGGAAGGATTGTGATGCTGACAGCTACAATGACAAGCAAGGGACAGTTGACGTTGCCGAAACCCATTCGAGATCTCTTCCATTTGGAAATGGGCAGCACGGTGATCTTTACGCTGAATGACCAAGAAGCGGTACTGCGCCCATTGTCCCAAAAGGTGGAGGACGTGTATGGCTGTCTCAAGAGAAAGCAACAATCTCCTGTAACTGTAGACGCCATGAACGAGGGTATCCGGCAACGCACAAGAAAGGCCTTTCAGTCATGAAGGCTTTGGATACTAATATCCTCGTCCGGTTCCTTGTCGCAGATGAACCGCGCCAGGCGCAACTCGTTTATCGGCTTTTCAAGACTGCAGAAAAGAAGAACGAACGCTTTTTTGTCTCTCTCTTGGTTGTGTTGGAGACGCTGTGGGTCCTGGATTCCGTATACGACTATAAGCCTGCTGAGATTATTGAAGCTCTGAAGAGACTGCTCGCATTGAGAGTCCTTGAATTTGAATCTGTTTCTATCTTGCGCGAGTGGCTGGAGACTGCGCAGACGAGTAAAGGTGACTTGTCTGACCTTCTCATTGGGCATGTTGCTCGGAATAAAGGATGTTCTAGCGTCCTGACCTTCAACAAAAAAGCTTCTCGTCATCTCTTGTTTGAAGAGCTCGTATAATCCGAAAGCTTCTCGCCCGCAGATTCATTAACGTTGAAGTGTCACCTTGCCTTGCGAAGCGCCTAGCCTGATGCTTTCCTCTGGGCATGCGATGCTCAAGGTGGATGAGGCGTCCCGCCTCATTAGAGCCGAGCCGACTCAACCCCTGTGTCCTCTGGACAGCATCTCCTACGCCGAGGTCTCTGTCTGTGCTTCCCACTCACGCATTCGCGCATTGATTCTCTTTCCTCTTTTAGTCTCTGTCCGTTCTGCTGTCGTATTCTGCCTGTCTGTTCTGCCTTGACTTATCGGGCAGAATCGGCGATATTAAACACCGCGACCGAGACAGTTGCTTGCGACTGATAAGAGTTTCTACTCTTCTTGGTTGCATTTTTTTTGGAGGAATTCCATTATGCATCTTGAAGTACCCCCGGTTCCAGAAGCTCCTCCTTGCAGGTTTACACAATCCATCAATTCTGGTAATATTAAAACACTTTAAGACGAAAGGTGTCGCTATGAAAAATGACTTGATAAAAAGCCACAAGTGGTACGAAGCCAACCGAAACCAGATGGTTCGCCTCTATAACAGGCGATATATCGCCATAGCGGCCAGTGCTGTCATTGGCGACTATGCCTCCGAAGAAGATGCACTACGAGAGACGATAAAGACGCATCCTATGGGAACATTCATCGTCAAGAAGTGCGTCCCAGAATCTAAGGAGCAGAAGATAGTATTCCATTCGAGGGTGGCGTTCTCATGAGGGCACGGTCTTTCACGATCGCAGCGAAAGGGCTGGCACGTAACCTTAAAAGCGCGATCTCTGTTTCTGCGCACAATCCCGCTGGGATACCTCACTTTACTGATTTCAAGGGGCTTTGGGATACGGGCGCGACAGGTTCTGTCATTACACAGAAGGTCGTGGATACGCTGAGGCTCACTCCTATCGATTTTGTCACCGTCCACCATGCTCAAGGCGAGTCACCTCTGACAGAGGTTTACATTGTAGATTTCGGTCTTCCAAACAAAGTCGGACTTTCCGGATTGCGCGTTACGAAGGGCGTCTTAGGGGACATAGACGTACTCATCGGGATGGATGTTATCGGGAGCGGTGACTTCGCCGTGTCCAATTACGATGGCAAGACCGTTTTCACCTTTAGATCGCCATCGCTCGAGCATGCCGATTTCACGGGAAAGATGTCCAAGCCTGCCGCCCCGGCCCAGCCTCATGCCGGCCGCAATGATCCCTGCCCGTGTGGAAGCGGCAAGAAATTCAAGAAGTGCTGCGGGTTATAGTCTGAAATTCTTATTTCGTTTCCATCGCGGGAACGACTGACTACCCTGCTACTGGGTGTCTTTCTTGGAGCCGAGCTATTCTGCTGAACAGGTGCCGGCGATCAAGGGTCACGCGCTCGCGCGTTTGTTCCATTTCCGAAGGCTTTCTCCCATTATTCCAAGATTCCACCATTCCAGTATTCCACTATTTTCCAACTCACGCATTCGCGCATTCGCGCATTTCTTCTCTTTTCCCTCTTGAGCTTTGCCTGCAAAGGGCGTAAGCTACTCTTATATTTCGTTTGGGAAAACGGAGTTTGATCTTTTTCATCGCGGGGACGACTCCCGAACATATTGATTTTGCGCTTACGCGCATTTAGCTTCCTCGAAAAACCAGCAAGTTTTTGATTGTAACGAAGCGAGATGCTCGGAGGTGCGCCGTCTGGCGCGCCTCCAGCTCTCGTGCTTCGTTACGGGTGCTTGCTGGTACCTTCGAGGAGGCACGGACTGGAGTCCGCGCCTTTTTTATTGCCCTGATTGGGTGTGGCTCCTGAAAAACAGCAAGGGTATAAAACGGATATATCGAAAAAAAACTGGAAAGTACGAAAGTCCACCAGAAAAGGAAAGCGACATGAGTAACGATACTGAATTTCAAGTACAACCTATTAATAATGAATCAACTATTAAGAGCTACAAGGAATTAATTAGTAAATGGTCAAACGCGCTTCCATATCCGCCAATAGAAAATTTAGGGGAGCATATTACTTCCTGTTCTGCGACGCAATATTATTTGTATCAATTGCGTATGACTACGCACATAGCGACACGTTATTTTGAAGAACGAGAAACGGGGAAACATGGACAGGCATCGTCAAACCCTCGTAGCATTGACAGAATCGATATTATGGGGGTTTGCTCGGATGATTTCACATCTGACATGGAAGTTCCCCTAAACGATACTTGTTTTGAGCGCACATGTGGCACCTGCCAAGGGGACGGGAAGGTTTCGTGTTCAAAATGTAGTGGATCTGGGCAGCTAAATTGTTCAAAATGTGGCGGAAGCGGGCAAATTAAATACACTGAAAAAATCCCGTGTCAGAGTTGTGGCGGGAAAGGTCGAATAAAACAACAAGAACCCGTGGAAAGTAGTTGTCCTGTATCTGGATGCTCTAGAGGAAAGATATCTAGTTACAGTGGGAGTAACAGAATAGAAAAGGTATGCATAAAGTGTGGAGGGTCAGGAAGAATAATTGAACAGAAGATGGTTGATAGAAGTTGTCAGTCATGTGATGGAAAGGGTTATCATGCGGAGCCTCGGCAAAAAAATTGTTCGGAGTGTGGTGCTACTGGGAAGATAGCATGTCCCACGTGTAATAGCACTGGGCAGGTTAAGTGCTCAAAATGTGATGGGTATGGCACATTCGAATATATCTATTTCATGGTTCAAAAGCAAAGCACGAGAAAAATTAGCGAGACTTGGGGAAATGAAAATGCTCCAGTTTTTGAGGAAAAATTTATTTCATTAGACAGGTTGGAGGCGATGGAACTATTTTCCAAAGCATATCCATTGATGCCTCTTTTTAAGGTTTTGCCAGAACTAACCAATTGTCATTTTGCAAGGGAATTAGAGAATCTTTGGGTAAATACACAGAACGAAATACAGCATCTCGATAACACGCATGTAAATGAGCAAAGAATAGAATTTATCAAATACACATGCGCTGTAAAACTCGATTATACCTTTAAAGGTAAACAGTATACGGAATGGATTAATCCGACAACGGAGCGAATCGATGAATACGGGAATGGTGTTTTGGCGGATTTCTCAACTCTTACGGCGGCTGAAGCGCAAAAGTACGAAGAGGAAAAAGACTTACACCATGCGTCCCAGAGTTATCTGAAGGCTTCCATCATTGATCATAAAAACACAGAATATGTAAATAATGCCAAGCGAATGGGGCAGAAAATATATCAGGCAGTCGCGATTCCCATGTTTTTAGGATATTTCTCTACGCTTGTACTTTATTTTGCAAGAGGATATCCAACAAAACCAGTAGATATCATCTATGGAGTAGCCGGCTTTTTTATATTGCTCCTCATGCAGTATATTTTCAAGTTTGACTTAATGTACAAATTTGTAGAAGGCCGTCAATTATTGGTTGTCGCTGGTTTAGTAATTGGTTATACAATAGGTCCTAAGAATGTAAGTAATTTTGCCGTTTCAAACAATGACTTTAACTGGATTATCTACAGTGTTGTTGGTGTTATTGCTTGGTTCATTATTAGGCTATATTATTCGTTACGCATTATGAAGTGGAATGATTTTATAAAGGCTGAGAAACCTGCTAAAACTTATCAAAATACAATCGATAGTCTGTCACCAAGTTTGGGCTGGACGGTTTGCATTATGGTGTGTATTGCGGGAACAGCTTGGCTGTCGTATGAAAACTCAAGTGATGGCGTTTCGAAAGAAGCAATATATAATCGTGGCCTCTATTTGGTGAAGACAAAATCAGATGAACCAAGGGGTTACTATTTCATGAAGACTTCGGCGGAGCGTGGGCATGTTCCTGCAAAGTATATGCAGGGATCCATGTTACTAAAGGGGCAAGGCGTGACCAAAAATGAGCAGGACGCAATTAAAATCATCAGAGAAGTTGCTGAACTTGGAAACCAAGATGCAAGAATATTGATGGGTGAATGCTGTGAGAAAGCAATTGGTGTTGATCAAGATATGGCAACGGCTTATCAATGGTATCTGAAAGCAACGGAAGATAAAAAGAAGGGTTCTTCCTTTGCACAAAGAGTGAAAACTGGATGGAATAGTTGCTTAAGTGTTTTGCACTTATCTTCTCGCAAAAACGATGATTTGGAAAACGAAACATATACCATCGCAAAGCAGAATGCGCAGCGGATTGCAGAGGTGTCCAGTTGTTGGAGCGGAGCACATTCTGGAAAGAGAGATGATCAATTACGCTTAGCCAAATGCTATATAAGTGGCAATGGGGTCAAACAGGATGACAAAACAGCGTTGGGATGGTTGATGAAAGCCGCGGATCAAGGTGTTATCGAGGCACAGATTCTTGCAGGGGAATGGATTATCAATGGCAAGGGAATCGAAAAAGATATTGCAAGAGGGCTAAAATATTACGAATTGGCAGCCGATCAAAACTCTGAAATGGCATATAGCATGCTCGGGGATTGTTATTTTGACGGAACAATAATCGAGGCTGATTATTTAAAGGCCGTTAAATATCTCACCAAGGCAGTGACAAAAGAAATTCCAAGCGCCTTGTTTAAACTAGGGGTTTGTTATCGAAACGGATTAGGGGTAAAACAGGACTTTGCTATTGCATTTCCGAATATTAAAAAGGCAGCAGAGAAAGGATATTGCCCCGCGCTATACTGTATGGGGGAGTTTTATGAATATGGAAACGGTGTAGCCACTGACTATACAAAAGCTTTATCCTGTTATAAAGCATCTCTTGAAACATCATGGGAATGCATCATAATCAAAAAAACTATTGAGGACGGGAGAGCAGGCACCAAACGATTAGAAAACATAGGCAAGCACTGGGCTTTGGCAAATGAAAAGAAAGATGCTCAAGCTCAACACGATGTTGGTCTCTGCTTTATGAGTGGTGATGGTGTTCCTGTATCCTCTGAAGAAGCATTGAAATGGTTTAAATTGTCTGAAGAACAAGGGAATTATTCAGGTGCTGCACGTGTTGCTGATTTTAAGTATTTTGGCCTAATAATTCCACAAGATATTCAAGCTGCAGTAAAAACGTATCAAGAAATGAGCGAAAAAGGCTTAGCGTATGCCCAGTTCAGATTAGGGCAATGTTATGAGTCTGGCATCGGAACAAACCAGAATCTAACTACCGCGATGAGCTATTTCAAACAATCGCAGGAGCATGGTATCATTGAGGCGACTGATTCCATTAAAAAGATTTCTCGAATTGCCGCGGTCTGGAATCCCGCGATTGAGGAAAACAACGCGAAGGCACAACTAGAACTAGGGAAATGTTATTGGGAGGGTGACGGAATTAAAACTAATCTAGTAAGTGCGTTTTCATGGTTTGAAAAATCCGGTAAACAAGGGAACGGGGAAGCTCTCTATAGAGTTGCTCTTTGTTATGAAAATGGCGATGGAGTTAACAAAGACACCAAACTGGCAGTAAACGCCTATATATCATCTGCGGAAGCTAAATATGCTCCAAGTGCTTATGCCCTCGGGGTTCGTTTTGAAAAAGGGAATAACGGAGTAGATAGAAACTTAACAGATGCGTATAAGTACTATGAAATTGCTTCTCAGTCAGAATATGAAGATTCCACGAAAAAGATCGTTTTTTTAAAAGAAATTGCACTTTGTTGGACACCAGCTTTTAGTGGAGATTCGAAAGCACAATATATGCTTGGCGAATGTATTCGAAAGGGTTCTGGAATTAAAAAAGACGAAATGAAGGCTAATGAATGGTTAACGAAATCCGCAGAAAGTGGATACCCAAATGCACAATATGATTTAGCCGTTCAACTTCTTTTGATGCATGAAAAAGAAAGAGATATTAAAAGTGTTGTTGAATGGCTAAACAAATCCGTCCAGAGCGGATATGCAAATGCACAAGCGAAACTTGGCGAGTTATATTTCGAAGGAATAGGAGTTAAAGAAAACACAGAGAAAGCCTTAGAACTCTGGGGAAAGGCTATTGAGCAAAAAAATGCCGATGCAATGTTTCTTTTGGGAAAATATAGATTTTACGGGCGGGGATTATTCAACTCTGGAAAAGACGTGGATAAAGCAATCGCTCTGTGGATAGAAGCCTCAGACTTAAACCAACATGACGCAAGTTTCATGCTTGGCAAATATTATTGCGACGAAGGCATTTTTTCATCCGCAAAAGACAAGGGCAAGGGAGTTGACTTTTATACGAAAGCAGCGGACGCCGGACATATGGAAGCGATGTATATGCTTGGCAAGATGCTGTTGGGGCAAAATGAGACACAGCAGCAAGGGCTTGGTTATTTGAAGAAAGCAGGTGAGAGAGGTCATAAAGAATCAATAAAGCTTCTTCAAAAGAATGGAGTTGCTATTAGTGGTCTTAAAGAATAATCAATAAGTCAGCCTTTGATTAAAGTTACGCGAGTAGTTGTTTGTCACAAAAGGAGACGGTTATTGAGGCCCTCCCCAAATGC
>SESF01025863.1_pt1 | contig 18605 bp, 11 predicted proteins | sample 3171521 | NCBI WGS metagenome assembly SESF01 (sample SAMN10866945, study PRJNA518727) | freshwater metagenome | biome: subpolar coniferous forest; feature: holomictic lake; material: water; isolation source: holomictic Lake 227, 6 m and 8 m depth | place: Canada: near Kenora, Ontario | collected...
GACCTGAACAGTTACCATCCTTTTATCCCACCTTTCTGCCAGCGGCTCACCCACTCACTCACTCACCACTACAACTTCCGCCCAGTAGGCCGCTTCAAAGGACCAGCCGGAGGGCTGGTTGATAAGCTCAATTTTGGGAGCCTTCTTCCCCGCGAACGCGGATAGGTCCACCTCCTGCGCCAGCCACGGATCACTGGTGGCCGTGGCCTTGCTCACCGGCTTGCGCAATAGCTCCTGGCCATTCGCCCGCACGATCAGATCAAAGTCGCCTTGCGGGTCGTGCCCAACCACCAGCCGCAATTTGGTCTTCTTGCCGACCGACACTTTGATCTTCTTGCTCAGCACACAGCCGGTGTTTTCGTCGAGCGGGTGGGTGACGAGCACGTTCTTCCTCCCGCCCCACTCGGCGCGCAGGCCGGGATCCATGTCGCTGCCGCAGTCGGCAAGCTGCCAGCCGGGCACGACCTTATTCACCGCTTCGAGCAAGTACGCTGGCACCTTGCCCGCTTTGATCTGCGCCATCTCGGCGGGTGTGAAACGGCTGTCAGCAATTGGGCCGGGCGCCCAGCTCAACTCCAGTTTGCTGGGCTGCGGCGCCCGCACCGGCAGGACGAAGAACTCCTCGCCGCCCTTCTTCTCCACCCGGCCACCTTGTTTCACCACGACATCGCGAGCGAGCTTCTCGCATACCGCGATCAACCGCGGGAAGCTGTAGGCGGTGTGGCTGAAGATAGTGGTCTGGTTCAATTCCTTCGTGAACCACTCGGGCAGGTTCGCGAAGCCCATCGTGGTAAAGAGCACCCCCGCTGCACTGGAAGGGTTGCAGTCAGAATCCAGTCCGCCGCGCATGGCGATGGTGATGGTGCGATCGGGATCGCGCTGGCCGTACAGCAGGCCCAGCAGCACATAGGCGCCGTTGATCTTGCAGTCAATGCCGCCATTGGATGCCTTCTGATACTCCGGGTTCTCGCAGTATTTCTTCTGGCAGAGCTGCCAGGTCTTTATCCAGTCCTTGGAGTCGGCGCCATACCAGGCGACCAGATCACGCACCATCTCGGCATATTGGCAATCGGCCGGAATGGCCTGGAGGGCGGTCTCGACGATCTTGACCGGGTCGCTCTCGAAGTAGGCGGCGGCATACATCGCGCCGACGAATTGGCCCGCATACATGCCGTCCCCGTAGTTCATCAGCCGCCCGAACTTCTCGCCCATCTCGATGGCGACCTGCGGCAGGCCCGGCGCGATCAGGCCCGAGTAATCGGCCTCGATCTGATAATCAATGTCATTCGGGCACTTGTTGAACTTCGGATGACTGGAGTCGGGCGGCGCGATGCCGGCGCGCAGGTTCTTGCGTCCGGCGTTGTTGGCGCACCAGAGTGGGTAGCCGCTGTTGGCGAAATCCAGGCCCGCCTGGCGGATGGAGGCGTTCAGGCCGTATCGTTCGAGGGTGCGCAGGAAGGTCATCTCGACGTATAGATCATCCTGCTCGAAGGCATCGTTGATCAGCGCCGGCTTCCAGGCCGGGACCTTGTCCGCAGGGATGATCTGGGCCTTGAACTTGAACTCGGTCGGCGCGCCCCAGGTAACCCCGGCCATCTGGCCAATCCAGCCGGCCTTCATCTTGTCGCGGAATTCCGCCAGCGATAGGCGGCGGAACTCCGTCGCCTTCTCCGGGGCCGCAGCCAGACGTTGGATAAAATCCGGTGAGAAGAGCAAAGCAATCAGGAGCAGAGAGTATTTCTTCATCGCGGAACCGTGACATAAACGGGGCGGGCTGTAAACCCGAAGGACGCCGTTTGGCCGCCAGTCCGGAGAATCCTCGTGTCGGAAGCCCATTAGTCCCCTTCGTCCCATTCGTCCCATTCCGAGTTTGACCGCCAGCCCGGGGAATTCTCGTGGCGGAAAGGACAGCAGGACGAACGAGGAAGCCTCAAACGAGCCTGAACCTAAAAAGGGCAGTTGAACAACAAAAAAACAAAGACGCAAAAGCTGAAAGACACAGGAGACACCGAGGTTTGGCTTGCTCAAGAGCCTTCACCCAGCAGGTCCTCCTCCAAGTGATGATTTCGCCTGCGCCAGCGGGGCGGGTGTGTTAGAGGTTTCGCACCATGAATCAGAATCCCGATCACCTGCAGCAGCCGGTCATGACCGTGGCGCGCCGGGATGTCGCGACCTTGCGCCAGGACCTGTCGGTGCGCGAGGCGTTGGAGGCCATCCGGGGACGCGAGCTGGGCGAGAAGATCGTCTATTTCTACGTGGTGGACGCGGAGGACCGGCTGACGGGAGTGTTGCCAACGCGGCGGCTGTTGACGGGGGCGCTGGACGCCCGGCTGCGGGACATCATGGTGGCGCGAGCAGTAGCGATCCCGCAGACGGCGACGTTGCTGGAGGCATGTGAGGCGTTTGTGCTGCACAAGTTCCTGGCGTTCCCGGTTGTGGATGAGCAGCGGCGGATTGTCGGGGTGGTGGACGTGAGCTTCTTCACGCAGGAGGTGTTCGACATGTCGGGCGAGCAGGAGGAATCGCCGGAGCACGTGTTCGAGGCGATCGGGTTCCACGTGGCGCAGGTGCGGGACGCGTCTGCCCTGCGGGCGTTCCGGTTCCGGTTCCCGTGGCTGCTGGCGACGATCGGCAGCGGCACGCTCTGCGCCTTGCTGGCGGGTCGCTTCGAGCTGACGCTGGCCAAGAGCCTGGTGCTGACGTTCTTCCTGACGATGGTACTCGGGCTGGGCGAAAGCGTGAGCATCCAGTCCATGACGGTCGCGATCCAGGCCCTGCGGGCGACGCGGCCGACGCTGAGGTGGTATGTCCGGGCGTTTCGGCGCGAGGCGGCCACGGCGCTGCTGCTGGGGGTGGCCTGCGGGACGGTAGTGGGCATCATTGTCTGGCTGTGGCGAGGGGCTGCGCTCGCCGGCGTGAGCGTCGGGGCAAGCCTGCTGCTGGCTTTGTGCGCGGCGTGCCTGTTCGGCTTGAGCATCCCGACGGGGTTACACGCGCTGAAGCTGGACCCCAAGATCGCCGCCGGTCCGGTGACGCTTGCCTTCACTGATGTCTTTACCCTGTTGTTCTATTTTGGAATGGCGGCGTGGCTGCTGTGAGCCTGGTTATCCTAAGAACGGCGTTTGAAACCACGAAATACGCGAAATACACGAAATGACGGGCTGATAACAACGCTGGGGCAATCACCACCCTAACAGGAGCGTCACGATCTCATGGGGCCGGCAGGGGAAGCTCACCCGTCCACGCGACGCCGGCAGCGCCTCGCCAGCCTCTTCCAGTAGATTCGCCCGTTGCACCCGGCACACGCCTCGTGGCAGCCGCAAAGTAACACGGTGTGGCTGACCCTTCGTCTCATAGCCGCGGACAATTAACCCGTGGCCGTCTTCGGCACGCTTTATCGCGGTGAGGAGGAAGTCGGGCGAGCAAGCGATGAAGCTCCGGCCCGCGCCTTTGCTGGCCGCCGTACCTAACCCCGACAGACATGTCAGCGGCGTGTTATAGCCCAGCCCCAACTCAGGTAACCGGCCAGAGCGCCAGTTCCCCGAGTGTGGCACCAGCGCATAGTCGAACTGATGCGTCCCCTGTTCGCGCGCCAGTTCGGTCTGCGTACTGCGTTCATAGCCCGGCACGCCTTTCCCTCGTCCGCTCCTCTGGTAATCCGTGTAGTTCGCGAGGGAGCGCAGCAACACCAGCTCCAGCTTGCCGTTGGCGATCCAGTAGCCAGGCGTCCCCCGGTTCAGCAAGGCGACGCCGCAGTGGCCATCCGAGCAGTCCACCCAGATCCGGGCCGCGAAGTGGCCTTCCGGGCGCACCGTCGCGGCGAAGGGCGTCTCATAGACGCGCTCAACCTTCCGCCAATCCAGCCGGGGAGCGAACACCGCTTTCACCAATACGTCTCCGCCCGTGAAGTCACGCAGCGTTGTACGGAAATCAATGCGCTCCATCCGGTCCCAGAGGCTGATCTCGCGCTCCAGCACGCAATCCGGCAGGCGGGTGACACATCGGACGCGGAGCGCCAGATCATCCTGCTCCGGCGTGATCGAAGTGGCTGCGTGATCGGAAGAGGACATCGCTTCACCTGTCAAATGGAGGTTGCCTTCCAGGTTGGGCTTCTTCTCTCGTGCGAACACCAGAACGTTGCTCGCGCCAACCAGCACCTCCCTGCCCCGCCGCTTGTCGCGCAGCGCGGTCAAATCCCCGGTCCGAGGATCCCACTCCAGGTGGAAGCGCTCGTTCTCCAGGTAATTGGAACCAAGCCGCCGATGTGAGGAGGGCCGCCGCCGTGCGCCGCGCACCAACCGATACGCGCGATAGCCAGTAGCGGGGAGGTTCTCAGCGATGAACTCGATGCCTGCGTCCGCGGGCGGCGCGCCAGAGTCTGGGGAGTCAATCAAACGAAAAGCCACTGCCCGCCCGGCCGCATCCTCCAGTTGCAACCCTGCTCCCTCGGCCAGCTTGCTGCGAGGCAAGCGCACCCGGCACAGCTCGCTTCGCTGCACGGATAGCGTGTTAAACACGGCGAACCACTCCCCACCCTCGGCAGCACTAGGGACGATTTGCCGCAGCGAAGCGGCGCTCATCGGTTCCGCCTGAGCGAGCACCGCTTCCAATCGCTCCATTGCACCCAGGTACACCGGGTCGGAGTGACTGCCGCCCATTGTATCGTGGAAGTGCGTGAAGAGCAGCTTGTGCCACAGGTCGCTGAGCGCTGCTGCGGGATAGCCGTGCCCCGCCGCTGAAGCAATCGCCGCAAGGCATTCAGCGCTATAAAGCGCCTGCTCTGCAGCCCGGTTGCGCTTCTTCAGCTCCATCCGGTTGTCGTAGGTCCCGCGCAGATCCTGCGCCCGTTGAGGAGGATTGAAATCCAGCCGCACCACCGGCAGCGGACCCGGCACCCGCCGCAGCGCCTCAAAGTATTCCGGCGCCGTGGCGACACGCACCTGCCCCGCCGCAATGTCCAGATTGCCCAGCCGGGTTTCCACGTCCCGCCGGATGGCGGCACTGTCTGCCGTGGGGCGCGAAACATCGGAGCCGTAAGGCAACAGCAGGTCCTCCGTCCGGCTGTGCCCCACCACCGCCCGGATCTGTCCGTTGCTAAAGGAGTATCCTCCTGCCAGCCAATGCGTCAGGATGCGCGTCCCATCCGGCGATTCGCAGTAGAAGTCGGCCGGTAATGACTCGATGGCATAATCCGGCGGGATGTCGCGCCAGAAGACATAGCTGTCATAGCCCGCCAGTCGCAGGATCTGCGGGATTTGCGGGATCTGGCCGAAAGTGTCAATGAACCAGCCGCAGCGCGCCCGCACTCCCAAAGTCTTCTGTAGCCATTGCTGGCCGAGCAGGATCTGGCGAACCAGGGCTTCGCCGCTTGGCTCAGCCACCTCCGGCTGAACGTACATCCCACCGACAATTGCCAGCCTTCCCTCCGCAACCATCTGCTTGAAGAAAGCTCTATCGTCCGCACCAAGGCTGTCCCAATAGCTCTTCACCAGCACCACTTGGTCCTGTGTGAAACGGTAATCGGGATCACGCCGCAGCAGCGCCATCGCTTTATTCAGGATGTCCGCCGTCCACTCTCGAGTCGTGGCGAAGGTCCAATACCACTCCACATCAATATGCGAGTGCGGCATCGCGAAAAAGGTGCGTGGGGTGGTGCCCTCCTTGGACTCTTTCCGTCCCGCCTCCGCCGCGCTGGCCGCGCACGTTGCCGAGAGGCCAGCGGCAACAGCGCCCACAGCCACGCCGCAGCTCATTAAGAACGCCCGGCGCGTCAGCGGCTCGTGGTGGGGCTCTGACAACCTTTGGCGCGTGGCATCCAGTATGGCGAACGGCAGACTTGCGCTATCTTGAGCGTTCATTTCGGCTTAGCCCCCGGCATGACCATCGTCTTCTCAGCCTTCGCGGCGCTACGTTTGCGCCACCATTCCCCGGCGTGCTCGCGATCCCAGGCAGCGGCGGCGGCGCACTTGGCCAGAGCGGCTTCCAGCGCCTCCGCGCTGACCGGACGCCCATCCGGCTTCTTGGCCAGGCAGCTCATTAAGAGTTCCTCTAAGTCGGCAGATACCGGTTGGCGCAGGCGGGCCGACGGTTTCTCCGGCACAGACCGGACCTGCTGCAGCAGGACTTCCCCGACGCTCAGCCCCACAAACACGGTCTCACCGGTCAAGAGGTAGTAACCGACGCAGCCGAGCGAATACAGGTCGGCGCTCGCGTCCACCCGGTCAGGGTGCTCGACCGCCTCGGGTGACATGTAGAGCGGCGTGCCAAGCGTCGCCGTCGCGCCCGTCAGCTCCATTTGACCCTCCAACTTGCGCGCCTTGACCAGTCCGAAGTCCAGCACCTTCACAAAGTCCGGGATGCCCCCGCGCTGGGTGAGGTAGATGTTGGCCGGCTTGATATCGCGATGCACCAGGCCCTGCGCATGAGCCTCCGCCAACGACCCGCACACCTGCCTGAGAATGTGGATCACCCGGCCCTCGGGCTGCCGGCCGAAGTCCTGGACCAGTTTATCCAGCGCCACGCCTTCCAGGAACTCCATAGCGTAATAGAACAAGCCCTCGGGCGTCCGGCCATAATCGTAGAGCGCGATGGTGTTCGGGTGCGTCAGCCCGCAGGTCAATTGCACTTCGCGTTCGAACCGGGCAATGGAAACCTCATTGGCCATGAGCGGATCGAGCAGTTTCACCGCTACCGGCCGACGCATCAGCGCATGATGACCGCGATACACCGTTCCAAACCCGCCCGTGCCGATCTCCTCGTCCAACGCGTATTGCCCAAGCTGCATTGCCTTCAGTGCAGCCTTATGCGCCGATTCCTGCAAGCGCCGCGCCAGCCGCATCAACAGGAACACCGCAACCGCCGACAGCACCAGCAGCGCAAAGATAAACCCGAAGCCCAAACGTAATATCCGCAGCGGCCCCATCGCTTCCGCCAGGTCCATCTCCGAGACCAGGCCCAGGTCCAGGTCTGTCAACCATTTCCACGCCCCGACCGTCGGCACGCCCAGGTAATCCTGATAGCCGGCCACATCCACCCCCGCCCCACCCTCGACGGCTGCCTTAACGGCTCGCGTCAGCGGTTGCTCGGTCCGCCGCTTGGGAGGCTGGTTGCCCCGTGTCAGGTCCACCTGCGGATTGCGCAACTCCAGCGTCAGGATAGACTGCGCCTCCGGCGTATCAGGGATCAGCCCCCACCGCTTCAGGTCCTCGTCAAACCGGCTTTCCGACAGCAACAGCCCCGTCCGACCGAAGGCGTAGGTCTCACCTGTCTCGCCGGCACGCGCGGTGGCCAGTATCCGCGTGAAATCCTTCTCCGGCGGAATCCGCAAGCACAGCAAGGCGATCACCTTGCCGTCAGCCGATCGCACCGGCGCCGCTGCGTACATCGTCGGCACGTTCGCCAGCATTTTGCCCTGCTCATCGGGCAGCGTCAGGAAGCTAGGGAACGGCGGCGTAACCAGGACCTCACCCTCCAGGCAACGCCGCAGTCGCTCCGCATAGCCGGAGGGTGATTTGAGCCCAATGACCTCCTCGTTCGCAGCGGCGACCACGACAAACTCAGGGTCGAGCACCACATAGCCGGTGAATCCGTAATGCTCCAACTCCGGTTGCAGCAGTGCCCGAAGCTGGGCAAGCTGAGGGGCGGCCAGCAGCGCCGCCCGGGAGTTGGTATGCTGCCCGGCCTGCTGAACGATGCCCCCCACCAGGTCGGCCACCCGAGCATCTTCGGACACTGCCTCCGCGCGCGACTTGGCCGTCGTCGCCCAGGCCCGTAGCGCCTCGGTGTTGGCGTTCAGAATCGTCTGCAGGTTGCCGGCGATCAGCGCCTTCATCGCCGCTTCCATCCGCACGCGCACGACCCCCCCCACAAACACCAGGACCACTGCTGCCACCAGCGGCCAAATCCAGTATTGCGTGCGCAGGAAACTCCGCGAACGCGCCAGTGCGCCGCTGCCTCCCGGGGTGCGCGAGGAATCCGGCGCGGCCGGTTTGGCTACGGGCTTCTTGCTGTCCTTCATGCGCCGGGTGTGTTGTTCATCCACTATCCAGCCGGATCATCTGACTACAGCCCGTGCCGCGTCAATCTTCTTATGGCCACTCGCCATTCCCATAATGCACCCAGGCGAACCCGGCGAAAAAGGCCCAACAACCGAGGAACAACCGAGGAACAACCGAGGAACAACCGAGGAACAATCGAGACCCTCGCGCTGGACGCCCCGGGTCAGCACTGGGGAAACAGGCTCTCAGCGGTAGAGCTCCGCTACGCAATCCCTTCACGTTTCACGTTTCACCTTGGGATAACCGGCTCTCAGCGGTAGATCTCCGCTGCGCAATCCCTTCACGTTTCACGTTTCACCTTGGGGTAACAGGCTCTCAGCGGTAGAGCTCCGCTAAGATGGTGCCGCCCCAAGCCAGCACCCCGCTCGGTTCCCAATGCGCCGCCTACCGGAGCTTCAGGCGCAGCACGGTGACCGAGTTGGCGGGGAAAGTGTGACGGAATGTAGCGCCGGCATCGTTCAGTTTGCACGTCACGGGCTTCACCTTCGTCGGCTGATCCAGCGTGTTCTCATCTTCAGGCTTGTCGGAGGCGAGCACAATGGCCGTGGCGGTTGGGAGGATCTTGCCTCCCTCCAACCGGAGGTCGGTCTCCAAGTCCGTGGTCGAGACGTTCACGACCTTGAGGATCACCTCGTTCGCGCGCTTCGCCAAGCTGGCGGTGGCGTAAAGCGGCATAGTCGCCGCGTAGCTCACGTCGTGGATCAGTTTGTCGTCAAGGAAGCACCGGACGTTCGCGCCCTTCACTTCGATGCGGATGTCATACCAACGACCGGTCTGGATGCTGCCCGGCACGTCGGCGCCGGCGATGCCGTCCAGTTCAATCCCATGGCGCACGTTACCCCAACCGCCAATGTTCCACCACGCCTTGGCTCCCTCGTCCTTGACCAGGAATGGAATGAGGAAACCCTCAGCTCCGCCCAATTTCCGCGCCTTCAGGCTGTAGGTGTAATTGCTCCAGTTCTTGTCGCCGGCAAACGCACGCACGTTATCGACCATCGCCTTCTGTTTCAGGATGCCGCCCTCCGCGGACCAGTCGCCATTATGCAGCCGCCAGCCTTGCGTGCCGTTGACGAAGTCGCAGGTGAAAAGCGTCTCATTTCCGCGCGTGACCTTGATGTCCTTGAACTCGGCCTGCGTGCGCCAGGTGCCGACGCCGATCGCGCCGGTTCTCGCGGCAGGTGTGATCGCGGGTGCTGTCACCGTGACGGGCAGCACGACGTCGCCGCGGTTCTCGCTGAACATCTGTTGGACGTAATACGACGGGATGCCGTAGGCGCGAGAGCTGTCGAAGTCAATCAGGTCGGGGTTCCACTTCTTATAGTTCACGTTGGCAAACAGCGGCGCATAGGACGCCATGACCACCACCTCCGAGTTGCGCTCCATGCCGGTCATGAAGGCGGCCTCGCCGACGGCGGCGCGCAAGTTGCCCTGGCCGCAGCCCTGCGTGACCGCATACTCGCCCACATAGACCTTCCGCCCGGCGCGGTCGTAGGAATCGTACTTGCCGGCATTGGCAATGAAGAACTCCGGTGTGGAATAGTAGTGCTCATCCACGATCTCGACGGGCCGGTTCTTCGGCGTGCCGCTCCACTCATCGGCGACCAGATGCATCTGCGGATACTTCGCCTTAATGGCGTCGTAGAACAGCGCGTAACGCTCGTGGTAAGCGGTCCCGCCGTTCTCGTTGCCGATCTCCATATACTTGAGATTGAACGGCGCGCGGTGGCCGTTCTTTGCCCTGACCGCGCCCCACGTGCTGCTGACCGGGCCGTTGGCGTACTCGATCGCATCCAGCGCGTCCTGAACAAACTCTCCCATCTTATTGAGCGGCACGTTCTCCTTGTGCGACATGCCGCAGTTGATGACGAAGAGCGGCTCCGCGCCGAGATCCTCGCTCATCTGCAGATACTCATGATACCCGATGCCGTGCGTAGCGTGATATTGCCAGATGTTGTACTGGGTGCGGCGCTCGGAGAGGTCCCCAATGGTCTGCTTCCACCGATAGGCCAAGCCCATCGTCTCGCCTTCGACCCAGCAGCCGCCCGGGAAGCGGACGAAGCCCGGCTTCAACCCTGCCAGCATCTCCGCCAGATCGGGCCGTAAGCCGTTCGGCCGGTGCTTCCAGGTCCGCTTGGGAAATAGCGACACCATGTCCAGCCAGAAGGTGCCGGGCTGGCTCGCGCTGATGACCAGGCGTGCCCTGGAGTCGCTGGCATTGGCCTTCAATGCGAGCCGGTAGGATTTCCAATCGGGAGCAAGGGAGTCGAGGTGCTTCTGCGCATAGACAGTCCCGTTGCTGCTTTCCAGCGAAACGGTCAGCGGGCCCTTGAAGCCCTCGCTCCCCCGCGCGAAGAGTGAGAGATCGTAGGCCTGGCCCTTTGTCACCGCCATGCCCCAGAAACCGTTGTTGGCGACACCGGCCCGCCCGCTGCCAGGGCTGGTAATCTGCACCTTGAGTGAGCGGGGATTCTTCGGGGTGACCGGCTGAGCGGAATCCACCTCCAGCTTCACACCACCGGCGCCGTTGCTGACCGCCTCCCACCACTGCGGCTTATCGGAGTCCTCGAAGTTCCGGTTGCGAACCAGTTCGGCATAAATGCCGCCATCCGCCGAGCAGTTAATGTCCTCGAAGAATATCCCATAGAGCATCGGACTGATGGCATGGCCTGGTTTATCCACCGCCACCGTCAGCGTGGCCGGTGCCGCGCGCAGCGGAGCAATGGCGGTGAGGATCAGAGTTATGATAAGAAGCAGAGTGTGGCAATAGCGTCGCATATACGATGAAGTATGCCGGAAACGGGACCAGTTGCAATTCCAGCCTAATCCAACTTTGAAACGCTGGGCTAAGGGTCATCGCCAAGCTGGAAGCTTGGCGAGACTCGCAAGCCGGAGGCTTGCGCTACTTTGAATTCGCTTTACGAGCCGAGGCGGCATAGTTTCTTGCTCAAAATCAGCATGTCTGCGCGTGATCTATTTCAACAACCCGTCTGGAAAGGCGAAGAACTCGGCCAGCCTATTCCGGTTTCCCCGCACGCCGTATCGGTGGCGCTGCCGCTCTGGCAGGATGTAGTCGGATACGAGGAAAAGGACCCCCGGGTCGTCAACGCACTCACCAGCGGTTATCCGCGATTCTTCATCCATGCCGAGGTGCGAGAACTGGCCCGGCAGATCGGCGACGGAATGCCTTGTCTGCCCTTCCCATCGCTCCGCGTCGCCCGGCGCTGCGCCAGTTTCATCGAGCGCAGCAGCGACGCGCAGGCGAAAGTGGTGGCGGCCGGTGGCATTCATGGTGTCGTGACCAGCGAGGCTGGCACTGTCGCGCTGCGCGCGTTCTGGCAGCATACGGGGCTGATTGTTTCCACCCGCCAGGCCGAAGCGTTGTTAGCCGGACGTTCGCCGGAGACGGATGATGCCGCCGTGCGCCAGTCCTTGCGGCGCCAGCTCGCCGGGTTCTATGACTGTGCGGAAGACGACGTGTTCCTGACTCCGACCGGCATGGCCGCGCAGTTCGCCGCGCTCCAGGCCGTCATGCAACGGACGCCCGGGCAGCCCACAGCGCAACTGGGCTTCCCCTATGTGGACACCTTGAAATTGCAGCAGAAGTTCGGCTCCGGCGGAATCCTGCTGCACCACTTGGAGAGCATCGAAAGCGAGTTGAAGAACCTGGTGCGCCGACAGACCCTCGCGGCGTGCTTCTGCGAGATCCCCGGCAACCCCCAACTCGGCTCGGCCGACCTGCGCCGCATCACCCCGATTCGCCGCGAACATTGCGTGCCGCTGGTGGCCGACGATGTGGTCGCCACCCCCGCCAATGTGGACCTGAGCGATCACGCCGACCTGATCGCGACCAGCCTCACCAAGTTCATTGCCGGGACCGGCGACGTTATGGGCGGCGCGCTGATCTGCAATCCCAAGTCGCCATTTTACCATGAGCTCAAGCCGATCATCAGCGCGCAGCACGAAGAGTTGCTGTGGGGCGCGGATGCTGTGGTGCTGGATGCCCAGGCGCGAGGTTTCCCGGAGCGGATGAAGCGGCACAACCAGAACGGCCTGCTATTGGCGGAACGTTTGCGCCACCATCCGGCGGTGGAGCACGTCTGGTATCCCAAGTGGGAGTTCAACGAAGCCTACGAAGCGGTGCGACGCCCGGACGGCGGCTGGGGAGCGCTCATCACGTTTCTCCCCAAAGACGGGGAGACCGAGTCGCCTGCCGTCTATGATCGTCTGGCGTTCTGCAAAGGGCCGAGCCTGGGCACGGTGTTCACTCTCGCCTGCCCCTTCACCCTGCTGGCGCACTACACCGAATTGGAATGGGCGGAGTCGTGCGGCGTCTCGCGCTACCTGATTCGCATCTCTGTCGGCCTGGAAGACCCGGAAGACCTCTGGCAACGGCTGGAGCGGGCCTTGTCAGGTCCGTGAGTTCAGGCTGTGGACAAACGCTCGACTAAAGGCAACGTCTTGGACGGAGAGCGTCGGGTGCTGCTCCCCTCGGCGGTGATCAAGTCTGCGCTGCGAGACCACCCCCTTTTGCACGGGCTGCTGGCTGTCGGCGCTGGGTATGCTCCGGGGACCGCTGGCCATCTTCGCCGTCCTCCGCCAGACATCAACGGTCCCCCGCCGCCGCCCCCCGCCCCTCCGGCCCCGCCCCTTCCCGGAGCGCTGCTGGTGTATTGCGTGAAAGGCGGCGGCTGGTGCGAACTGGCCGGGCATCTTCACACGGTGCGCGCGGGCGACCTGCTGGTGCTGCCGCCCGATGTGCCGCATATCTGCGGCGCTCACGTCTCCAATCCCTGGACCATTCACTGGGCCCTGGCAACCGGCGGTAACATCCGCGAATACCTGAACGAATTAGGCGTCTCGACGAAGGCCCCGCTGGTTTGGATGGGTGATGACTTGCAACTAGCCCGGCTGTTCAACGAGGTAGTGCGAACCCTGGAACAGGGGACAGCGTTCCTCCATCTCCTGCACGCCTCGCACGCATTGGCGCACCTGCTGGCCGTGATGATCCGGCATCGCCACGAGCAAACGCGCGACACCTCGGACAGCGTCCAGAAGGTGGCCGAGGGAATCATCTACATGAGCGAGCATCTTGATCAACCGATGCGCGTCAGCGCGCTGGCTGCCCTGGCCAATCTCTCACCGGCGCACTTTTCGATGCTCTTCAAGGAGCAGACCGGCTGTTCGACTCGCGATTACCTGCACCTGCTGCGCATCCACCGCGCCTGCCAATTGCTTCGCAGTTCGACCTTGAACGTGAAAGAGATTGCCACCCGCCTCGGCTACCAGGACCAGTTCCATTTCTCCCGCCAGTTCAAGGCGTTCCAAGGCGTGTCGCCGAGTGAATACAGGGAAGGCAGCTCTTCAAACCAGGCAAAGGGTTAGCCTGAGAAGTTCGCACACGCGTGCGATGAATCTCATTAACACCGAGGCTTCAGCCCGGTGTAGCAAGCCGCGATGGCCAGCCAGCCGTTTCAACGGCTTCTGAGCTCATCCACGATTCCTTCATGCCATTCCGCGATTCGTCCATTTCCATTCCGGCAATAGGTGGGCTACCCTTAACCCGTATGACGCACACAACTGATCTGGTCGGACAAAGCCCCGCTACCTGCAACCCCGGTCCCGAGGCCCAACCCTCGGCCCTCGAAGCCAATCCGACTTCAGCCTTTAGCCTTCAGCCTTCAGCCTTCCCCCGTTTGGCGATCAGCAATCCTGCCGACCTGCGTTTCGGCGTCGCGCCCAAACCGCTCACCACGCTTCGGGGTATGACCATCGGGGGTGGGATCGTCTATCCCGAACTCAATTTCACCCTGCCGCCCATGCTCGTGAACGAGACCACGATGCCAGACGTGCGGGTGCAGTATCAGCAGATCATCACCGGCGCATTGCACCGTGCCGTGGAGTTGGAGACACCTGGCCTGGTGGTCGAGTTCGAGACCCTGCCACCGATGACCGAGAACCCGGCCTGGGGCATCGAACTGACGCGCATCCTGCTCGACGGCATGGCCGCGGCCCACGCGAAGCACGGCCTCAAAAGCGTCCTGCGCATCACCCCCAACGACACGCGCGAGATGGAGCGCCCGCCGCGCATGAGAAGCGGCCAGTTCTACGAGGCGATGCTGGCCACCTTCGACGGCTGCGCCGCCGCGGGCGCTGAACTGCTCAGCATCGAATCGGTCGGCGGCAAGGAGGTCCACGACGAGGCGCTCATGATGGGCGACCTGCGCGGCGTCATCTTCGGGCTCTGCGTGCTCGGTGTGCGGGACATGCGCTTTCTTTGGACGCAGTTGGACCAGATCGCCCGCAAGCACGGCGTGCACTGCGCTGGGGACACCGCCTGCGGTTTTGGCAACACCGCGATGGTGATGGCCGAGCAAAAGATGATCCCTCGTGTCTTTGCCGCTGTGGTGCGCGCCGTCTCAGCCGTGCGCACGCTGGTCTGTTATCAATGTGGCGCCGTTGGGCCGGGCAAAGACTGCGGCTACGAGAATCCGATCCTCAAGGCCATCACCGGCTTCCCGATGGCCATGGAAGGCAAAACCGCCGCCTGCGCTCACCTCAGCCCGCTCGGCAACATTGCCGCGGCCTCCTGTGACACTTGGAGCAACGAGTCGGTGCAGAACATCAAGCTCCTCGGCGGCATGGCCCCCACCTGCTACCTGGAGCAACTGATCTACGATTGCCGCCTTATGAACGAAGCCCTGGCCGATGGCCGTGACGCAGCCCTGCTCTACCGCAAATGGATGGTTTCCTCCGACGCTTCCCGCGACCCCCAGGCCTACGTGCTCACGCCCGACAGCGCCATTGCCATCGCGCAAGCCATCGTCAGCGCTCCCGACGCCTACAACGCCGGCAAAGCCGCCGCCCTCACCGCCCTGCGGCTCATGCGAGACGCCCACCGAGACGGCGCCCTCAAGCTGCACCCCCGCGAAGTCCCCTATCTGGACCGGCTCCAGAACACCGTCGAAGCCCTCCCGGCCGGAGAGTTGAAATTCATTGATGAGATGATGGCCGAGGTGGACACCACAAAGTTCGTGGCTAAGGATTACGAGATCGGCTGACCGCTTTCTCGACGGCTTCAGTGGGTAAGAGCGTGTCAGGAGAAATCCGAAACCCGAAGGCCGAAACCCGAAATCCGAAATCCGTTGGAGTCAAGCCGTGGCCCTTGAATGTGGGCCCTCCAAAAGTTGATCCTGGCAGGCTACCGCGCAAAGCGTCAACCTGCTGCCAGGGGGGCAACTGGGGTAGAGTCTTCGGGCTTCGGCCTTCGGATTTCCTTCGGATCTCGGTCCTCGGGTTTCGGATTTGGCAGCCGGACTCCCGGGGAATCGCCGCGCGACCAAAAAGACGGCTTCCCTTCCGGGGACGGGGCAATTATAAGGGTCGCGATGGCATTCAAAGATTTTGCAGGAGAAGAGCAAGGCGTAGAGCTGCTGCAGCGCTCGCTGGAGCGCGGGCGGCTGGCCCACGGCTACCTCTTCACCGGGCATCAGCTCGACCGATTGGAAGGGCTGGCCCGCACGCTGGCGAAAACGCTCAATTGCCTGCACCCGGTCAAACGGGGCACCGTAGCAGTTGATTGCTGCGACCAGTGCTTGAACTGCCAGAAGATCGAGCACGGGAATCACGCCGACGTATTCTGGGTGCGGCCGGAGTCAAAATCGCGGCAGATTAAGATCGGCCAGATCGTGCGACGGGATGACAGCCCACCGCGCGTGCTACTGGATGCCATCAACCTCAAGCCGACGGAGAGCCAATACAAGTTCGGGATCATCGTCGCTGCCGACCGGATGAATGAGAACGCGGCCAATGCCTTTCTCAAGACTCTGGAGGAGCCTCCGCCGTGCTCCGTGCTGATTCTCCTCACCACCGAGCCGCAGCGGATGCTGGAGACGATCCTCTCCCGCTGCTTGCGGTTGAACTTCGCCGGGGAAGGGCCGCAGCAGTTGGCGCCGGCGCAGATGGAGTGGGTGGCAACCTTCAGCGAGATGGCGGCAGCGAACCAGAAGAGCCTTATGGGGCGGTATCGCCTGATGGACGTGCTGCTGCGGAAGCTCAATGAGGTCAAGGCGAACATTGACGAGACCCTGACGGCTAGCTCGCCCTTGGAGAAATATCCGGATGCGGATGACGGTCTGCGCAAGAAGTGGGAAGAGGAACTAAAAGCTGCCGTCGAAGCGGAGTATCGCCGTCAGCGTGGTGATTTTCTGCTGGCGGTGCAGTGGTGGCTGCGGGATGTGTGGGTGCATACGCTCGGGATAGACCATGGTCTGAAGTCCGCGGTGGACGCTGGCGTGGCGGAGCGGGAGACCACCAACCATCAATTATCCGCTATCCACGCACCCGAGGCTCTATTGGCATTCCCACAATTGGCGGGCACCCAGCGCGTGGCGCAAAGGATCACGCCGCACTCGGCAATGGAGAATCTGCGCATCATAGAGCAGGTTCAGCGCTGGCTCCACACCAACGCCCAGGAAGCCCTGGCCCTGGAGGTCGGGCTGCTGAAGCTGCAGTTGTAGGGGGAGGGATTGGCATGGGTTGTGATGGGAAGAATGGGAATCATGGAGGCCAACACGTGGGGCGTGCCCGCTGCAGCGTTGTAGGTAGCCCAGGCCAGCTATGAATTCCCGCGCCCAGGCTGTGCCACCAAATCGCGAGGAGTTACTCCCGCGTATCTTCGCAGGTCTGTTTGGCGCATTCCTCGGGCTGTGCCTGCTGAAGTTCGGCAACCCGCCCACCACCGAGAAGTGGATCACCTCACCCACGAACATTTGGGAGCTCCTGCTGGGATACCCCTGGCCGATCGCCTGGGCCTACTGGCTGCTGGCCCTCGTCGGGGTAATCGGGATGGCAGTTGTGCAGCGGAAATCTGTCAGGGCGTGGTGGTTGGTCGCACTGCCACTGGTCTGGCTGGTGTGGCAGTTTATCGCCGGCACACAGTCGGTTGAGCTCGACCTAACCAGCGCTACGCTCAAGCACTTCGCAGCCGGCGTGCTGTGCTTCTATCTCGGCTACTTTTCGCTGAGCCGCGCGCGACGCGTTGGACTTTTCTGGGTGGGGCTGGTGTGCGGTTTGCTCGCCGTTCTGGCGGTCGGCTGGGAGCAACAGTTCGGCGGCTTGAAAGAAACACACCGTTACTTCTTTCTGTATGTCTATCCCCAGTTGAAGGAGGTATCGCCCGAGTATCTGAAGAGGATGTCGAGCGACCGCATCTTCTCGACTCTCTTCTATCCGAACACCCTCGCCGGGGCCCTGTTGCTGCTGCTGCCAGCCACCCTGGCGGCGCTGTGGCAGGCTCGCCAACTCATGACGGCGGCCGCACGCTGGTTCCTGATTGGGCTGGTTGGGATTGCCGGTCTGGCGTGCCTGTACTGGTCGGGATCCAAAGGCGGATGGCTGTTGATGCTGCTGCTCGGCCTGATTGCGCTGTTGCGGCTGCCCTTCAACCAACGGCTGAAGATCGCCCTGGTGACGGGGATTTTGGTTGCCGGGCTGGCTGGGTTCTTCTGGCGGCACTCCGGGTTCTTCAAGAAGGGGGCCACCAGTGTCAGCGCCCGGTTCGATTACTGGCGCGCTGCGGTCCAAACGGCCAGAGATAAGCCGCTCTTCGGCACGGGGCCGGGGACTTTTGCTATCGCTTATCAGAAAGTTAAACGGCCAGAGTCCGAGATGGCGCGGCTGGTACACAACGACTACTTGGAGCAGGCATCCGACTCGGGGTTGGTGGGGTTCCTGGCATACGCGCTATTTTTTGCCGGCGCCTTGATCCGGAGCTTCCCGCGTCCAGACCGGGCTTCAGAAACGCAGCCACAGGATTGGCTGACCTTCGCGGTTTGGCTAGGGGTGCTGGGGTGGGCGTTGCAGAGTTTCGCAGAGTTTGGGCTCTATATTCCGGCCCTGGCGTGGACGGCCTTTGCCTTGCTGGGCTGGCTCCTGGGCAAGCGCAACCCAGCGCAGTCCAGTGGGCCGATGAGCCACGGCCAACCCTCGCCCCCTTAGGAAACCATTCGACAGGCCCCGACCACCTCGCTACGCTCTGAGCACGGAATGAAAATCCTATTCCTAAACGGCCCAAATTTGAACCTGCTCGGCCAGCGCGAGCCGGAAATATATGGGCGAACAACCCTGGCCGACATTGAAGCCAAAGTCCGCTCCCACGCAACGGAGTTGCAGGTGGCAGTCGAGTTTCGCCAGTCCAATCAGGAGGGCGAACTGGTTGACTGGATCCAGCAGGCCAAGGGAAAATTCGAGGTCATCGTGCTAAACGCCGCTGCCTATACCCATACCAGCGTTGCCCTGCGCGACGCCATCGCGGCTACCGGAGTGCCTACGATCGAGATCCACCTGTCGAACATCCATGCCCGCGAGGAGTTCCGGCACAAGTCGCTCATCGCGCCGGTTTGCCGCGGCCAGATCCTTGGATTCGGCGCGAACTCCTACGTCCTGGCGGTCGATGCGGCCATCGGTCTTGACCAGCGGTAACACCGGCACACGGACATTCTTGTCCGCAGCGTCACCCGAACAGGAACAACGCTCAGATATGTCACCGCT